>JGI24711J26586_10000564_pt1 | contig 28699 bp, 33 predicted proteins | sample BioPla3DNA1_FD_26586 | JGI IMG/M metagenome (IMG submission 26586)
AGATGAGATTCTTGCAGCTTAGTAATCTTTCTCTACGTATTAATATCATACAGAGAGAAAATGTTCAACTTTTTGTGTCCAAAGTATTGACATAGGTCCATGCAAGAATTCATGCGGAAAGCGGTGACCGTTGGCATAATCGTTGACGGGAGGGGCGGTCAAAATCTCTAAAACAAAATAGTCGTGCAACGGGCGTGGGCCCTCACGCACAAAAATTGATATTCAAACGGGGTATTAAAGGCCCTGAAAGAAAGAGGTGAAAAAATTGGCTAAGGACGGAACTGCACGTGGCGGAGCCAGAATGGGAAGTGGTCCTAAACGTAAGGCCCTGACAGAGAAAATCTCTGCGGGTAAAACTGCACCAATCATTGAGCTGCCAGATGCACCTGAATTGGAAGGCGTCGATATGCCTTCGATTAAAGATTATATGAAGGCAAGACAGAAAAACGGGATGGAGCTTTGTGCGGAGGAAATATTTAAGGAAACCTGGGAATGGTTGAAGAAGGTCGGCTGTACAGAATATGTGAATGTGCAACTTATCAATCAATACGCAATGAGTGTGGCAAGACAGATTCAATGCGAGCAGTGTATTTCTGATTATGGTTTGCTCGCAAAACACCCGACTACAGGAAATGCAATTGCATCTCCGTATGTGTCTATGCTGCAGCAATTTACCAAACAGGCAAATCAATCCTGGTTTCAGATTTACCAGATTGTAAAAGAAAATGCGACAGTTGAATATGCCGGAGCAACACCACAGGACGATGTGATGGAAAGGTTGCTTCGTACAAGGAAAGGACAGTAGTTATGATTGAAAAAGTAAATCCGAGCCATCCGGACAAGGTGGCAGATAGAATCGCAGGTGCTATTGTGGACCTTGCGTATCAGGTGGAGGAAGCTCCTAAAATTGCAGTGGAGGTGTTGATTGGTCATGGAAAATGCCATGCAATCATTGAAACCACTACAGATTTGAATGTGAATAAAATTAAAAATGCCATTAAGCGTATCGCAGGGAAAATCAAATGTGACATTGTGATTGTTCCTCAGGATAAGCATTTATCCGAAAATCAGTCAAAGTGCCATCGCTGTGGTGACAATGGAATATTCAAAGGTATGCCGCTTACTAAGGAACAGCAGGAGTTATCCGCTATTGCGCATGATATTTATGGTGCATATCCTTATGACGGGAAATACATTCTGGATGAAGCAAGACTTATCATTTGTCAGAGCAATGCCAAAACAGCTGCGCTCAAAGAGAAATATGAAGCTGCTGAAATCAATCCCCTGGGAGATTGGAGTGGCGGCACTGATGTAGATACCGGCGCCACAAACAGAAAGCTTGGTAGTGATATGGCCGATTCTGTAACTGGTGGTGGTCTTCATGGTAAAGACCTATCCAAGGCAGATGTTTCTGTAAATATTTATGCTTTCCTGAAAGCGCAAAGAACTGGAAAACCGGTCAGCCTTTGCTGTGCGATTGGAGACGACGCTATTGATGGCGTACCTTATAGCGAAATTGTAAAGCAAGCAAAAAATTACATTGACTCCATTGGTGGCTTTGAGAAGTTTGCTGAATGGGGTCTTTTTTAATGGAGGTGCAGCATGAGTAAAACGACGACAGAAATGAAGCTGATTGAAACCTCTAAATTGATACCTTACGTAAATAATGCAAGAACGCATTCTCCGGCGCAGATTATGAAGCTGCGCTCATCTTTACGCGAATTTGGTTTTATCAATCCGGTTATTATTGATAGGGACTTAAATGTTATCGCCGGTCATGGACGAATCATGGCAGCTAAGGAGGAAGGCATCAAGGAAATTCCATGTGTATTTGTGGACTACTTAACCGAAGCACAAAAGAAAGCATATATTCTTGCGGATAACCGTATGGCAATGGATGCTGGTTGGGACGAAGAACTTTTGAGAATTGAAATTGAGGCTTTGCAGGCAGAGGCATTTGATATTGGCATTACTGGTTTTGATGATAAAGAAATCGCAGACCTGTTTGCCTCAGAAGATGATGTAGAGGATGACGATTTCGACGTAGATGCTGAGCTGGAAAAACCTACCTTTACAAAGGCCGGTGATGTATGGGTGCTTGGAAAACATCGTCTTGTTTGCGGTGATAGCACAAAACCAGAAACATATGAGCTTTTGATGGAGGGTGCAAAAGCAAACCTTGTGGTAACAGATCCGCCTTACAATGTGAACTATGAAGGCAGTGCAGGAAAAATTAAGAATGATAACATGGCAAACGATAAATTCTACCAGTTTTTATTCGATGCCTATACCTGCATGTATCAGGCTATGGCAGATGATGCGAGTATCTATGTATTCCATGCAGATACAGAAGGTTTAAATTTTAGAAGGGCGTTTGCCGAAGCTGGCTTTTATCTTTCGGGAACTTGTATCTGGAAGAAGCAAAGTCTGGTGCTGGGAAGAAGCCCATATCAGTGGCAGCACGAGCCATGCCTATTTGGTTGGAAGAAATCCGGAAAGCACCAGTGGTATTCTGGCAGAAAAGAAACTACCATCTGGGAATTTGATAAACCTAAGAAAAATGGTGACCATCCTACGATGAAGCCAGTACCTTTGATTGCATACCCTATCAAAAATTCCAGCATGACTAATTGCATTGTGCTGGATCCGTTTGGCGGCAGTGGTTCGACACTCATCGCTTGTGAGCAGACTGGAAGATACTGTAGAACCATTGAGCTGGATGAAAAGTTCTGTGATGTAATCGTAAAAAGATATATTGAGCAGTTAGGCTCGGCAGAACACGTGTCTGTAATCAGAAACGGTGAAACGATTTTATTTGATGCTTTAGGTGTAGAGGTTTCCCCTTCTGCTTCATAAGGAGGGTGATAACGATGGCACTGAAGAAATACAAACCGACAAAATTCATGGCAAAGGACAGTTACTATGACGAAGATACCGCTGATTTTGCTGTGATGTTTATTGAAAGCCTCTGCCATACCAAGGGAACCTGGGCTGGAAAGCCATTTAAGCTACTTGGATGGCAGGAGCAAATTATCCGAGATATATTCGGAACCTTAAAGCCAAATGGCTACAGACAATTTAATACGGCATACATTGAGGTGCCAAAGAAAAATGGAAAGAGTGAACTCGCTGCGGCAGTCGCTCTTTTACTTTGTTGTGGAGATGGAGAGCAGCGTGCTGAAATTTATGGCTGTGCTGCTGATAGAGGGCAAGCAACGATTGTATTTGACGTTGCGGCAGATATGGTGCGTATGTGTCCGGCTTTAAATAAAAGATGCAAGATACTGACGTCCCAGAAGAGAATTGTATATCTTCCTACGAATAGCTTTTATCAGGTGTTATCTGCGGAAGCCTATTCAAAGCATGGTTTTAACATTCATGGTGTTGTATTTGATGAGCTGCACACACAGCCTAACCGAAAGCTTTTTGACGTTATGACAAAAGGCTCCGGTGATGCCAGAATGCAACCGCTGTACTTTCTGATAACCACAGCTGGAACCGACACCAATTCCATCTGTTACGAAACACATCAAAAGGCGCTGGATATTTTAGAGGGCCGAAAGAAGGATAGCACCTTCTACCCTGTTATTTACGGTGCAACAACAGAAGAGGATTGGACAGATCCAGAGGTGTGGAAGAAGGCAAATCCCTCTCTTGGTGAGACTATCGGTATCGATAAGGTACAAGCAGCCTGCGAGTCTGCTAGACAAAATCCTGGTGAAGAAAATGCCTTCAGGCAGCTTCGCTTGAACCAGTGGGTAAAGCAAGCGGTTCGCTGGATGCCTATGGAGAAATGGGATGCGTGCGCATTTGCTGTATCAGAAGAAGCGCTAGAAGGAAGAATCTGCTACGGAGGCCTCGACCTTTCCAGTACAACGGATATCACCGCTTTTGTGTTGGTGTTCCCGCCAGAAGATGAGGACGACAAATTTGTGGTGCTGCCTTATTTCTGGATTCCGGAGGATACTCTAGAGCTTCGAGTAAGGCGTGACCATGTTCCGTATGATGTATGGGAACGACAAGGCTTCCTTCAAACCACAGAAGGAAACGTGGTCCATTATGGATTTATTGAAAAGTTTATAGAGAGGCTGGGTGAAAAATACAACATCCGAGAAATTGCATTTGACCGTTGGGGCGCAGTACAGATGGTCCAGAACTTAGAGGGTATGGGTTTTACAGTAGTTCCGTTTGGTCAGGGCTTTAAGGACATGTCCCCTCCTACCAAAGAGCTTATGAAGCTGACCTTGGAAGGAAAGTTGGCTCATGGAGGTCATCCAGTGCTGCGCTGGATGATGGATAACATTTATATTCGTACTGATCCGGCCGGAAATATCAAAGCAGACAAAGAAAAGTCCACAGAGAAAATCGACGGTGCTGTGGCAACGATTATGGGACTGGATCGTGCAATCCGTTGTGGTAACAATAACACCGCCAGCGTTTACGATGAACGCGGCATACTGTTCATATAGAAGGGAGTGTGATTTCCTATGGGAATTTTATCTGGAATATTTAAGGCTAGAGATAAGCCCATCAATGCAACATCAGGAAGCGCCTATCGTTTCCTGTTTGGAGGAACTACTTCAGGCAAAGCAGTAACAGAACGTTCTGCCATGCAAATGACGGCAGTGTATTCTTGTGTGCGTATTTTGGCAGAAGCAGTAGCGGGACTGCCGCTGCATGTTTATCGTTATACAGATACTGGTGGTAAAGAAAAAGCCATCGATCATCCACTGTACACTTTACTGCATGATGAGCCAAACCCTGAAATGACCTCATTTGTTTTTAGAGAAACCTTGATGACACATCTGCTTTTGTGGGGCAATGCCTACGCACAGATTATCCGCAACGGAAAAGGTGAGGTGATTGCGCTATATCCGCTGATGCCAAATCGCATGGCGGTGGACAGAGATGAAAAAGGCAAACTCTACTATCAATATAATACCAGCAAAGATGATGCGCCTACGATGAAGGGCTCCATTGTAACTCTCAAAACCTCAGATGTTCTTCACATACCCGGCCTTGGTTTTGATGGCTTAGTCGGGTATTCACCAATTGCTATGGCGAAAAATGCCATCGGCATGGCTATTGCCTGCGAGGAATACGGTGCAAAGTTTTTTGCAAACGGTGCAACACCGGGAGGTATCTTAGAACACCCTGGTACCATTAAGGATCCACAAAGGGTGCGTGAAAGCTGGCAGTCCACATTTGGTGGCAGTGGTAATGCAAATAAAGTAGCTGTTCTGGAGGAGGGCATGAAATATACTCCTATTTCTATTTCACCAGAGCAGGCACAATTTCTTGAAACACGTAAGTTTCAAATCAATGAAATTGCTCGAATTTTCAGAGTCCCACCGCATATGGTAGGTGACCTTGAGAAGTCGAGCTTTTCTAATATAGAGCAGCAGTCTTTGGAATTTGTGAAGTATACCTTAGAGCCTTGGCTTGTAAGGTGGGAGCAATCAATGATTCGTGCATTGGTTTCACAATCTGAGAAGGCTGCTTATTTTATCAAGTTCAACGTAGACGGATTACTTCGTGGTGACTATCAGAGCCGTATGAACGGTTATGCCATTGGCAGACAGAATGGCTGGATGAGTGCCAATGACATCCGTGAACTTGAAAACTTAGACCGTATCCCTGCCGAAGAAGGCGGTGACTTATACCTTATCAACGGTAACATGACAAAACTTAAGGATGCGGGCATTTTCGCGGGAAAGGAGGGAACACAGAATGAAGAAGTTCTGGAACTGGAAGAATCAGGCGGTAGCCAATCCGGAAACACAGGAAATGACGACGGAGAGGACTCTGTTTCTAAATGGCACGATAGCCGAAGAAAGTTGGTTTGACGATGATGTCACTCCACAGCTATTCAAAGATGAGCTAAATGCAGGTACTGGTGATATCACCGTTTGGATTAACTCGCCCGGCGGGGATTGTATTGCTGCAGCGCAGATTTACAACATGCTGATGGATTACAAAGGAAATGTTACCGTCAAAATTGATGGTATTGCGGCTTCTGCAGCATCTGTGATTGCTATGGCTGGTACAAAAGTGATGGTGTCCCCTGTATCAATGCTGATGATTCACAACCCAATGACGATTGCTTATGGCAATTCTGCGGAAATGCAGAAAGCAATCGACATGCTTAGCAGCGTGAAGGACTCCATCTTAAATGCCTATGAAATCAAAACCGGTCTTAGTCGCACAAAGCTTTCTCATCTAATGGATGCAGAAACTTGGATGGATGCAAATAAGGCCATCGAGCTTGGCTTTGCAGATGAAATGATGCAAAGAAGCGCTATAACAGATGAAATTCCTGTACCACAGGTCAGCATGATGTTTTCAAATGCAGCGGTGATGAATTCCTTAATGGATAAGCTGGCTGCTAAATGTGAAATCAAAGCAAAGCCTGAAAAGGCAGAAACAAAAATCAAAGCCGACTCCCTTATGGATAGGCTCAATCTTATTAAAAATTGGAGGTAATTTATTATGACTATTTTAGAACTTAGAGAAAAGCGTAACAAAGCATGGGAAGCAGCTAAGGCATTTGTAGAAACAAAGCGTGATAAAGACGGTTTGCTTTCTGCTGAGGATGCAAAGACTTATGCAGAAATGGAGCAGAAGGTACAGAATTACACTTCTGAAATTGAACGTATGCAGGCAATGGAAATGATGGAGTCTGAGCTTAATAAACCTGTGAATACTCCTATCACTCACAAGCCTATGAACGGTGGTAAGGACAATGGTGATGGTAAAGTGAAAACAGGTCGCGCTTCTGATGCATATAAGGCTGGTATGCTTAAGGCCCTTCGTACCAACTTCCGTACTATCAACGATGTACTTTCTGAGGGTATCGATGAAAATGGCGGCTACCTTGTACCGGAGGAATATGACTCTCGTCTTATCGATGTGTTGACCGAGGAAAATATCTTTAGAGGTTTTGCAAACGTAATCACTACTAGCGGACAGCACAAGATTAACATTGCTGGTGCAAAGCCTGCAGCAGCGTGGATTGAGGAGGGCGGCGAGCTTACTTTCGGTGACGCTACCTTTAGCCAGATTAATCTTGATGCCCACAAGCTTCATGTTGCAGTAAAGGTAACAGAGGAGCTCTTGTACGACAATGCCTTCCAGCTTGAAAACTATATCATCAAGCAGTTCGGTAAGGCTTTGGCAAATGCAGAGGAGGATGCATTCCTTAACGGTGATGGCGTAGGAAAGCCTCTTGGTATTTTTGCGGAAACTGGCGGTGCACAGATTGGTGTAACTGCAGCAAGTGCAACGGAAATCACTGCTGACGAAATCATCAATCTTGTATATGCACTGAAGCGTCCTTACCGTAAGAGCGCGAAGTTCATTATGAATGACCAGACAATTGCGGTTATTAGAAAGCTTAAGGATGAAAACGGACAGTATCTCTGGCAGCCTTCTAATCAGGCCGGCGAACCTGGTAAGTTGTTCGGTTATGACGTTTTGACTTCTCCTTTTGTGCCTACTGTGGAGGCTGATAAGCCTGTCATCGCCTTTGGTGATTTCAGCTACTACAACATTGGTGATCGTGGTACTCGTTCCTTTGCAGAGCTTCGTGAGCTTTATGCTGGAAACGGCATGGTGGGATTTGTTGCAAAAGAACGTGTAGACGGTAAGTTGGTGCTTCCGGAAGCTGTACAGGTACTTAAGATGGGTGCAAGTTCTTAATCGGCAACTAATAAATTAGGCGGTGCTGCTCTTACGGTGGCATCGCCTTTATTTGAGCGAGGTGAATGTATGCTTGTAACACTGGAAGAAATGAAAAACTATCTTCGTGTGGACTTCGATGACGATGACGGTCTTATTTCACATCTTATAGATAGCAGCCATCAGCTTTGCATGGACGTGGCCCGTCTTGATGATGCGGATACCTTCTCTGCAGCTAAAAATTCAAAAATAGCTGTTATGTATGCAGTGGCTTACCTATATGAACACCGTGAAGAAGCTGACCATCACGATTTGACAATGACCCTTCGCTCACTGCTATTCGGCATACGCAAGGAGGGCTTTTAATGGATATTGCAGCTATGAATGTCCGTATCGTGTTTCAAAAGAATGCCGTAGTCACTGACAAAATCGGCAACCGCACAAATTCTTGGACGGATTATTATTCCTGCTACGCTACTATTAGTGACTCTATGGGAAAAAGCTCAACGGAAACTGCTGCTGCAGGTCTGATTATCGATAACGCTGATATTTCTTTTACGGTTCGATACTGTAAAAAGGCTATGGCGGTTGATACAACCTGCTACCGTATTCTTTGGAATGGTGAGCCTTACAATATCGTGAAGGTTGACCACCTGAACCTGAAGAAAAATGCACTGAAATTCAAGTGCGAGAAAGTGAGGTCGTAATATGGGCAATAACATCAACGTCGGTGATTTGGCTGATACCATTATGGAGGGCCTTACCCAATATGCCGAGCTTGCTACAGAAGATATGAAGGCTGCAGTAAGGAAAGCCGGAAAAACTGTCCGCAAGGAAATACAGCAAAATGCGCCAAAGCAATCCGGAGCCTATGGCAAGAGCTGGTCTATGAAGAATGTAAAAGAAACATCAAAATCACTGGAGCTAACCGTTTACTCTAAAAACCGCTATCAGCTGGCGCATCTTCTGGAATTTGGTCACGCCAAACGTGGCGGCGGACGAGTAGCTGGCAAAGCACACATTGCTCCTGCGGAGGCCATTGGTATTGCTGAATTGGAGCGTGAAATCGAAAAAGCTCTGGGAGGTTAATGAAGCATGGATGAATTACTTACACTGCTGGGCGAAATGCAGATTCCCTTTGCCTATGACCATTTTGCAGAGGGCGAATCCCCAGACCCACCTTTCATTTGCTATCTGCTTCCCGGCAGTAATAACTTTGCTGCAGATGGCAGGGTCTATTACAAAATATGCGAAGTTCATATTGAGCTGTATACCGATTTGAAGGATTTGTCGGTTGAAACAGCTGTAGAAACCGTGATTGATAGTCACGGTATTTTTTATAACAAATCCGAAACTTGGATTGAGAGCGAAAAGCTATATGAAGTCCTATATACTTTTGAAATGGAGGTCTAATTATATGGCAGACAAGAATAACAAGGTCAAATACAACCTTAAAAATGCGCATTATGCGCTGCTTTCCATTGCAGAGGACGGTACCGTTTCCTTTGGTACACCTACTGCGATGCCCGGTTCCGTTTCCATCTCTTTGGATGCAAATGGTGAACCGGAAAATTTCTATGCTGACGGTGTGGCTTATTACGTTATCAATAATAATATGGGCTACGACGGTGATTTGGAGCTTGCTATGATTCCTGAAAGTTTCCGTACAGAGGTACTCAAGGAAGAGCTGGACGACAATGGCGTTCTTATTGAAAACGCTGATGTGGAGCTTGCTTCCTTTGCGCTGCTCTTTGAGTTTGATGGCGACCAGAAGCACATCCGCCACGTTCTTTATAACTGCGCAGCATCCCGTCCGGGCATTGAGGGTAAGACAAACGAGGATTCTCGTGAGGTTCAGACTGAAACACTTACGATTAAGGCAACTCCTCTCGCAAACGGTATGGTTAAGGCTAAAACCGGCAATTCCACAGCTGCTTCAGTTTATGAGGATTGGTACAAATCCGTTTATATGCCTACAGTAGCTGCAACAGAAACTGAGGAAGATGGAGGTACAGCATAATGAGCATGATTCAGAATATTGAGATTGATGGTAAGCAGGTGCCTTTTCGTGCATCTGCCGCCATTCCTCGTATTTATCGTATGAAATTCCACAGAGATATTTATAAAGACCTAAAGGCTCTGGAGGGTTCCATCGGTGAAAATTCCGAAGAAGCCTCTGCTCTTGATATGTTTTCTTTGGAGATGTTCGAGAATATCGCTTACGTTATGGCCAAACACGCTGACCCTTCCATCCCTAACACTCCGGAGGAATGGCTGGATGATTTCAATACCTTTTCTATCTATCAGATATTGCCGCAGCTCATTGAGCTCTGGGGCCTTAACACACAGACGGATATTGAAGCTAAAAAAAACTTCGCCCGACTGAGCGTGAAATGACGACTCCGTTATTTTTGCTTCGCTGCGTACAACTTGGTCTCTCCATTCGTGACCTTGATTTACTCACGATTGGAATGGTTAATGATATGTACGCAGAAAGCAAAAATGATGATGCACATTACGCTGCTCTTGCTACGCAGGAGGATTTCGACAAATTTTAAAGATGGAAGGAGGTGCTTTTCGTGGCGAACAGAATCAAGGGTATCACCGTTGAAATCGGCGGCGATACTACCAAACTGACCGATGCGCTGAAAGGTGTAAACAGCGAAATTAAAAACACACAGTCTCAGCTAAAAGACGTTGAAAAGCTACTGAAGCTAGACCCCGGCAATACTGAGCTGCTTGCGCAAAAGCATAAACTCCTTGCTGATGCAGTCGAGGAAACTAAGGAAAAATTACAAACATTGAAAACTGCGCAGGAGCAAGCAAATGCAGCTCTTGCCAATGGCACGATATCGCAGGAACAATATGATGCTCTCCAGCGTGAAATTATCGAGACCGAACAGGCCTTAAAAGATTTAGAGACGCAGGCTGGCCAATCAGCAACTGCGCTGCAAAAAATTGCCGCCTCCGGTGAGAAGTTGCAGTCTGTTGGTAACACCATCTCCGGTGTGGGTGAAAAACTACTCCCGGTAACCGCCGGTGTCACTGCGCTTGGAACCGTTGCAGTAAAAACTGCTGCTGATTTTGATTCGGCTATGAGTCAGGTGGCTGCTGTATCAGGTGCTACTGGAGATGACCTTGATGCGCTCCGTGACAAAGCCCGTGAAATGGGCTCCAAGACCAAATTCTCTGCTTCTGAGGCAGCCGAAGCTATGAACTACATGGCGATGGCAGGTTGGAAAACAGAAGATATGCTGGGCGGTATCGAAGGTATTATGAACCTTGCAGCCGCTTCCGGTGAAGACCTAGCTACAACATCTGATATTGTAACAGATGCGCTCACTGCTTTCGGTCTGAGTGCTGCCGACTCCGGGCATTTTGCTGACGTACTGGCGGCGGCATCTTCCAATGCAAATACCAACGTGTCTATGATGGGTGAAACCTTCAAATATGCTGCTCCTATCGCTGGTGCGCTTGGATTTTCTGTAGAAGATACCGCAGAGGCAATTGGCCTTATGGCAAACGCCGGTATTAAGTCCTCACAGGCAGGTACATCTCTTCGTACAATTATGAATAACCTTGCAGGTGAAGTGAAAATCTGCGGTGAAAGCATCGGAGAGGTTACTATACAAACAACGAATGCTGATGGCAGTATGCGTGATTTAAGCGATATTCTCGCCGATTGCCGTACTGCCTTTTCTGGTCTTTCTGAGTCAGAACAGGCAGCCGCTGCTGAGGCCCTTGTTGGTAAGAACGCTATGTCCGGGTTCTTAGCCCTGATGAACGCTGCTCCGGCCGACATCGAAAAACTGAGTGGCGCAATCGCCAACTGTGACGGCACGTCTCAAGCAATGGCTGAAACTATGCAGGATAACCTCGCTGGGCAGCTTACGATTTTGAAATCCCAGCTTGAAGAGTTAGCTATTTCCTTTGGTGAAATGCTCATGCCCGTCATCCGAAGCGTTGTAACCGCCATTCAGTCTTTTGTGGATTGGCTCAACGGAATGGACGAAGGAACCAGAAAAGTGGTACTCGGAGTCGGACTATTTGTTGCCGCACTTGGCCCGGTGCTGATTATTATCGGTAAGGTCATCAGTGCAGTAGGTACGATTATGACCATCGTTCCGAAAATCGCCGGTGTTATTAACACTGTAAAAACGGCATTTATGGCACTGAACACCACAATGTTGGCAAACCCAATCTTCCTAATTATCGCAGCAATCGCAGCCTTAGTCGCTGCGTTTATTTATTTGTGGAATAACTGCGATGGATTCCGTCAGTTCTGGATTGACCTCTGGGAAAATGTAAAGCAGATCGCTATGGTTGTCTGGGAAGCTATCAAAAACTTCTTTGCTGCTGTGTGGGAAGCTATAAAGAGCATTTTCATAACTGTGTTTGAAATCATAAAAACGCTGGTTACGACCTATTTTAATTTTTACAAGACCATCATCGAGACGGTATTTAACGTGATTAAAACGGTTATCACTACAGCGTGGGAGGCCATCAAAGGTGTTTTCACAACTGTGTTCAATGTAATAAAAACCATTGTCACTACGCAGTTTAATATCTATAAAACGATTATTGAAACTGTGCTGAATGTAATAAAGACCGTGGTAACCAATGTGTGGAATACCATCAAAACGGTCATTTCTACGGTTATGAATGCAATCCAGACTGTATTCTCTACTATCTGGAATACCATCAAAACAATCATTTCAGCAGTGGTCAGTGGTATCAAGGCACTTATCACCGGTGATTTTGAAGGTGTAAAAAATGCCATCACAACGATTATGAATACTGTAAAAAACACAATCAGCACCATCTGGAATACAATCAAGAATACTTTCTCGACTGTACTAAGTTCCATTAAAACCGGTGTTTCTAATGTGTTTAACGGTATTCTATCTGCAATTAAAAATGCAATGTCAAATGTATTTAACGCTGTAAAGGATGGTTTCTCTAAGGTCAAGGGTCACATCACCGGTCTTGCCTCACAAGCTCTGATTTGGGGTAAAGACTTAGTTATGGGACTTGTCAACGGTATCAAGAGCTGTATCGGAGCAGTTGGCGACGCAGTAAAAAGTGTAGCTGACAAGATTAAATCTTTCCTGCATTTCTCTGTCCCGGACGAAGGCCCACTTACAGAATATGAAAGCTGGATGCCGGACTTTATGCAGGGCCTTGCAAAAGGCATCAACGACAGCCGCAGCCTTGTTGAAAAGGCTGTATCCGGTGTTGCTTCTGATATGATTATCAATCCAAAGTTGGGAGCTTTGGATGCAAGTGGCCTTACAGTTACCGGACGTACAGCTTCTTATGAAGAAAGCGGCGCAGGCCTCGCTGCGGCAATCTCCGAAGCATTAAGCAATATTACAGGCAATGCTGGTGATATTGTTATCCCGGTTTACCTTGGCGGCACAATGCTTGATGAGGTGGTCGTAAACGCACAGCAAAGAACGAATTTAAGAAGCGGAGGTAGATAAACATGGCTTTTATACAGTATCTCGTTTTTGATAACGTAAATCTTCCGCTTCCGGATTCCTATGATATTTCATTATCATCCGTCGAGGCGGATTCGAGTGGAGAGACCGAGGCAGGCACAACACAAAGGGATGTGGTACGTTCCGGCATTGTGTCTATCTCGGTTTCCTTCTCTGTTACTCCTGCTTGGCTTAAGAGGCTATCGGCCTATTCCAAGAAAAATAAAATCTCGGTACAGTATTTTGATACCGAGGATTTGGAACTGAAAACTACTGAAATGTATATTGACGGTTACAGCGCAAAGCTAAAGAAAGATACATCCTATAAAGGTTTATGGATGGTATCCTTCACGCTGAATGAGCTATAGGAGGTGACGATGTATGTATCCTGTATCGGATGCTTTTTTAGCTGCAATCGACAGCAATGCCAGAAATTATTACTGGACTGGAACTATCGTCACGAAACATAATGTGACCTATGAATTTGAGAATAATGATATCGTCAAAGGCTCCGGTTATATCACCAGACAGTGCTGCGGTTCAACAGAAATTGAGCTAGGCACTGTCTATTCTTCTGAGCTTGGCATAACGCTTTTGAAGGATATCGACCGTTATACCTTGGACGATGCAATTGTACGCATTTATTTTCATTTAGTTCTTGCAGATGGTTCTGTGGAAACAATCCCTATGGGCGTGTTTGAAGTCAGCGAGGCAAACAGAAATATTCGCTGTCTTGAGCTCAAAGCCTATGATTATATGCTTCGCTTTGAAAAAAGTCTGAGCCTGCAATCCTCAAGCGGTACGCCATACAGCTTCTTATATGCTGCTTGTACCGATTGCAAGGTTGAGCTTGCACAAAGCAAAACAGAAATTGATGCATTGCCAAATGGCACAGAAACCCTTGGTATTTACACGGATAATGATATTGAGAGCTATCGTGACCTGCTGTTTTATGTAGCGCAGGTGCTTGGCTGCTTCTGTCAAATCAACCGTGAAGGCAAATTGGAGCTTGTGCCATACACAAACACTCCCGTAGCTAACATTCCAAATACACAGCGTTTTTCAAGCTCCTATTCTGATTTTGTCACACGCTATACAGCAGTTTCCTCTACCAATCTTATGACGGAAGATGCTGAGTATTATGCGCTGGATACTGACGACGGGCTGACAATGAACCTCGGCACCAATCCACTGTTGCAGTTTGGTCTAAAAACCGTGCGTGAGAGAATTATCCGCAAAATTCTAAACAGTATCGCTGTCGTGGAATATGTGCCTTTTGACTCTACTACAATTGGTAATCCGGCATTTGACCCCGGCGACGTGCTTACCTTTTCCGGAGGCCACGCCGATGACACCAAAATATCCTGCATCACTTCGATTACTTATAAAATTAATGGTAAGCATAGCCTGAAATGCGTAGGCAAGAATCCCAAGCTGGCATCTGCAAAAAGTAAAAACGATAAAAATATCACCGGCCTTCTGAATCAAATCGAGGCCGGAAAAATTGTCGTTTATAACTTTATGAATGTATCGCCATTTACCATTGGTTCCTCTGCCACAGAGATTATGGCCATTACCTTTACGTCAAAGGAAGAAACCACTGCTTCTTTTCACGCTGAGCTGCTACTTGAAATCGCAGCTGATGATGTGGAAAGAACGATTGACGGTGTGGCTGTTACTGAGGTGGAAAGCACCGATGATGAGGGTAACACTACAACATCAACTGTAGAAACGCCTACAAAGTACACTTTTACAGAAAAAGGTCAAGCAGAGCTTACGCTGATTTATAAAATCAATGGCGACGAAGTGGTTAATTTCAGCCCTACCAAAACCTGCATCAATGGGAAGCACATTATTACACTGTTTCTGCCAATCACTCAGGTTATTGAGAATAGCGAAAATGTACTGTCTGTTTTTCTTAAAGTAGAAGGCGGCAGCACAAACATTGGTGAGGGACAGCTTCGTGCTACGATTTCCGGTCAAGGACTCGTTGCTGGTATCGGCGACTGGAACGGTCGTATATCACTTACAGAAATGTTCAGCCAGCTTGAAATCGCAGATGTTGACTTTTGCTACGATGCACTTACAGATACCGCAGCTGCAGTATTTCCTGTTAATGCGACACCGAACTTCACACAGGCTATTTCCAGCATTCCTATTACAGAGATTACCTTCGGTTACGACCTGCTTAATGAGCGTGTCACTCTTGTTGAGGTTATTACCACCTTTACGCTGGACGCTGGCACTCCGGGTGAATATGACCCGATGGTGGTTGAAATCAATGATGCGGATGCATTCCAGCTTGTGAACGAATACAGCTTCGTTTCTGCCGGTAGTGAAATCAATTATGGGCAGCTTCAGCATTTGGCTATTGATACTCTTCAATACGAGCGTGTAGAAAATATGGAGGTGGAATTATGCTGATAGATGAAACCAGTTATCTCTGGAAAAAAGGTGATGCCATTGTGATTTCTCTTGAAGAAGAAACAAACACCATTACCTTTGATAACGCAGAAAAAATATATCTTATGGAGGGCACCAGTACAGTTTCTGTATATGCTGACACAGAGCTTTCAGAGCTGTTATATTCCGGTGTTCTTCCTTATGAGCCTGATACACCGATTGCTTGTGATGGTTTAACTGTCATTACAGATACGTTCCCTTCGGAGTTTACCATCATCGGTGAATCGGGAATTGAAAAAACAGTGCTTACACCATATCTGAATACCACAGAAAATATGACAGCGGTCAGCAGTTCCTATAATGATGACGGTTATTATACTGTTGACGGACTATCGGATTTTATGTTTGCAAGAGTCGCTGCCAGCACGATTTATGTCAGCAGTAATCTCTATGTCGGATTTGGAAGCAATACGGAACATCTAAAAATATGCAGGCGTGACGGTTGCTCTACCGCAATTTATTCACAGATTGGAGAGTTAGATGGTGGACGACAATTCTTAAAAATCCGCTTTGAAGGTTATACCGTATACAACAACCAGATAGAAGCCAATCGCCTTATTTACGAGTTGTTTTTGCTTTCAACCGGAAACATGTTCCTTAACGTAATCCAGACTCCGACCAGCGGCAATACTGAAGCTTCGGAGCTGGTTTGCAACGGAACCACCACATCACTAACACTACACGATGGTGTTGGTGGTGGGGCCTATGTCAGCTTTTATTGTGGAGATGATGCTGGCAGCACGTGGGACGTTCAATATGCTATGTACGAAGATGCTGACACCTATTCATATGCATATTTAACGAAGCAGGGAGAATTGTATTTTACAATTTCAGATGGCGCATTAGTCGAGGTTCCTATTGAAAACCTAACTGCTGCAATGTTTATGAAATATGGCTTTGACGAGCTGCCCGATGCAGAACTTATAACGTCACTTGAAAATCCGGAATTCTTTTACTGGCGAACCGGCGGTGATGAAAAGCTCGTAAAAGCAAATATTATCGCTTATCCATATCCCAGCACGATTGTTGCAAACGTAGATATGAGCCACATTTCCATTCTGGGTATCAGTCTTATGACTGCTGAATACAGTGGACAGGTTGGACTTAGCTTCTCTATTGATAATGGGGAGAGTTTTTCAGAAGAGCAGGACTTAGGTGACTGGCTAAATACAGATGTGGAGGAGCTTTGGAACAGCCTACCTGAAAATCGACTACTCATTCTGCATTTTATTCTGCATGACAACGCTACGCTGTCACGCTTCAAAATAACCTACACAAATTAAAGGAGGCTTTTGCTATGTTAAAAGGTACAATGAAAATTGAGCTCACCGATGTAAATACCGGTGAAACAGAAACTGTGCTGGAACAGAATATGGTTACCAATGCTCTGGCTGAAATCTTCAAGCCTCTGGGACTTGAAAAAACACCAAGCAAATTCTATAACGATTTTGCACCATACTATCAGAAATTGCTGGGTGGCATTTTGTTGTTTGATACCAATATCGAGGAAAACGCTGATAATCTTTATCCTCCGGCATCTGCCAATCTAATAGGTTGTGCTGCTTATGACGTTCAAAACAATACCACTGGTACACTTAGGGGCGGATACAATCAAACAGAAAGTGAGCTTAATCTCACTAATCGCTATATGAAATATGTATATGACTTTGCAACATCACAGGCTAACGGTACTATTTCTTGCGTTTGTCTTACCCATAAAAATGGTGGTTATACCTCCTATGGCTCAGATGACGCTGTATTCAATAACAGCTATCCCATTGGATTATTCGTAGGCGATGGACAATTACAGTATGTCTACACCGATTATACCGGTGCATCTACCGGCGACAAGTACAGTGGACTTTCTGTAGGAACAACGCAGCTTTTATTTTTGATAGACCGAAATGAAGATGTTGTTTATTACTTCCGCATTGATAGTTCTTCAAAGATTACAATCATCAAAAGACGTGCGTATCTAAAATCGGTATCTGTGTTACTTAGTCCTCGTACTCAAAAGCAATATGTAGAGGAGGTTGCTATTGAGCTTAACACGGCACTACCTACAAATTATACAGCATATAATTTCGACCACTCGGACAATTGCCTGTATATTTTCTCAAGCTCCGGGTATTACAGAAACGCTGGCGAGAGTTTTATTGTAACCAAAATCGACATCAAAGATTGGACTGTATCCCAATACGAAATGGTAAACACCACTGATACATCAATCAATACAGGACACACACGATTTGCCTTTGCGCATGAGGGATTTATTTATGTAAAGAGCTATAATAGCTCCTACAAGGTCTATAAGATGGAACTTGGTAATGCAGCAAATGTTACAAAGCTCAAACTCACCGGAACTAGCAGTGTTGCTGGTAGTCCTGTGTTAGCATATAACGGTCGCATTTATTACGAAAACACCGACGGTACACTTTATATAGCTAATTCAAATGCCAATGAAATTCTAAGACCGGAAAACTACAGAATAACGACCTCAAGCTATATGCCTTGTTATACTCCGGTTCTGAACGAACCAATGCTTTATTACTGCAGTTACGGCAATAGAAGCACATCAACATTTTTCATTATGGCAAACTATCTGGCCACAATCAATAACCTGACGGAGCCAGTCACAAAGACAGCCGATAAGACAATGAAAATCACATATATCGTACAAGAACAGTAACTTGGAAATCAGCGACTGCCCAATTGTTGGTAGCCGCTTTTTTTCATACAAAAAATTATGAAATGGAGGAAATCATCATGAAACAGTTTTGGAACATTATCCAGCTTGTTATTTCTGCAATCGGAGGATGGCTTGGCTATTTCCTTGGCGGCTACGATGGCTTGCTTTATGCCCTCATCGCTTTTGTGGTCACTGACTATATTACGGGTGTTTTGTGCGCCATCGTTGACAAAAAGCTCTCTAGTCAGGTCGGATTTAAGGGTATCTGCCGTAAGGTGCTCATTTTCACTCTTGTAGGTACCGCCAACATTCTCGATATGCAGGTGATTGGTACAGGCTCTGTACTAAGGACTGCTGTTATCTTTTTCTATCTTTCCAACGAGGGTGTATCCCTTGTGGAGAATGCAGCGCACCTTGGATTGCCGGTTCCTGAGAAACTAAGGGCTATCTTAGAACAGCTCCATGACAGAGCAGAAAGCGAGGATGATTAATTATGAATTTACACAAGTTAATTCTTACTGAGAATGACTGCTACAAAGCAGGCAAAACCATAAACGTCAAGGGTATTATGGTACATTCCACTGGTGCCAACAATCCTAATCTTAAGCGTTATGTTGGCCCGGACGATGGTTTGCTTGGCCAGAATAGGTACAATAATCACTGGAACACTGCTACTCCGGGTGGCAGGCAGGTCTGCGTACACGCTTTTATCGGCAAACTGGCCGATGGCACCATTGCAACCTACCAGACCCTTCCTTGGAACCATCGTGGCTGGCACGGTGGCGGCAGCTCCAATAATACCCACATCGGATTTGAAATCTGTGAAGATGACCTTACCGACGCTACCTATTTTGCAAAGGTATATAAAGAGGCTGTGGAACTTTGTGCTTATCTTTGCAAGGAGTACGGACTCACAGAAAAGAACATTAGCTGTCATTGCGAGGGCTATAAGCAGGGTATAGCTTCTAATCATGGCGATGTTATGCACTGGTTCCCGAAGCATGGTAAAAGTATGGATACCTTCCGTGCAGATGTAAAAGATCTTCTCTCCTCTGATGATAAGAAAGAAGAAAGTACTGCGCAGACATATCCGGAAAAGCTCTCCGGCGGTTATTATCGTGTGCGTAAGACTTGGGCCGATAAAAAGTCTCAGGTCGGCGCATATCGTGTACTTACCAATGCTAAGGCTGCTGCAAACGAGCATCCCGGATTTTCTGTTTATGATAATAGTGGCAATGTGGTCTACACTTCTAAAGCCACTGATTCCAAAGCGGAGACAACCGATGATGTGCCATTTCGTGTGAGGGTATCTATTACCGATCTTAATATCCGCAGAGGTGCCGGTACCAATTATGCCAGAACTGGACGTGTAACCGGAGCCGGAGTATTCACCATTGTTGAGGTGAAGTCCGGTCAAGGCTCCACTGCTGGCTGGGGTAAACTTAAAAGCGGAGCTGGCTGGATTTCGCTTGATTATGCAAATAAGTTATAATGAATAGGTATTGTGATGCCCGTTTGAGATTAAGTTCTCAGGCGGGCACTATTTTTTTGCCTGCAAACCGGAATTTCACTCATCAAATCCCCTTAGGAAGTTAGAAGGAAAAACCTTCAAACGATAAGGAGGAGCTAGAGATGACTGAAGTTCAAAAGAAGCAGATTGTTGTGTACCGCAATCAGGGCCTTAGCTATACTGCAATTTCAAATATGATGGAAATTTCCGTTAACAGCATTAAAACCTATTGTAAAAGAAACGGTCTGGGCGGCGTCAGGGCCTACGAAAAATCAAACAGCATAAATGTATGTACTTGTGATAATTGTGGACTACCGGTGGTTCAGAATTCCGGAAGGAAAAAGAAACGCTTTTGCTCGGATAAATGCAGAAATGCTTGGTGGAACTCACATCAGGAGCAGGTCAATAAAAAGGCTAATTATGAATGTGTTTGTGCTTACTGCAATAAGACCTTCATTTCATACGGAAATAAAAAACGCAAGTATTGCAGTCACGAATGTTACATCGAGGATAGATTTGGAGGTGCGTTCTAATGCAGGTTTTTAAGGATCTAGCAATTAATTTGCAGGTAGCACCAAGAATGATGACTCAAGAAGCTATGCAAAAGGATTTTGAATATGAGATGGCCCAAAAGCTGACAAAAAATCTCTATGAGAAAGGCATTATTTCTGTGGATGAAATGAACAGAATTATGGTGCTAAATAAGGAAAAATTCTCACCGTTTTATGGCGAGATTATGGATTAAATAACTTGATAATATCGCCCGTCAGAGTGATATATAGTACTGACCAAACTAGGAGGTGAAACGGTGGCAAAGATTACAAAAATTGAAGCTACACAAGCAATTGCAAAGAAAATACGAGTTGCGGCCTATGCCAGGGTTTCAACCAACTCTGACGAGCAGCTACTTAGCCTGGAAACACAAAAAGAGCATTATGAAAGCTATATTCAGGCGCATCCGGATATGGAATATGCAGGGCTCTATTATGATGAGGGTATTAGTGGAACCAAAGTGGAAAAACGTGATGGTCTACTTAGGCTTTTGAAGGATTGCGAAAACGGTAAGATTGATCGCGTTATTACAAAGTCTATCAGCCGATTTTCTAGAAATACAACGGATTGCCTTGAGATGGTTCGAAGCTTATCTAAGTTAGGCGTTTATTTGTATTTTGAAAAGGAAAATATCGATACGGAGTACATGAGCTCGGAGCTAATGCTTTCTATTCTAAGCTCTATTGCAGAAAGTGAGTCCAGGTCCATTTCTGAAAACAGCAAATGGTCCATAAAGCATCGTTACGAGGCTGGAACATTTATTATCGTCTATCCCCCATACGGTTATAAAAACGTGGATGGAAAGATGGTGGTAGTACCTGAAGAAGCTGAGGTAGTAAAAGAAATTTTTCAGCGTACCATTTCTGGCCAGGGCTCTTACATCATTGCAAAATGGCTGAACGAAGCTGGCATTCCATCCAAGCGCGGAAATGTGTGGCATTCCTCGACAGTTAAGGGCATTCTTAAAAATGAGAAATATACTGGTGATGTGATTTTTCAGAAAACCTATACGGACGATAATTTCAATCGTCATACGAACTACGGTGAACGAAACATGTATTTGTGTAAAAACCACCATGAGCCGATTATAAGCTATGAGGTTTTTGAAATGACAGCAGAAGTTATGGCCCAGCGTGGTAAGGAAAAAGGCATTGAGGTTGGTGATGCAAAATATCTGAACAGATACGCTTTATCAGGGAAAATCATCTGTGGCGAGTGCGGCGCTACCTTTAAAAGAAGGACGCATTATAAGCCTAGCGGAGATTACATTGCATGGACCTGTTGCAGCCACATCAAAGACAAGGCATCTTGCAGCATGCTTTATATCAAGGATGAGGATGTAAAAAGAGCTCTGGTACGAATGATGAAAAAGCTGCAAGTCTGTCACGAACAGGTGTTAAGACCTTTTGTGGCTGGGCTCAAAGGAATGAATAACAAAGAGCGTCTGCACCAGGTATTAGATTTGGAAGCGCAGATTGAGAAAAATCTGGAGCAGCAAAACGTCATGGTAAACCTTATGAGCGCCGGATACATTGAGCCAGAGCTTTACCATGCAGAAAGAAATGCATTGATATTAGAAGCGGAAAGGCTAAGAAAAGAAAAGAACCTCATTTCCAAAAGTATCAACGGTGATTTGACACATTTGGAAGAGGCTCAGAAGCTACTACGATTTATGGTTAAGAAAAACAACGTCATAGAATACGACGATGCCTTAATGCAGGATTATGTCGAGTGCATCGTTGTTCAGTCCAGAAATGAAGTGGGTTTTGAATTAAAGTGCGGCTTGAAGCTGCCGGAAAGGTTGGTGTGATTATGATGCATACGCCATACGGCTACAAAATAGAAAACGGTCAAGCGGTTATTGATGAGCCGATTGCCACGAAAGTAAGACAGCTTTTTATAGAGTTTTTGAATTGTGGCTCTATGAGAGCAGCAGCTGTTAAGGCGGGAATTGAAAAAACACATTCCGTCATTGGCAGGCTTCTGAAAAATAAAGTGTATTTGGGCGATGAGTATTATCCGAAGATGATTGATGAAGAGCTTTTTTATAAAGTGCAGGAACTTAGAAACAGCAACGCTAAGGCCCAAAATCGCATTCAAGATTATATAAAGCAGGCTCCTGTTGCGGATGAGGCACAATACCGCATAGGAAAAGTCCAGCAGTGTTATGAAAATCCATACCTACAAGCAGAATACGCCTATGGGCTTATCGAGGAGGAAAAACATGAATGAGAATGTAACATTAATTCCGGCTAGAAAAAGGCCTGGTAATAGAATTGCAAAAGCTGTAGAAAAACCAAAGTTAAAGGTCGCAGCGTACTGCCGAGTTAGTACTGACAGCGATGAACAGGCTGGTAGCTACGAAGTACAGGTGCAGCACTATACAGATTATATAGGAAGAAACAAAGAATGGGAGCTGGCTGGTATTTACACAGATGACGGTATTTCCGGCACCAACACCAAGAAGCGAGAAGGCTTTAACGGTATGATCGAGGATTGTATGGCCGGTAAAATCGACATGGTCATTACTAAGTCCATCAGTCGATTTGCCAGAAACACTATCGACTGTCTAAAGTACGTAAGACAGCTCAAGGAAAAGAACATCGCTATTATTTTTGAGAAGGAAAACATCAATACATTAGAGGCCAGTGGCGAGTTGCTTCTTACGATTATGGCTTCTCTTGCGCAGCAGGAATCGGCTTCCTTATCTCAGAACGTTAAGCTTGGTTTGCAGTTCCGTTATCAAGATGGGAAGGTTCAGGTTAACCACAATCACTTCCTGGGCTACACAAAGGATGAAGAAGGAAATTTGATTATTGAAGAAGAGGAAGCCAAGATAGTAAGGCGTATTTTTAGAGAGTACTTGGAAGGCGCCAGCTTCAGAGATATTGCTAATGGGCTGGAACGCGATAAAATCAAGACCGGCGGCAAGCGTTACAGATGGCACCTTAGTACGATCCAAGGCATTCTCCAAAATGAAAAATACATGGGTGACGCACTTTTGCAAAAAACTATCACAACGGATTTTATTGAAAAGACCAGAATCAAGAATGACGGTTCGGTTCCGCAGTATTATGTTAAAGATAGTCAGGAGGCCATTATTCCAAGGGACATCTTCACGCAGGTCCAGGAGGAAATGGTACGCAGGGCCAACCTGTTTAGCGGTGAGGAAGGTAAAAAGAAAAGAGTCTACTCCAGCAAATATGCACTTTCTAGTATTTGTACTTGTTCGAAATGTGGTGATATTTACCGCAGAATTGCTTGGAATAATAGAGGTAAACACTCCATTGTATGGCGTTGTTGCACTAGGGTGGAAAATGGACCGATAGTTTGCGATGCGCCGACAGTTCAAGAAACAGAGTTGCAACAGGCTACGGTAAAAGCCATAAATCTACTTGTAAAAAGTTCTTCGTCAACGCTGGAAATTTTGATGCAGAATATTGAAACTGCACTAGCTGACGACAACGCCGGCGAGCTTGAAAAGATAAACGCGATTCTTTCAGAAAAACAAAAAGAGTTGGTGAAACTAGCGCATGCAAAAAAGGACTATACAACCCTGGCAGACGAAATTGACCTGCTAAAAGATAAGAAGCAGGAGCTTTTGGTGGCAAAGGCGGAAACGGAGGGCTTCAAAAAGCGCATTAAGGAACTAGAGGATTTCCTAAAGGAGGCTAATCAGGAATTGACGGAATATGATGAATCGATGGTAAGGAAGTATATCGATAAAATAAAAGTATATGAAGATAAATTCACAGTTTGCTTCAAGGCGGGCGTGGATTTGGATATAGAAAGAAAATAATAAACAGACTATGGCGGCAGGCTTTCGGGCTTGTCGCTTTTTGTCATTTCCTGTGGAGGGATTGATTTTATTCGTGGTTTGGTATATAATATATAAAGTAACCGTAGGCAAAGAAAAGTAGGTGCGAGGATGGAATATTTATCAATTAGACAGACGGCCGATAAATGGGGCATCTCGATTAGAAGAATACAAGTGTTGTGCACTGAAGGTCGTATTCCTGGTGCAATGAAGATTGGTTCTTATTGGGCTATTCCGGCAGATGCTGAGAAGCCAAAAGATGAACGTATTAAAAGTGGCAAGTACATAAAGGAGAATGGCAATGGATGCTGAAATAGCAAAAACTCTGGAAATCAGAGAACTGAGAAGTGAATATAGAAAGTACTTGCAGCAGCTTGGCTTAGGAGCGAATACAGTTAATACCTCATCAAACGACGCGTTTTATTTGTGGAAAAATGTAAGCAAAGAAGTATTCTGGGAGAAAATTCTATCAGACGATTTCGCTGTTGATTATAAAGCCGCAATGATAGATGCACTTCGTGCAAATTCAAAAGGAAATCCGGAATCTTTAGTTAGTGGGTATATGTCCCATGCTCGTAAGTTTAGGGCTTTTCTTGGAGAGGCAGACTTAGTACATAGAGAGAAGTCTGTGCCTACTATCAGAAAAAAAGAGGTAGAAGATATTGTCCCTACTCCTTCACCCGAAGAAGTTGAATTTTATTTGAAACAATGGGACGAGTTAGAAAATTATCATCTGCAGGAAGACGCACTAGATAAGTTGTTTTTTACATTATGCCCGGAAAACAAAGAGATGTCAGATATACTACTTAAGGTCGCTACCCTTAATGATTTTTATAGTACGAACATATTCTCTGTGTATCCTGTGGCCAAGCACATTCTTTCTTTGCAGATAGATGTACGGTTAAAAGCTGGAGATGTTACTCTGGTAAGAGATATTCAAAAAGTAACTATAAATGGTGTAGAAAAGAATTTCTATTCATTTGCTACGAAATACTGCAGTCATCATAATCCTTTGGAGTACCCTATCTATGATAGTTACGTGGAAAAGGTATTGAAGCATTTTAGGGATAGAGATGGCTTTTCGAAGTTTAGTAACGACGATTTGAAGGATTATATCCGTTTTAAAGGGGCGTTAGTGGACTTTGGAAAATTCTATGGTCTTGATCAGTACAATCTTAAACAGATTGATAAATACATATGGCAGTTGGGAAAGAAATACTTCCCGAAGAAGTATTAGTAAATTACAGGAGGCGATATTGTGGCATTTAACCCAGGTTTGAAGATAGGTCAGATACTAAAAAACGCAGATGTAGTTGATACCTTTAAGTGTGGCAATATGGGCGGTATGCGTCGCTCAAAGACAACAAATACTTTAGTAATAGTGTCTGATTACACAAAAGGAATCTACCACGACAAATGGATCGGTGGTGTTCTTCACTATACAGGTATGGGTAAAAACGGTGACCAGGACATTGATTGGGCACAAAATGCAACTCTTGCAGCGTGTGGTCGTAATGGCGTTGATGTTCACCTCTTTGAGGTAATGCATGCTGGTGAGTACATATACTGCGGAAGAATCGAACTGGTAGATAGGCCTTATACAGAAATACAGCCCGGTGAAGATGGGGCGCCTCGTAAAGTGTGGATGTTTCCTATTCGTCCGGTACCGGATAATGATGTAAAAAAACCTGCAATGTTCGTGTTTAAAGACATGGAAGATTTTAAGACACGTGGCAAGGATGTAGATGAACAATATATGAAAATGATAGCTGCCAAGAAGAAAAAAGGTAGCAGTAAACCTGCATATGTACCTCCTGCTATTCCTAAGCCGGAGCCTAAGCCACCTGTGGTCATTCCTGCAGAGATTGTCGGAAAACAGGTTAAGCATAAGGCGTTTGGTATTGGAACTGTTGCAGCAATAGATGGAACATCTATTGTAGTTAGGTTTGATAAAGTCGGAGAAAAGAAGATGGGATATGAGTTCTGCATGGAAAAGAAGTTGCTGGAATTCATATAATGTGAGTATGAAAACGATAAAAGTAGTAGCTGCAGTGATCTGTGATTCTCTACAGGATAAGGAACAGATATTTGCTACAGCAAGAGGATATGGTGATTTCAAGGGCCAATGGGAATTTCCAGGTGGCAAAATTGAGGACGGAGAAACTCCACAGCAAGCCCTTGTTAGAGAAATAAAAGAAGAACTGGAAGCAACAATACGCGTTGGTGATTTGATTGATACTATCGAGTATGATTATCCGACATTTCATTTGTCTATGGATTGCTTCTGGTGTGAAGTGATTGATGGCGAATTAAAGCTTCTGGAAGCAGAGGCTGCAAAATGGCTTACAAAAGAGACTTTATATGATGTTAAGTGGCTACCAGCAGATATAACTCTTGTTTCTAAAATTGAGAATTTAATGAGATAGATGGAGGTAATACAAAGGAGGTGCTCTTTTTATGGGATTTAAGGAAGAGTTAGCGAATTTTTCTGATAAGATAAAAGAGCTTCAGACATTAGAAGTTGCGGAGTATATTAGTGATGTAGACGCACTAGCAGCTTTGATTGTACTAAATTTTATAAAGTATGAAAAAGTTCCTGATATCTTTTTGTCAGTAGCGGCATTAAATATGCTAAATAGATATGTAAAGCAGCCCAAATCACAAATTGGATATCAGTTCAGAATACATATTGTCAATGTGTTAAAAGGTATAGAAGATATAAATCAAAAGAAATCCATATTGGTTGGATATGCTCCAAAGCGAAATAATTTATTAATTATTCAATTTTGGGATTTTCAGTTCAGCTTTCAGGCTGAGAAGATGACTGAACAAGTTCAAAATATACTATCTAAGAATCAACTTGACTGGGATGGAATAAAAAAGCAACCATGCGCAAAATCCATCTTTGAATTTGCACTTAAGAGTGATTGGATTTCAAATAAAACAATGAAGGATGAGGACTTACGCGAATTAATACATAGTGAGCAAGTTGGATATAGAAAAGGCGAATACAAAATAGTTAATGGTCAATTTGTTAAAATTAAAAATATAAAGTATCGCTTAAGAGAAGGTACAGATCGCCAAATAAATTACATGAGGGAAAAACTTGTTGAATGTCAAGAACGACCGGTTATTCTCATTGGCAAGTTTGCAAGAGTATGGGATAAGCATGTTACATTTACAATGGTCAGTCCGTATATAAAACAAATGGTTACCATGCCAGTATGTGATCATATTAATTTATATAGACCAGATGTGGAGAAGATTGTTGATATAAACAGTCTTGTAGAATATGAACGTTATTATATTATAGGATATTGTAGAAAATATCCACGTAATGACAGAATGGGTGTTAACCTTGCTATGGATTTAGGGTTTTCGCCATTGATGCGTGTTCAAGAATTTAAAAGAATGCCAAAAGATATGTTTGAAAAATGCCATCGTTTTAGCATTGAAGAATACATAGGTTTTTGTCAGAAAGAAATTTTTTTATAGGGAGTTTGTATGTCAACAATAGAACGAATAGTGATTAAAGGTGCATCAGGATATTGCTGTTCTGACGAAGCATATAATGACAATATTACAATTACTCCGGAGTCAATATCGTATGAGTACACTCCTTTTCTGGAATCAGAAGTGAATCCAAAAAGAAAATGGAGTTATAAAACTAATAGCCGGTTATTTGAAATGCAGTACGAACAAATTGCTTCGATGATATCTGAAACTATTAAAAAGGAAGTGTTGGAGTTCTGCACAGATATTGGAGGCATTGAATTTAATATCACCTATTCGGATAAAACAAAATTCAAGGAGATCTACTGGGTTACTGGTGATTATTTTGGTGAACTATTTGCGGCGATTAAGTCTTTAGTGCCTACATCAGAAGATACGCCGGCGGTGTTAATGACTTCTGATGATTATGAGGAGGAAAATAGCTTATGAAAATACATTACTTTCAGAGATATCATGAGAAAGAGAATGTGGCTACAGCAAATACAATGTTATTGCTTTCACGCTTGTACTCTTATTCATCAGATAAATTTTTTAGGTTTTTGAAATCAGAATATTTTTCTGATTCCTTTAATCCTGAGATTGTCTTTACATTGCAAGAAAAGAGCGTTGATAGCATTCCTGATGCAACGATTACACAGGAAAGTTTCAAGATTGTTGTAGAAACTAAAATGTCAGATTGGTTTTATGAAGACCAGTTGATTCGTCATTTGAATTCTTTCAGTGATGAGAAATATAAGGTTATGATTACCTTGGCTCCGGAATTAATGGAGGAGAGTAAGAAAGCTGCATTTGAAGAAAAATTGAAGCAGTATAATGAAAGCCAACGATATCCGGTAATCCATATCAATACCACGTTTGAGGCAATGGCCAATGCGATCAGTGAAATCCTGGATGATAGAGATTGGACCTATGTCAATACTTTGGACACAAAAAGTTGAACATTTTCTCTCTGCATGATATTAATACGTAGAGAAAGATTACTAAGCTGCAAGAATCTC
>JGI24711J26586_10000568_pt1 | contig 28634 bp, 24 predicted proteins | sample BioPla3DNA1_FD_26586 | JGI IMG/M metagenome (IMG submission 26586)
GCTTTCTTAAAAATATAAATAAGTTCATTAGCGGTGATTTAAAGTCTTTACTTGTAAAGCTAGGAGTAGATGACATCATCTCAATTGATGGTACTGAAATTGACCTGTCTTATTCATGTGCCGATAACTTTGACTGTAAAGGTAAAGGCAGACCTCATACTGATGGAACTCCTGCAAGTTCTGGTTTTAAGCTTCATATTGCCTTCTCTTTGTTAAGACGAGCTTCGTATATGTTGAAATCACAGAAGCTGTAGGCTCTGAAAGAGACTCTGTACTTGTAGACAGATTTCATAACAGCCTTATTATCTGTGACAGAGGTTACGTAAACGAAAAGCCTAAACTGAAAATCAATGAAAGTGGTAACCTTTACCTTATCAGAAGTAAATCAAACACTGCCGCCTACATTGATAATGCCTTTGGTGATGATGGAATGGTAATACCAGACCTTAAAGGAAAATCTGTAAATAAACTGTCTTCACACATCTGTGCTGACATTGATGTTACCTTTACCTCAGGTCATAAGAGCAGAGTTATTGTCCGTTATAACCCAAACTGTACTGATGATGATAAACGTTCCATCCTAAGAACCAATATCCCAAGAGACAGATTGGGGTGCAAACAGATTTACCTGCTCTACAGACTCAGATGGGCTATTGAACTGTTTAACAAAGCCAATAAGCGCAGTAACTGCTTAAAAAGCATTAACTCTGCTAATGAGAACATCATTCTCAGTTTCATACTGCTGTCTTTAGCTGTATCTGTAATCAAAACCTTTACCGGTCTTAAATGTGTTATCGGTAACAGTCTTGAATGGATTTCCATGCTAAAGCTGCATAAACAGAATGAATACTTTAAGACTTTGTTCAAAGCCTTACTTTATCGTAAGCTATCCACTGTATATCAAATTTTTAAAGAACTTCTCGATGACATAGCTCTGCTCTGTCAAAGAACAAAGCCATCTAATCGAAATGCTGTTAAGCTAAAAGATCTGCCAACCTTAGTATGGCAGATCATTAACCATCCAACTCCTTCGGCTGAAATTGCTTAAGGTCTTAGGTATGATTGAAAATAGAAAGCTGATACACATGCCCTTTCTATTGCCTCTTTTTCCACAAGATTTGACTCGTTTTTATAAAAATCTTCTATTGCCTGTTTGAATAAGTCAATTGCCAACTCTAGCATCATCACTCCTTCTTTTAATCTTTATTTACATATAGTTATTAGAGCAATTTAGCATAAGTGTCAATCCAGTGACTCGCCAAAACAGGCCATTGTATAGAAAGTATCAAAAATCGGCTATTTTGGACCGCATTCGCATCTATACCAGAGTCACGCCCTCGTGAAGCGCGCTGTGTGCAGAGAAAAACAAAGCCAGCGTTACGCTGGCTGATTATGGCGGTGAGAGGGGGATTCGAACCCCCGATACGCGTTAACGTATACACGCTTTCCAGGCGTGCTCTTTCAGCCACTCAGACATCTCACCGTTAATGACAAAGCATTTTACTAGAATTAGCTAATTTTGCAAGAGATTAGCTAATAATAATGGAAGCGGTAGTGTAATAAAACCACGCCTGCTCTAACTACTTTGCAGGATAATAATTCTAATGACTGGCCTTTTGTAGGCAACTCATCTTTATCTCCCTGATACTCAAAAATAGAGTTAACTCCTGATAAACCATCGATTCCAGGATAGAGCACAAGATAGAGCTCATCTATAAGGCCCTGTTTTAGGAAAGAGCCGTTTAGAATTCCGCCACCACAGAGGAGTACATTTTTAATTCCAAAATCAGAGTACATGCTTTGCAGAGCTTTTCTTATATCATGACCATCAGGACCTGCAAAGGTATAAGAGATTTCATGAGCGCGTAAATAATCAAGGTATTCTTCACTTGCTAAATCCTCACCTAATACCACCATAAGGGTAGTTCCCCAAATCTCATTATTCTTNTAGGCAATAATACCCTTTGAATCAAATANAGCTGTCATTTGCGCATTTGATCTGATGCCAAGAAATGGTTTTGGATTTTTTATTCTGGTAAAGGTNTCCGATAAAAANGGAGTATCGCAGTGATGCTTTAAAACAGTTTCTTTACCAAGAATTGATATCTCTGGATTGATATCAGCTTTNGTCTGATAGTAAACATCAGGATCGCCCTCGCCTTTTGCATCATAAAGTACAGACCATCTTGATTCATCTAATCTACCATCAATAGAGCTTTCCATGAGGCAGGTGATTTTTTGTTTAGTAAGTTCCATAAACACCTCTTAGTTAAATTATAGCAGTATGTATAAATGTTGCTAAGAGGCTGTAATACTATTTTTTCATACCGATTATGCCCCTTGTAAACGGTATTTTCAGACTGCTGTCATGAGTTGAATGTGAGTTTGTAATAAGAGAACTTACAATAGCAGGTAAATTTCTTGATATAAGATAAATAAACAGGGCAATTACAATCAGAGTAGAGCATTCACTCATGGTAAGCGAGTTTCCCTGCTGCTGATAGATCATGACCTGTTTTTCAATCTGTTTTAAAAACATACAGGCGGCATTGATGATAACAATTATGGTCATAAGTTCTAAAGAAATACCGATAATGGTTCTAAGATAATTTGTAGCATAAGAGCGTGTAGGTCCATAGGCGCCAAAGCCTAATACAAAGATGCCACAAAAGCATAGCACATGGGCGCTTATAAAGATGCAGGCAAATTTTAGGATGACTAAAAAGAGCACTATTTCAAAAAACACAATGGTAATTCTCATAAAGATGGTAGCTACAGGCGAGAAAATGCTCTCATTTACGCAATTGTTTAGAACACCGACCACATTAAAAGTCATATCCAAAAGTTCTGATGGACCTACATTATCCTGAGTGGTAATAGAGGTCATAGAATCGATAATTGATTTTGATATGGCTGGAGCATTTTCAAGTAGGTACCGGTAAATTCCAATAACGATTAGAAGCTTTACAAACTCCCCCATAAAGCTTTTTAAATTTCCGTCTTTAAAAAACTCTCTGATACCTAATGCTGCAGTTGCAATTGGGACTAGATACCAGAAAAGTCTGTTTGCAGCCTGCTGTATTGGTTTTGCACTTAGTGCTACATAATCTAGAAACTGATAGATAAGATTATTTAGTACTGACTCAGGATTTAAGCTGATAGCTATGTTCTGATTTGATGCCATTGCTTCATTTGAGAAGATGACAAAAAAGATAATTAAAAGTCTAATCATATTCTTTTAGCTCCACCTTAAAATGAGGAGAGTTTATATTTGAGCTTCCAAATACCTGTTCGTTGGATTTTTGCTCTAGCTGTTTCTCTTGCAGGTTTGCCTGAGACTCTGAGGCTGCAAGTTTAGTCAGATTTGAGATCTGATTAGTAAGATAAATAAGGGCATTAGCCTGAGTTGCATTGATTTTTGACAGAGCATCAATACTTGAGTTTAAGCCTTTAGCTGATTGGCCATCCTGATTGAAGTTCTGCAATTTGTCGATACTGTCTAAAAGCATCTCCTGTGTCTTTATGGCATTGTTTTTAGTAAAAGATGAGAGCTTTAGCGCCTCATCATCCATCATCTGATTGAGAGTTTTAAAGTTACACTCTTCCATATTAAGACAATCCTCCCAGGCTTTAGTACGAAGAGAGTTTTCTTTAAGCTCAGCGTAGGACTGTGTCTGTTTGGCAAAAGCATAGCTTGCCTCAAGAAGCATAAGAGAGTTTTTATTTAATTCCAAAACCTCATGCCAGGCTTCTTTTTTCTGATACTGACTGTTTTTATCTACAATCAAAGCACTTTTATTTGCATAAAGTTTAAGTGCCTCTTCTTTACTTTTATTCTCAGCAGACCATGATTTTAAAAGATCATAAGTTTTATTAAGGGATGCAACCATCTGTGCATTTCCTGATGAGTTAACTGCTCCCATTGAAAAAGCAGAGGCGCTGTTTATAAGTGCACACATTAAAAGTGCTATGCAGAATATAAATAGAATAACTTTATTTAAAGGTGATTTCACGTTTTACAACTCCATAAGGGCTATCAAAGAAAATATCTTTAGTAATGGCAAGGGCAAAAGCGTAGCCTGGTTTTACAGTTAAAGTAGGCGATAAATTGACATCACGACCTAGAATGTTTGTCATGTTCTGCGATGATTCTTTTGCAAAGTCAAGGGCTAATCTATCCTGCTCTGAAAGGGTCTGACGAGTTGACAGATTATAGGCGACAGCATCGTTCTGAGAGCGGATTGAGGATAGGAAAAAGCAGTTGATAATGTTTTTAAAATAGTGATTATCAACGTCAGCGTTAAATCCTGCATAACCATCAGTAGCCTGGCCTGGCATTGCTCCTAAATTAAGAGAATGACCGTTTGGAAAAATCATGCGGTTAAAACCTAAAAACAGTCTTTTCTCCCCATAGGCATATTTGGTGTCGTACTGACCGATAAGGCGTGATCCGCGAGGAATTAAAAGATGATCTCCTGTAATTGAGTCATAGATATCCTGACTTATTAGAGCCACTATCTGGCCTGGTAAAGAGGAGTTGATACCGCTTAAAAGGGTAGCTCTTACAACTGAGCCCTGCATCAGAGCATAAGGAGTTTTTGGCTTTTGTACGGACTCATTAAGAGTCGTATCATGATTTTCCAAACCATTATATGAGTTTATAGGAGATGACTCCTGTTTCTTTTTCTCCTCGGTCGCTACAGGTGTTGCGCTTTCTCTTTTAAGGGAGGTTAAAGATACCTTTGTTCCTGATTTTAAAGCATCCTTATAAGATTCATAGCGCCTGTCTACAGGAAAGCCTAATTTACCATCATCTGATTTATATGATGAATTGTCTTGGACATTCCTTAAATGAACATTATCATTTTTAGCTTCAGTATCTACAGCATAAATATGATCAAAACCTCTGTCATTTAAGTTGTTTTTCTCCTTATAGATTACATATTCTTTAAGATAATCCTCATCATTGACTTTGCTGATACGTACAGTCTTATTTAAAGGAGTTTGAGAATGAGAGTTTTCATTCTTTTCTTTAAAATTCTCCTTTACAGACTGAGTGTATGTTGTATGTGGCACACTCTTTTTGGGATCTTTTAAATTCTGAACCATATTTTTTGCATGCTTTAGATTCTGATCAAGACTCTGCAAAGTCTCTTGATCATCAGCTTTGTAGCTTTTATTCATAGTGGATAGATGCACAATAAAGCACATGAGAATGCAAAAGACACCTGCAAAAAGAACACTGATGATAAAGGCTTTTTTGCTTATGTTGTTATTAGGTAGTTTTGGTAATTTCATTAGCTTTCTCTTTTAATATCAGCCTGGTAATTGTTGTTTGAGCTTAAAAGACGCAGATGATCGTAGATACCGTCAACAATTAAGGTATCTCCAGAGACTCTAAAGTTAATTAAAGCTAAATTCTCATCTTTAAAGATAATGCCTTCACCTTTTGTAACCTGCATGAGTGCGGGGACAGGGGAACTTCCAAAAGGGAGTCCCATCTGAATATAGGTCTTACGTCCGTCATCATAGGCATTAACAGGGAGGATATTGTCATCTCCTGTAATTTCATAGGCGTAGTTTTTAGTACTTCCCTGTACAAGATTAAAAGATGGCTGCTCTTTGTAGGATGCCATCTGAACACTAGAGCTGTTCGAGTTTTTTGTGTACTGATAGCTGTTATCACTACCTTTATTAGCAGGGGATATATGATCAAAAGTCCTCTGCTTATACGCTGATTTTGGGTAAAAGAAATTTACCATCGGCATAAAATCCTTTTGAGTGGACTTAAGTCTAATATGGTATGAGCGTCTGTCAGTTGCAATTAAAAGACTAGTCTTAAGGCCTATATCCAGAGGCTTTAGAATAATATGCTCGATACTGTTCTCGTCTGCACCTGAGATTGCACTTTCTACAGACCAGCGGGCACCATCTCCAATTTGAACAGAGAGAATATGCTCACCTGGCTCAAGATTTATATCGGTAATTTCAAGCACCGCGCAGATCACCGTAGGAATTGATGCGCCATAGGTAAACTGCACCTGTCCTACATTAAATACCTTAGGATCGATAGCATTGTTTGAAATACTCTCAAGCTTTTTTAAAGCACTTTTTTCGCTTTGCGATAATGGATTGTCAAAGCTTTGAGCATAACCGTCATATGCTGCTGCGTTTTTACAGATAAACACAGCACATATGAGAATATAAAGATATCTTTTCATTTAACTCTCCAAAGCCTCATATCTTTTAGAGACGGTGATTTCATAGATAAAAAGACCAAGTGGATTAAGCCTTAAAAGATTCAGATCCTTATGCTCAAGGGGCAGTTGTTTTAAACTTAAAAGAGCCTTGTAGTTATCAGTTACCACCTCATCCCCTTTTATGGTTTTTGTGGAGAAATCCGCCTGATAGCTATCCTTTGACAGGCGCACCAGACTTGATACATAGGTTTTTACCGTTTCATTACTGTCACTTTGCATATAGTCTTTGCTCTGATAGTGCGCATCTAAAAAGTCCTTGGCACTTGATCTTAAAAGGATTGATGCATAGGCTTTTGTAATAAAACTCTGCTGCAGTGATTTATCAGATGAGAAGGTATAGATATGCTCTAAAAAATCACAGGCAAAAGCTGCGATCATCTCATCTGATATTTCATGAGATTTTTCAAGGGCGCCAACATTTAAAATTGAGCCGTTGTTATCTACGGTGACAATATACGGAACAAACTGACTTCTACCGTAGGTTAGAATGACAAAAGCAAGACTTAAAAAGCCTAGAATCAGTCCTATAAGACCGATACATAACGGGTAGACTGTACTTTTTAGGTTTTCTGATGCTTTATTGTCAAAGCGCATACCTGCTAATGGAGATAATTTTTTCATTTATAAATTCCACACAAAATTGCTGCTGTTTCTCTCATAAAGATCATTAACCATGCTCATATCCTTTTGAGTAAGCGATAAAAGACTCAGCTCAGCAGATGATAAGAGCAGATTAAAAGGCATAAAGGTATTGTCTTTATGAATAAAAAGATCTTTTTTGGATTTAGCCATTGAGATAAGTTTAATCTGTCTGTCATTTAGCATCAGATCTTTGTAGACTGGCGATAAAACCTGACCTATGGCATCGGAGTTTGGCAGATAGACTCTGGTTTTTATGGTGTCAATAAAATTCTCATAATTAGAGGTTTTAGAGATATCGCTGATTGACTGTGTAGCTAAAATCACCATGGCGTTGTGTTTTCTAAGTGTCTTAATCCACTCGATTAACTTATCCTGAAACACCTCATTATTTAAAAGAAGCCAGGCCTCATCGATAATAATGGCTGTAGCCTCATTCTCTAATATTGCCTCATCAATCAAATGGAATAGACAGGCAAAGGTAGCCATAACATCAATCTGACTTTTATTTAGAAATTCACCAAGTTCAATGGTGGTAAGCGAATTCTTTAAATCAGGATTGGTGCTGCCATCTAAAAGATATTTATGATCATTTGATGATAAAAATGGAGAAAGGTAAGGCTCTAACTCATCATCACAAAGATAGGTTTTAACATCAGTCAGAGTAACTGCCTGTGTTTTTACCTTGGCAATGGTGTTTATAGCTTCCCTTACTTTTTCTTTGGCTTTTTTATAATTCTCAAGTCCTGATAAGGTAAGTAAAAACATTATAAAGTCGATGGCTTTTTCTCTGTCTATGACATCATCCAGGCGATGCAACGGACAAAAAGATATGGAGTTATCCTCACCAAGATAAAGATGATTGCCGCCAGCTACCTTTGTCAGAGCATAAAAAGAGCAGCCTTTATCAAAGGCAAAGACTCTCATGCCTTTGTATCTTAAAAGGCTTATGATTAGTGATCCTAAAAATACTGATTTACCGCTGCCAGGAGGTCCGATTAAAAGACAGTTAGCCAGATCCTGAACATGCAGATTCAGGTACGCACATCTGTGATCGTCGTTTTTAACCAGCATCAAAGGAGGAGCTTTTTCTCCGAATTTTAAGTTAGGAGAGTATTTATCACCTGTAAATGAGGCATTAACAGGCAGTAAATCCGTAAAAGTCTCATTGGTAATAAAATTACGTCTTAAATTCTCAAAGGTGTGTCCTGGCAGTGATCCAAGATATGCCTCGGTTGCATTTATGGTTTCAACGCGGGCATTTATGCTTATGGATGAAATTGCCTTTATCGCTTCAAGCTTTTTATATTCAAGATCTTTTAAATTCTTTGAGCCGATAATCAGATTTCCGCTATAGGCACCAAAGCGAAGCTGATTCTGCAGAACCTTCTTTTTGGCCTTTTTAATATCCTCAATCTGCTCTAGGGCATCTGAGTTATCCACAGTCTGTGTCGGATCCTGACGGTTTAAAAGCTGATCAAAAAAGCCACGCTTTTTCTGCGCAAAAAGTCGTCTGCTTTTATTGATTAGATAATCAGAGGTCAGATCATCAAAATAAACAAATCTAGCTGAGAGGCGATACTCAAAATCAAGCTTAGTTAGAGCATCAATCATGCAGAATGACGATTCTGTAGGAAAGCCATCAAGTGCAATCACACAAAGGTACTCATCACCAATCTTCGGGTAAAGACCTGGTACAAAGTCTGTAAAGGCGACCTCACTGTCCACATAAAAATCCTGTAAAGGCAGATTGGTTTCTGTTGCCTTTAGACTTACGCACTTTTTCAAAAAGGTGATGGCATCATGTGATCTGATTCCTATGGTATTTGAGTAGGTACACTTTTCAAGATCAAGGCTGTCTGAGAGTGTTGAAATGAGTACACCCTCATGCTTTAAAAAGTCCTCTTCAATCTCAAAAAGAGCATCTTGAGCATTTTTCTGAAGTAAAAAAAGATCAGGAGAGACGTTTTTATAATGCTTGGTTACACACAGATAAAAGCTGTTTTCAAAACATTCATTGATTTTTGAAAAGCGTTTTAAAAACAGTCTTTTAAGAGTGTCAGGACCAAAGTAGCTTACATCCTCATCTGTGTTCTTATGTCTTTCCCTTATAAACTCAAAGTGAACTGCATAGTTCTTATCAAGGCTGTAGAGCGCTTTTGAGATAAGACTTTGATGGAGTTCTAAAGAACTCTCATCAATAGTCTGATAGCACTTTGGTTTTACCTTGTAAATTCTTAAAAGCGAGCCGTTTTTAAGCAGAATACACTCACTTTTGAGTAGCTTTGCATAGTCTAATAAATCGCTAAAGGCATAGTCCTTTTTGGCTTTTTTATAAGGNTTTATAAAAGCTCTCAGCAGTAAAATGAGTATAAGCAGAGTGCTTATTGCAGCACTTGCTACAAGTGAAAATAAGATCTCAGTCATCATCTTGGTAATTTATGGTTTTTAGAATGTAAAAAAGCTCTGCCTGCGTAATAAGGTTTGTACTTTATATTTCTCAGATACAGTTTTCTGATGATCAAATCGTTCTTGGTGCAGGTGTACAAAAGGAAGTAACACAGTGCAGACAAGAGCGCGTTTATCACAAAAATCGGTAATGACATACAAAAGATGGCAATTGTTCCTGATACACAGAGCAAAAGCATGGTCATTTCTCTATCTGAACGAAAAAATGAAGGTCGTCTTAGTAAAGACTGATAAACCTTATGCTTTTTGCCCATTAGCAGGGCTCCTCATTAAGCTTTGGCAGAAGAGAGCTTAATGCTGATTTCTGAAAATAACGGATACTGTGTTTTTCAAGAAGTATCTCCTTATTCTCATTAGGTATCTGCATGGAATTTAAGCTTTGAGACTTTAATGTTTCACTGTCAATTACAGCTCCATTAAACAGGTTGGTCATAAGAGTGTTAGCACCGATTAAAAGTGTCATCACCAGCACAATATAGATAATAGTGCGCATAAAACGACCTAATTCTCCACCTGTAAAGATAAGAGTTGCACCGCTTGAGACGATACCNATTAGAGAAACAGAAAAGGCCACAGGTCCTGTAAGTGACTTCTGAATGGTTCTAAGCCAGCTTTCATACGGCAAAGCTGTAGTTGTAGTCTCAGCTCCCATTGCATATGGGCAGAAGATGATTAGTGTTAAAGCTAAAAGTGTAGTTAAAGATTTAATTTGCATGTAGTCTCCTAGGTGAGTTCTTCAAAAAGAAACTGATTGTCTTTAAAACCTGTAATACGCATGATCTGATGAACATGTCTGTATGGAATGGTCTTTAAAACAACGATGATGTTTATGGAAAGAGTAATTAAAGAGTTGATATTCTCAGGTGCACTTTCATTACGGCTGATTAAAAGACGCAGTCTTTCAAGGCACTGTTTTGCAGAGCCTGCATGAATTGATGCGATTCCTCCTGAATGTCCTGTTGACAGGGCATCAACCATATCAAGAGCTTCTGCTGAGCGCACCTCACCTACAATCAGTCTTTCAGGGCTTAAGCGTAAACTTGCCTTTACAAGGTCAGACATGTTTGTATGCTTGTTTGTATAAAGGTTCACCACATTAGAGCTTTTTATCTTAAGCTCAGGGGTGTCTTCAATAGTCACAAAGCGGGTTTGAGGTGCATCATGAGCTATTCTTTGTAAAAGCGCATTTAAAAAGCTGGTTTTACCACTTGAGGTCTGACCGCAGATAATTAGATTCTCTTTATTCTCTAGTAGAGAAATAAGAATTAAAGCCTGTCTTTTAGATAAGAATTTATTACCTATAAAATCATCAAGAGTAAAAGATAGAGCACTTAAAGTACGCATACAAAAGACGGGGCTTTTGCAGATTGGCGGCAGCACTGCGCAGAATCTGGTATTTAAAACCTCAATCTTTCCATCAAGAATAGGTCTTTGCTCATCAATATTCTCCCCATATAAAGAGGCCATGGTACGAATAGCCATTTGCGCTTTCTCAAAAGACATGNTTCCATGCTCTAGATACTCACCATCCTTGTAACGCACCAGAATAAGACCATTTGGATTAAGCATGATTTCACNTGCTAGACCTTCAACTAAAAGGTTTACAAGATCATCTCCTAATACCTGATTAAGCTTTCCTGTTGCTATCGCAAATTCCTGTTCAAATGACTTGTCCATAAATACCTCTAAAGACATTGTCATAGAGGATTTTTNAAGANTGAAAGTTAAGTGGCAAAAAATGAAATTAGTAAAAATAATTAACTGAAAAGAAAGGAAATATTTTTTTAAGGAGAAAAAAGCCTGGCATAGCCAGGCTTTGATTGAAAGATTAGATTAAGCTGCTTTCTTTTGAGCTTTCTTTTCTGCACGCTTGCAAGCTGCTGCTGTAAAGATTACGTCAGTTGAGCTGTTTAGTGCAGTTTCGAATGAATCCTGAATTACACCGATGATAAAGCCAATACCTACAACCTGCATTGCTACATCATTTGAAATACCAAGAATTGAACAAGCTAGCGGAATTAGCATTAAAGAACCACCAGCAACACCTGATGAACCACATGCGCAAAGTACTGAAACGATACACATTAGGAACGCTGATGCAAAGTCCACCTGAATGCCTAGTGTGTTAGCTGCTGCCATGGTCATAACAACGATGGTAACACCAGCACCTGACATATTGATGGTGCAGCCTAGTGGAATTGAAATTGAGTAGGTCTGCTTGTCTAACTTTAACTCCTCGCAAAGAGCTAGGTTAACAGGTAGGTTTGCAGCTGATGATCTTGTGAAGAAAGCTGTGGTACCTGATTTTGCAAGGCTCTTTAGAACTAGAGGGAATGGGTTAGAACCTGTAGTAATGAATACTAATAATGGATTTACGATAAATGCAATAATCAGCATAGTTGCAACAAGAACTGCAACTACGTGAACGTAGTTTAATAGGTTTGTAAAACCGCCTTCCTGTGTGCATGAGCTGTATACAAGTCCGAATACACCGATAGGAGCGCAACGGATAACCATACGTATAACACCTGATACAGATTCAGCTAAATCGTTAAGTACACGCTTGGTGTTCTCGTGAGCTACACGGAACATTAAACCTAAAGCGATTGACCAGAATAGAATTGCAACATAGTTACCGTTAATAAATGCAGAAACTGGGTTTTCAACAGCCTGGTTTACGAAGTTAACTAAAACTTCCTGAATACCCTCTGGTGCTGATACATTAGCATTTGCAGCAAGCTCTGAGAAATTGCTTGGGAAAAGGAGGCTCATTATTAAAGCTAGGGTGCCAGAAATCACCATACCAACGAAGTATAAAGCGATGATTGGCTTCATTGAGGTCTGCTGACCTGCCTGGTGTTTTGCAATTGCAGAAGCTACAAGCACGAATACTAGGATTGGAGCAACTGCCTTTAGTGCTTTAACGAACAGGTTACCAAGTGTTGGAATAACAGTCTTATCATCAGGATAAACGTAAGCTACGATGATACCTAAAATCAGGCCTGCAACGATTTGTAAGATGAATGGGACCTTACTTAGAGTATGCGCAAGCGAAGCTCTATCATTTTGAGTTTTTAACATATTTTTACCTAAGAGAGTTACTTATATTTGTGTTGAATAAAAGTGCGTTCAATTATAAGGGAAAAATGAGTCGTTTTCGTGCGTTTTAATAAGTGTCAAAAAATCGCACATATTTAGTGCAGCTTTTGTTTGTAAAATTAAATTTCTGTTTATGATAATTAACAATTGCAATGAAAGACTCTAAATTCCAATAGAAAGTGCGGAAAATTCAAAATTTATGACCTATCTCAAATGATTATTTTCAATTCAGATAAAAATCACTTATAAGTCCTTGCATTAGAGTAAACTTCTATTTATATCCGATCATTGATAGTGCAAATATCACAAAAAATGGGTATTGAGGCTGCAACCGTATCTCTATCGGCTTTGATGGGGGATTTTCTTATAAAAAAACCTTGTATTTAAGATTTTAAGCTAACTTTCTAGATTTTTATTTTCTACTTTTTGGAAAAAATCGAAGCGTTGTATTATAATCTATATGATTTTAGCGAATGCTAGAAATACAATTTAATTTAATGAACACATACAATTTTAGGTACCACCAATGATCTATTCTAAAGAAGTAGAGAACATGTGCCCAGTAACTAAGGGTGCATATCATGGTCCTGCTCCAATTCCTGAAGAGGGTAAATGGGTTCAGGCTAAAGAAATCAAAGATATCAGCGGTTTAACTCACGGTGTGGGTTGGTGTGCTCCTCAGCAGGGCGCTTGCAAGCTAACATTAAACGTTAAAGATGGCATCATTCAGGAAGCTCTAGTTGAGACCATCGGTTGTTCAGGAATGACCCATTCTGCTGCTATGGCATCAGAGATCTTAATCGGTAAGACCCTGTTAGAAGGCTTAAACACAGACTTAGTTTGTGATGCTATCAATACTGCTTACCGCCAGCTATTCCTACAGATCGTTTACGGTCGTACTCAGACTGCTTTCTCAGAGGGTGGTCTTCCAATCGGCGCATCTCTAGAAGATTTAGGTAAGAACCTACGCAGCCAGGTTGGTACTATGTTCGCAACCAAGGACAAGGGCCCACGTTACTTAGAAATGGCTGAAGGTTATGTAACTCGTGTTGCTCTAAACAAGAATGACGAAATCGTAGGTTACGAGTTCGTAAATCTTGGCAAGTTGATGGATCTATTAAAGGCTCAACCAGAACTATCTGGCAAAGAAGCTTTAGATAAGATCCGCGGCCACTATGGTCAGTGGGATAATGCCGCTAAATATATTGACCCAAGAAAGGAATAATGAGGTACTAACAAATGGCATTATTTGAAAGTTACGAGCGTCGTATTGATAAAATCAATGGCGTACTAGCACAGTACGGTATCAAGTCAGTAGAAGAGTGTAAAGAAATTTGTGCTCAATACGGTTTAGATCCATATCAGACTGTTAAAGATATTCAGGGTATCGCATTCGAGAACGCAAGCTGGGCATACACCGTAGGTGCAGCTATTGCAATCAAGAAAGGCTGCAAGGTTGCTGCTGAAGCTGCAGAAGCTATCGGTATCGGTCTACAGGCTTTCTGTATTCCAGGTTCTGTTGCTGAAGATCGTAAAGTAGGTCTTGGCCACGGTAACTTAGGCTGTATGTTACTACGCGATGAGACCAAGTGCTTCTGCTTCCTAGCAGGTCACGAGTCATTTGCTGCTGCTGAAGGCGCTATCGGTATCGTACGTAACGCTAACAAGGCACGTAAGACTCCATTACGCGTTATCCTAAACGGTTTAGGTAAAGATGCTGCACAGATCATTTCACGTATCAACGGCTTTACTTATGTTCAGACCAAGTTTGATTACAACACTTCAGGGTTAAACGTAACTCAGGAAATCAAGTACTCAGACACTGAGCGTGCTAACGTTCGTTGCTTCGGTGCTGATGATGTTCGTGAAGGTGTTGCAATTATGCATCTTGAGGGTGTTGACGTTTCTATTACTGGTAACTCAACCAACCCAACACGTTTCCAGCACCCAGTTGCAGGTACTTACAAGAAAGAGTGCATTGAGCAGGGTAAGAAGTACTTCTCAGTTGCATCAGGTGGTGGTACCGGTCGTACCCTACACCCAGATAACATGGCTGCAGGTCCTGCTTCATACGGTATGACTGACACCATGGGTCGTATGCACTCAGATGCACAGTTCGCAGGTTCATCATCAGTTCCAGCTCACGTTGAGATGATGGGCTTCCTAGGCATGGGTAACAACCCAATGGTAGGTGCTACTGTTGCTGTCGCTGTTCAGGTATCACAGGCTTTAAACAAGTAATCTGATACTTTTATAGCAAATACAAGGCGGTCTTCTGGCCGCTTTGTTGTTTCTAAAACTCTCTTGCTAATCTGATCTAGCATCAACTCTATTTTTAACAAGCTGTTCTACACTCTGATCAGGTCTTGTATTAGGAGTAGGCGAGGAAGGTAAGGGTAGACTTCAGTTAGAAAGCGACGGTTCAACTGTTGATATAAGTACCGACGATATCTATCTATGTAAAGATTAAAATCCAATCTCATGTGTTCTTGTCATCTTATAAGACCACATATTATTTCTTTTTCATATCTTTAAAAATTCTTTTTTCATAAAAAAAGCTTATTATCATATTATGAACTTAACTTAGTTGAGGAAATAATGGAAAAAGAATACATGTTAGAGGCTGTAAAAGAGGCCTTATTTGGAATTGAAAATAAGCATGGCGGACCATTTGGCTGTGTAATTGTAAAGGATGGAACAATTGTAGGCCGTGGCCACAACAGAGTTATATTAAATAACGATCCTACATGTCATGGTGAAATAGAAGCAATTCGCGATGCCTGTAAAAATCTTAATACCTTTGATTTATCAGGATGCTCACTCTATACCACAGCAGAGCCATGTCCTATGTGTTTAGGAGCCTGTCTCTGGGCTAATATAAAAGAGGTTTTCTATGGATGTAACCGTAAGGATACTGAAGATATAGGCTTTAGAGATAACGTCTTTTACAAAATGCTAGATAAAAATGAAGATTCAATGCCTTTAATAGAAGATCATAAAAAAGAATGCAAAGATCTGTTTGATAAGTACATAAAAATAGAGCACAGTCTTTATTAAAACAGATGTTTACTGCTCCACGAAAAAAGGATATTTGTGGAGCAATTAAAAATCCTTAAGTTTGCTCCTTAAATAAAGCGCCTTATCTGCCACCTGAGATTAAGTTTTATATCCTCAAAAAATTCCAGTGAGACTTTACTTTAGAGTCTTAGTTTTTCTGATAGCTTTTATATCCTGCGTGATTTGCTTATTTACAAAAGAAAAAACAAGAATAGAAAAAAGTTCTTAAGAAATCAGATACCTATCCGTTAAGTTATATAAGCAGGTTTTATATAACCTTTGGCTAATGAGCCAAGCCCAGGAGAGAAAAAAGGCGCAAGTCTTTTAAATGTTAGGCCTCTGGAATTTCCAGAGGCTTACGCTTTTTTGTGGAGAGTAAAATGACTGCTTACAAATAAGGAAACACTCTGTCCATTCCTTGCTATACTTGCAACCGAAATTTTTAAGGATAATTTTGTATAGCATGCTCTCTTTTTTCAGAAACAATTTAGACCTTAGTTGTGCGCTTGTACTGGCCGTAATATCATCATTTTTTGTGCAAAACTCATGGCAGAATACCCTAAATGCACTAAATCTGCCGGTTTTAATTTTATTATTCTGCCTGATGGTGGTTGTAGCTGGATTCAGACGAGTAGGCCTTTTAGACAGACTCTATAAAAAGTGCTTTAATTTTGTAGATAACACAAGAGCACTTGCCAGACTTTTTATCTTTTTAAATTTCTTTATTTCAATGCTTGTTACTAATGATGTTTCTTTAATCATCTTTGTACCGCTGGCAATTAAGGCTCTGATTAGTATCAATCGTGATGATTTACTGATACCTGTAGTCTCACTTCAGACTATTGCTGCTAACATGGGAAGTATGCTCACTCCAATTGGCAATCCGCAGAACCTCTTTATTTTTACCTATTTTAACTATGATATCTGGCACTTTTTTAAGGTGACTGCACCTGTATATATTGTCTGCGGTGTACTTTTATTTATTTTTACACATTTTATTGATAAAGGCAGATTACATATTTCAAAAGCTTCAATTCCTCCTATGCCTGTGTTTAAAACCTCAGTTTTAGGAGTCCTGTTTTGCATAGCAATTGCATGTGTTTTAGGTTTTTTAAATGTATATTTTCTGCTTGCAGTTGTGGTAGTTGCAGTCACCTTTATTGAAAAGCGTCTGTTTATCTATGCTGACTACAAACTCTTACTGCTTTTTGTGCTGTTGTTTATCTTTGTAAACAACATTTCATCAACTGACATGATAAAAGAGGCTGCAAGTGACTTTGCAGGACACTATGAGTACTTTGTATCATTATGCCTGTCTCAGATCATAAGTAATGTACCTGCAACCGTGCTTTTATCAGGTTTTTCTAAAAACGCTGATGCCTTGCTCTTAGGTGTCAATGTAGGTGGCTTAGGAACAATTATTGCCTCTATGGCAAGTCTAATCTCTTTTAAGGCATACGTAAAAGTTGATGGAGCAATGCCACTTTATTACCTTAAAAAATTTACCAAATACAATCTTCACTTTTTGTTAGTACTCGTATGTCTACACTTTATCTTTCCAAAGCTTTTTTAATTGTATTTGAGCATATAGACAGGCATTATAAAGTATAATAGTTGAAGTTTTTACGGAGCATAATTACATGGCATTATCATTTTTTGCAACCTGCCCTAAAGGTTTGGAAACTCTTCTATTAAACGAGCTTAATGAGCTTGGAGTACAAAGTGCTAAAGAAACTGTAGCCGGTGTCTCCTTCAAAGGCGATTTTACAACAGGTATGAAAGCATGCCTGTGGTCTCGTTTTGCTTCCCGTATCCTACTTGAGATGTCAGAGTTCTTCTGCGAGACTGACACAGAATTATACATAGGTGCCAATGGTGTAGCATGGGAAAAGTATTTTGATAAGACCAATACCATTGCAGTTACCTTCTCAGGCACAAATGAGTCTATCAGAAACACTCAGTATGGTGCTTTAAAGGTAAAGGATGCTATCTGTGACAGATTACAGACCACACAAGGTGGCAGACCTAATGTAGATAAAGATAATCCTGATGTTGTAATCAACTGTCACTTAGATAAAAGGGGCAGTGCCAACATCTTAATTGATTTATCAGGAAGAGCTCTGTTAAAGCGTGAATATCACCGTGGTACAGGTCCAGCTCCTTTAAAGGAAAATCTAGCTGCAGCCATGATAAAGAGATCAGGTTACAATCTTGAGAACTTTTTAGATCCTATGTGTGGTTCAGGCACACTTCTTTTTGAAGCGGCAGCTCTTGCAACAGACACAGCTCCTGGCATTCGCCGTGAGCACTATGGTTTCTTCAATCTAAAGCAGTTTGATAAAGATGCATGGGATGCTTTAATTACCGAGGCTCGTGAGCGCAGTAAGATTGGTATTGAAAAAGCCGTTTCTAAGGGCGTACAGATTGTAGGCTTTGATTTAGATGAGTACATTGTAGATATAGCAAATGAGAATGCTCAGAAATCAGGCTTTGCTGATCTTGTTCATGTATATCACTGCCCAGTACAGAATATTTACAATCCTTTTAAAAACGAATTGAAGGTAACTATTGTTACAAATCCTCCATATGGTAAGAGAATGGGTAACTTCAATGAGTTGATTTCCTTATATACCATCATCGGTGCAGTCTTTAAAGAGCACTTTAAGGGCGCCCGTGCTGCTGTAATTTCATCATCAACAGAACTTTTATCCTGCATGAGATTACACTCAAACAAGGTATATAAGCTTTATAACGGTGAGTTACTCTGTCAGTTAAGAGTCTTTGACATCAATGAAACAGGCGAGTTATCTCAAAGAGAAGAAGTAAACATTGAGATTGCAAAAGATTTCTCAAACCGTTTAAAGAAGAATATTGCCAATATGCAGAAGTGGGCAAAGAATGTAAACATCAATGCCTACCGTGTATATGATGCTGATGTTCCAGAGTACTCAGCTGCTATTGATTATTATGACGGCTACTATGTAATTCAGGCCTACAAGGCTCCAGCTAAGGTAAATCCTCGTGTTGCCAAGCGTCATGAGCTTGATATGTTAAGTGCAACTGTAGAGGTTACAGGTGTACCTGGCGATAAGGTTATCCTAAAGAGCCGTGAGGTTCAAAAGGGTGACAGCCAGTATGAGAAGGCACAGGAACAGAGAAATGAGTTTATTACTGTAAATGAGGATAATGCCTTATTTAGAGTAAATTTGTTTGATTATCTAGATACAGGTCTTTTCTTAGATTCTCGTTTAATCAGAAAGCTGATAAAAGAAAGCTCAAAGGACAAGGATGTATTAAACCTGTTCTCATATACCTGCACAGCATCAGTTGCTGCAGCTTTAGGCGGTGCTAAATCCACCGTATCTGTAGATATGTCAAAGACCTATTTACAGTGGGGTATGGAAAACCTCAAGTTAAATAACCTATCACTTGAGAACAACGAGTTTATTCAGGCTGACTGTCTTGCATGGCTATCAAAAGATCAGGGCAGATTATTTGATTTAATCTATATCGATCCACCTACCTTCTCAAACTCAAAGAGAATGGAGACAAGCTTTGACGTAAAGCGTGATCAGGTGGCATTACTGTCAAATCTTACCCGTCATTTAAAGGATGGCGGGCGTGTGATCTTCTGTACCAACCACAGAGGCTTTGTTCTTGATGAATCTATTAAAGACTATGGCTTTGAGGTTAATAATATTTCACAGAGCACTCTGCCACGTGATTTTATCCGTGACAAGAAGATCCACTCCTGCTTTGAACTTGTATTTACAAGAGAGAACATGACAAAGCAGCCAGAGCCTATGACCAGCAATAATGCCGATCCTAGATGGCAGAAGACACTATCTGTTAAGAAAGATAACTATCATGACTATCAGAGCTCAAATGACTATGAGCGCGATAAGGACGGCTCTTATGACAGAAGACGTACCTTCAAAGAAGAAGCTCCAACCAACAAGGTATGGGGTAGTGCCAAGAAGAGTACTAATTCAAGCTCTAAATACTCCACACCAAAGCAGTCAAGATTCAGACGTGAGGATGCTAGCAGGGATGACAATAGAGGGTTTGCAAACGGTCATGACAGACGTGACTCATACAAAGGTGCAAAGCCTAAGTCAAAGCCACGTGTATTCGGCCCTGACGGAGAAAAAGATTTATAATGAGTCTTGTATCCATTATTGATGCTTATTTAAATAACGGCGCCGACAAGCTTCTTGAAGGCGCCAACCTTTCAATTGAAGAGCAGGAAAGGATCTGTCTTGTAGGTCGTAACGGTACAGGTAAATCCACCTTATTAAGTCTGATTCAGGGAACACGTGAATTAGATGCAGGCAGAGTAATCGTCCAGAGCGGTCTTAAAATCGCCACCTTATGTCAGGATCCACCATCGTATGAAACAGGAACTGTTTACACCTTAGCTGCAAGCGGTGTTCCTGTAGTAGGTGATGCTTTATCAAAATTCTCTGTATGTGAGGATGTCCATGAGCAGATGGAACTCTCATCCTTTATTGAAAAGCATGACGGCTGGCAGAAGGATGCTGTTGTAAAGAAGATCCTAAATAAGATTGGACTTGATCCAAACCTACCTTTAAAGGATCTATCAGGTGGTAACCGCCGTAAGGTTGCTCTAGCAGCAGCTCTTGCCTCAGAGCCAAAACTTCTGCTTCTTGATGAGCCTACCAACCATCTTGATATTGAATCTATCTCCTGGTTTGAAGAGGTCTTAACAGGTTTTGATGGCGCTATTGTCTTTGTAACCCATGACAGACTATTTGCTGATAACTGTGCAACACGTATTGTGGAGCTAGATAGAGGCAAGATGTACTCTTATCCTGGAAGCTTTAATAAATATCTTGAGCTTCGTGAAGAGAGATTGCGCAAAGAGGAGCTTGCCAACAAGGAATTTGACAAGGTTCTAGCTCAGGAAGAGGCTTGGATTAGACGTGGTGTTAAAGCCCGTCTTGCAAGAAACGAAGGCAGAGTTCGAGATTTAAAGGAATTGCGTGAGCAGCGTGCAGCAAGACGTGATCGCATGGGTAATGTGATCATGGAGGCTAACGGTGCTACAAGAAGCGGTAATCTTGTTTTTGAGATTAAAGACTTAAATGTAAGTTTTAACGATAAGGCTGTAATTAAAGACTTTTCAGCTACTGTAATGCGAAAAGACAGAATCGGTATTACAGGTCCGAACGGTAGTGGTAAGACCACACTTATCAAGTCTTTATTAGGTGAGATTAAACCTACAAAAGGCAGAGTAAGAGTAGGTGTGAATGTTGAAATTCAGTATTTTGACCAGTACCATGAGGCTCTTGAGTTTGATAAAACTGTGGCAGATAACGTAGCTGATGGACATACAGAAGTGTGCATCAATGGTAAGAATAAACACGTTATCTCTTATCTGTCTAATTTCTTATTCACAGGTCGTCGCGCAAGATCACCTGTTAAGATCCTCTCAGGCGGAGAAAAAAATCGTCTGCTGCTAGCAAGGTTGTTTGCTAAAAGCTCAAATGTTCTAATCATGGATGAGCCTACAAATGATCTTGATTTAGAAACTCTTGATTTACTCGAAGATTTAATCAGTACCTATGAAGGTACAGTTATTGTTATCAGTCACGACAGGCGTTTTATCGACAAAGTCGCAACTGAGACCTGGGTGTTTGATGGCAATGGTAACATTGAATCTGTAGTTGGTGGCTGGTCTGATGTACAAAGCTACTATCAGAGAATTCAAAAAGATAAAGATGTAGCAGTTGCTAAAGAAAACACCGTTACTGTTAAAGAGCAGATTGCCAAACCTAAAAAGGAAAGTAAGGGACTTACCTTTACACAACAGCATGAGCTTAAAGAGTTACCTTCAAAACTTGAAAGTGCCGAGGCAAAATTGCAGGAGATTGATGATGGATTAAATGATCCTAATCTTTATGCACAGGGAGCTGAAAAGGCGCAAGATCTTGCAAAACGAAGAGAAGAGCAGCAAGCTATAGTAGATGCTCTATACGCAAGATGGGAAGAGTTAACCATATTGGAGAACAGTTAATGTCAGCTATTTTTTCAAAAATCGATTTACATACTCACTCAACAGCATCTGATGGTCAGTACACACCAACACAACTTGTACAAAGGGCAATTGACAGAGGTCTTACTCATATAGCCCTAACTGATCATGACAGTGTTTTAGGAGTTGAAGAGGCAAGGAAAGCTGCTGAGGGTAAGATTGCGCTTATTCCTGGCGCTGAACTTTCAACCAGCTGGAAGAATCAGCAAATCCATATCGTTGGTCTTTTTATTGATATTAAGTCAGATGCTCTTACAAAATATCTTGAAGGTCAAAGAGANAAGCGTGTGGAAAGAGCTATGGAAATCGGCGCAAAGCTTGAAAAACAGGGCTTTAAAGATCCATATCAGACCTGTGTAAATGAGGCAAGTCCTGGCGCTTCAATTACCCGTGGTAATTATGCCCGTTACATCGTAAAGATGGGCAGGGCTCAGAGCACCAATGAGGCTTTTGACTACTATTTAAAGAAAGGTAAAAGCTGTTATGTGGCAACACACTGGCCTGATATTCAGGTTGCAGTTGATGCCATCAAAGCTTCAGGCGGTATTCCTGTAATGGCGCACCCAAGACGCTATGATCTTACCAACACCAAATTAAGAGAGCTTTTAGAGTACTTTAAATCATGTGGTGGTGAGGCTATGGAAGTATCATCTCCACAAATGAGTCCAAGTGATTATGATTACTTATGCTCATTGTGCGAAAAGTATGGCTTTATGGCTTCATTTGGGTCGGACTTCCACAATGAAGGCTCTTACAGAGAGCTTGGTTTAAATCTTAGAATGAAAGATGAGCTGACTCCTGTATGGCGCACTAAAAATGCTGAGCCATATCATTTTGAGAACTAATATGATTCATGTCTGCAATGCAGACATGATTTGAATTATCAATATCTACTTTTTTGTAAGTCTTGATAAAGGTGAGGCGCTGTTTTGTACAGGAGTGTTGATATCAACCTTAAGACCATCTTGAGCACCAGCGTCAAAGCCATCCTTATAGCAAGGTCTTGAGCGCATTTTATAGCCTTTTAATGCAGGCATTTGATCTTCAATACACTTATCAATAGAGCTTTCAATTTCCTTTGGATTTACATAAGCTTCAACTTTCTGTAAAAGTGCATCAAAATATCCCTGAACATAGCTTGCCTTTAGAGTAGTACCTATCTGCTGCAGATAGCTCATGGCTGTTGTAGAGGATTTTATCTGATCTAAAACGTAGGATAATTCAGCATCGCTTGCATCAGGATCGGAGGCAATTTTTCGAGCCTTGGCATTGGCGTTTCTCTGAATAAGCATAAAGATATCCATGCCGCCTTTTATAGCGGTTCTTAAAGCACATCTGTATAGATTTTCTTTTCTTGAGTAGCTCTTTTTGGCTCTTATAAAACCGCGAGACAGAGTAACGAACAGATATTCAATAGTTGGCAGTAACTCTACAGGTCCTATAAATATAACTTCAGCGGTATTAGATGAACTGGTATTTGAAAGAATAGGTCTTATACCAAAAGCCTTTTGCAGCACCAGAAGAAGATATGACACTTCTTTTGTCCTGGTAAGTCCTCTTAATGTAGCAACTTTTATGGTATCAATCTTTTTATTATTTAAATCACTCTCATCAATATGATGCTGCTCCATAAGCTTCTTTGCACGTGCCAGAGCAATGGATGCCTCATTCTGATTTGAGCTGTACGAGAGCGCGAGAAGCTTTTGTATGCGGTCTATAAGATCATTTTTTGTCATAATTTTTATCATCTAAACAGATGTATCAGGTATGGTACTTTAAAATAATCTTAAATAACATTCTGAAATTATTCAATTTTTTTAACTTAGTTGGTTCAAGTACCTCTAAGCAATGTTTGCTATAAACGACTATTAGCAATAATTATAATAATATAAACAACAATAATAAGAGACAATATGACAGATAAATAAGAACAAAAAGGTGTGTTTAAACGTGCTTTGGATTATATAAGAGGTAGAGCTATTCCTTGGTATGTAGTGTATTTAATTATAGTTATCTACTTTTAAATGCACTTAATATAAAATTTATAACTCACTTTTATGATATTGCTTTAAAGTCAGACGCTGACAATATTCCTTTTTTAATTACACCTCCTTTTCTTCTGATAACAGGGGCAGCAGTTGCCTATTATGCCTATAAATACGGCATTATCTTCAGTTACTAGATGATGGTTAATATGCTGCAGACAAACGTGTTAGATGCTAAATCCTATTATTCACTGCAGGCTGTAGGCGCTGTTTTTCTTNTAGGTGTATTACCAGTTGTTGTTCTCTTAACAGTATAGATAAAATGGCTTGAGTCATTTTTACGTGGACTTTTACAGCGTTTTGACATTGTTTTTGCATCAGTGCTCGTGATTGTTTGAAGTGCAATTCCTTTTTATCAGATTACGCCCCAATTGGCTGCAACAACAATATCCTAAGACTTGAGTTCTCACCATATAACTATGTCTGGTATAGCATTAAAGAGATAAGACTTACATATTTTGCTCCAGAGTTTGCCCTTGAGGAGATTGCATCAGTCTGTATTATTGATAATGATGGAGAAAGCCCTGAAATCTATGTGATGATTTTAGGAGAGACTGCCAGAGCACATAACTTCTAGTTCAACGGTTACAGCAGAAACACCACGCCATATACTGATGGAGTTAAAAAAGCAATCGGATTTAGCTCAGTTAAAACATGCACTACAGCAACAGCTGTATCTGTTCCATGCATGTTCTCTACAATGACAAAAGATGAGTACAATGAGAATCGTGCCTATATTTCAGTTATCTTGTGGATATCCTGCATTATGCAGGCTATAAGATAGCCTGGTACGATACCGATGGCGGTTGTAAGGGCGTTTGCAAGGGCGTCTGCAAGAGAGTTACAAATGAAATCATCCAGGCATCAGCAGTCAAAGACAAATCAAAGTGCGATGGTGACACCTGCTATGACTCCATTCTTTAGATAAACTCCATGACAGTCTTTTAGTGGCTGAAAAAAAAGCAGAGTGCTGTTATCTTTTACACCTTATGGGAAGTCACGGACCAATCTATTACAAGAGAACACCAGAGGATAAAAAGATCTTCTTCCCAATCTGCTACAGAGCAGATATTGAAAACGGCTCTTTAAAGCAGATTGTAAATTCATATGACAATAGTATTGTTTATACAAACTTTATTCTAAAGAGTGTGATTGACGAATTATCAAAGTATCAGGATGATTTTTTTGTACAGGCCTTTCTTTTATGTGACGTGATTTCAATATTTATATTGAGATTCTTTTGAAAAATAAAACTCATAGTATTATAAAATTTATGAAAAAAGGCTTGAGTAATTGAAATTTACCCATGCAGTTATTTTGCGATTAGCGTATAAGAAAGGATAAAAATATGTCTAAAAAGGTAGTTATTGCAGGTGTGAGCGTTTTAGCACTTGCTGTTGCCGGATATTTTGCAGGTGTTTACTATACAGGCGTTAAAACTTCACAGATGCTATCCTCTACCAAAGAGGTAGTAGCAAATTACTGTCAGACTAACCATATCGATTTAAAAGCTTCATATGAAGAAGTAGAGCATGGCTTTTTTACAGATCACGGTAAGTTTATTGTAGAGTACAAAGGCGAGCAGAAAGAAATCAAAGCTGATGTAAACAAAGGATTTTTAAATGCTCAAATCGATTTTGATACTGAAGCTTTAGTTACAGCTCTTTCAAGAAACGAAGCCTTTGTAAAAGAATCAATCAGTGCAGAAGCTAATGTTAAAGCCAACGCTTTTAGCTCTGATGTAGAATTTGCCTTAAATGCAAAAGCTGATTATCAGGATGCAACTAAAAAGAGTTTCAACACAGCTGTAAATATCAGTGTTACTGGTGATGAGAAGGTAGTATCTTCAATTAACATCGACAGCCTTGATTTTGAAGATATTTATGTAGGTAACATCAGTGTTAATTCACAGGCTACAGGCTTAAAGAAAATCGAGAATTTAGGCAACGGTAAGATTGTGCTGTCTGATATTAGAACCAAGATGTTTGATTCAAAGACCCTGTCATTAGAGTTTAACAGCTTTGATTATGACAAAGATGGTAACTTTAAAGAGAACATCAAATTATACGGTGATAATCTAAATTACATGAAGGATTACAATATTGATGTAACCTTATCTCCTTTGAATATCAATAAGATTTATGAGGCATCTCAAAAGGAAAACAACAATCCTTATGAGGCATTTAACTCTATTTCTAACATTGATATTGCACACCTTGATTTAACCTTAAATCGCGATTTAGGTATGTTCATTGGTGTACGTGATTTAGATAAATTACCATTAACCTCAAAAGGCAGCTTTACTGTAGGCGAACCTGGTAACTTCCGCTCTGTAAACGGCTCACTTGAGATTAACTCAATCTCTAACAATGGCGCAGAGCAGTTCATAAAAGAGAAAGATGGTAAGTTTGTAGCTTTAATTGAAGTACAAAACGGCAAGGTATTCTTAAACGGTGCACCATTCCTTTAAGATAAAGATTTTATAATCAAAATGGCTCATCTTTGTATGGGCCATTTTTGACTCAACACAATTACATGTAGTCTTATTCAATTATAGAAACAGGTATGAAGAATGTAATAAGGAAGTGGAAAATAAGCAGGATAGAAAACCTATCTTCAGGTGCAGTGCAAAGAAGATAGGATTAGCAATAAATTATTTGTCGTATAACTCTTCTAGAGTTTTTACAAATATCTGGTGCAGCTTATCAAGATCTTCAACTTTAACTCTTTCATCGACCTTGTGGATTAAGCTTGCTACAGGACCAAACTCAACAGTCTGAGTGCCAAGTGGTCTTATAAATCTACCATCAGATGTACCACCTGATGTGCCAAGTGTAGGAGTAACGTCAGTTACTTTAATAATTGAATTGTATAGTGCATCGATTAACTTGCCGTCTTTAGTCAGGAAAGGATCACCTTCTGCTCTAAATTCCATCTGGCAATCGATGTTTAATGATTTTGCAACCTGACGAACGTGAGCTTCAATTTTTTCTGGAGTCTGTAAATCATTCCATCTGAAGTTGCAGCGTAAATAGCAGCTTCCTGGAATTACGTTGTCAGCCCCTGTACCTGCCCTGATATTTGATACCTGGAAGGAGGTTGCAGGGAAGAATGGGGTTCCATTATCAATTGGGTTATTGAGCATTCCCTGTATGAATCTGCTTGCTTCAAATACGGCATTTTTAGCGTATTGTTCCATTGCTGCGTGGCCTTGAATACCCTTGATATTGATAGTGGCATTTAAATCTCCGCGGCGACCGTTTTTGATGGAATCACCAAAAACCTTATCGCTTGAGCATTCGGCAATTAGGCAGTAGTCTGGGATCAGATTCTGCTTTTTCATATAGTCAACTACATATGGGGTTGCTCCTATTGCGTCACCCTCTTCGTTAGATGTAAGTAGAAGTCCTATAGTTCCGATGTGATTCTGATGTTTCTCAACATACTCACACATTGCGGTGATCATGGCAGCATCACCACCTTTCATGTCAGAGCTGCCACGACCATATAGGTAATCTTCGCCATCAAATTTAATGATGTCTCCACAGAATGGAGGATAGAGCCAGGCGCTTTCATCGCCTGTAGGAACAACGTCAGTGTGACCTAAAAATAAAAGGAAAGGAGCATTGAGACCGTGAAGTGCCAATAGATTAGTAACACCGTTTTCCTGAATGGTATAGCAGGTAAAACCAAGAGGTTTTAAGATATCTTTTACAAGATCCTGGCATCCATTGTCATCAGGTGTAACGGACTTGATTCTAACTAATTGTTGAGCAAGTTTTACAGTCTTGGATAGCTCCATTTTTTAATCCTTATATAAATTATGCTTCACTATTAACTTTCTGCTCAGATCTCTGCTCCTGCTTCTTATCTAAAGTTAAGAATAGATTTGCAAGGATGGTACCTGAGATTGAGTGCCATACGCAGGATACAGCTGATGCAATTGCAGCTTCTGCACAGGTTAGGAAGAACTTACCGCATAGACCAGTTGCCAAACCTGCGTTCTGAGCACCAACTTCGATAGATAAATTTATCTTTTTAGCTGTGTTCATACCGAAGAATTTAGCTGCAAAATAACCTAGGATATAACCTAATGCATTGTGGAAGAAAATGCAAACAAAGATTACAAGACCTGAGGTTAGGAAGATTGAGCCATGAACAGAGATTACGCCGCCTACGATTAGTGTAAATCCGATTACAGCAACGCCAGGCATGATCTGACGAACGTTCTCAAAGAACTTGTACTTATGGAACATAATGTTACATAGTGAACCGATTGCTACAGGGAAAATAGTAACCTTTAACATGAACTTGAACATATTCCATAGATTGATATCAATTGTCTGACCTACAAGGAAATCAACTAATCATGGAGTAGCAACAGGTGCAACTAGTGTTGAAACAGTGGACATACCAACTGAGAAAGCAACATCACCTTTGCATAGGAAGCTCATGATATTAGAACAAGGGCAGCAGCCTACAAGAACTAGACCTAAAGTCAGACCGTCTGACAGGTTGAATGTTCTTGCAAGAGCAATCGCAATTAAAGGCATGATGGTAAATTGTGCTACAGCGCCGATTAGAATATCAAATGGTCGCTAAGCAAGGATTCTGTAGTCCTGTCTGCCAAGAGTCATACCTATAGACAGCATAATGATGCCTAGAATAACAATCTGTGTATTGCCTTTAGCAAATGCACATGATTCAGGAACGAAATACGCCAGTACTGCTGTCGCGATAACAAAAAGTGCTGTGAACTTTGAAAGTACACGACTTAAAGCCACTAAAAATGAAATTTAAAAATACCTCTATTTAAAAATTACCTGTCAATAGTTATTCATATAACTAATCAAGAATATTTATTACTTGATAAATGCAATTGTACAAACATCCTGTAAATTGTTAAAAGAACTCAACTTTTGCATTTCAAAAATTGAGTAAAAACGTTAAATATTAACGGTCTAGCACCGGTTTTGCTCTTTAAAATATGATTTTTGATTATGAAGCCTT
>JGI24711J26586_10000576_pt1 | contig 28283 bp, 29 predicted proteins | sample BioPla3DNA1_FD_26586 | JGI IMG/M metagenome (IMG submission 26586)
ATATATTGGCAAATATAAAATATTGTGATATAATACACTAAAAATTATAATATTAAAAAATAATTGGATGGAGTATTTAATGGAAGGTTTAAAAGAGATAATAAAAAAAATAAAAGAGATGAAATTTCGAAAAAAATATAAAAAATTTAAATTAGATCTTAAGAATAAATTTAAATTTTTTACTAATGCAAAACAGAATATATATTATGATATGGTGAGAAAAGAAAAAGAAAAAAATAAAAATTACGTAAAAAAATATGAGAAAGATTTTGAAAAGTTTAAAAAAAATAAATTACAAGTGCAGTTTCTTGAAAAAGAAAACAATAATTTAAAAAATCAGATAAAAAATATGAAAAATTTAGATGTTAAAAATAAATGTAGACTAAATATATTATTGGAGGAGAATCAAAAATTAAAAGAAAAAATTTCTGATTTGGAAAAAAAATAAAAAAAAGGGTGTGTTTTTATTATGGAAAAAAAAGCATTTTTAATTTTAGCAAATGGTTTTGAGGAAATTGAAGCAATTGCAGTATACGATATACTTAAAAGAGCAAATATTAATATATATTTAGTTTCAATTACTGGTGAAAAAATTGTAAGAAGTACAAGAAAAATGGGATTAAGTGCTGATTTTCTTTTTGAAGAGGTTAATTTTAATGATGGTGATATCATAATTTTACCAGGTGGAATGCCAGGAAGTGATAATATTGCAAATCATGACGGAATAAATAATATAATACAAAAATATTATGATGAAGGAAAAAAACTTGCTGCAATTTGTGCTGCACCTCTAGTATTTGGTAGATTAAATTTACTAAATAATAAAAATGCAACATGCTATCCCGGGATAGAAAGTGAATTGAAAGGCGCCACAATTTCAGAAGATAAAGTTGTTGTATCAGAAAATATAATTACATCAAAAGGACCTGGAACAGCAGTACACTTTGCATTAAAACTTGTTGAAGAATTAAAAAGTAAAGAGATATCGGATAAAATAAAAAAAGATATGTTAATTGACTAGAGAGAGTAGGAGGCATTAATTTAAAATGTTTATTGATGAGGTAGTAATTGAGCTAAGAAGTGGTAACGGTGGTAATGGAGCAGCAACATTTAGAAGAGAAAAGAACGTTCAATTTGGTGGTCCAGATGGTGGTGACGGTGGAAATGGCGGAAATATTATTTTTGAAGTAGATAATAATATTAATACATTATTAGACTTTAAATTTATAAAAAAGATAGAAGCTGAAGATGGGATTAATGGACAAAAAAAAGGGATGTATGGTAGAAATGGGGAAGATAGAATTATAAAAGTGCCTGTTGGCACAATGATAAGAGATTATGAAACCAATGCATTATTACTTGATTTAGGAGAATATGGAGATAGAAAAGTATTTTTAAAAGGTGGAATGGGTGGAAGAGGTAATATCCATTTTAAATCATCAATTAAAAAAACACCAAAATATTCCGAAAGAGGTAGATTAGGTCAGGAAATAAAGGTTAAAATGGAATTAAAGATGCTTGCTGACGTGGCACTTGTTGGATATCCAAGTGTTGGTAAATCAAGTTTTATAAATAAAGTTTCTGCTGCAAAATCAAAAGTAGCTAATTATCATTTTACGACTTTAAAACCTAAGCTAGGATTAGTAAAAGTAGATGACGAAAAAAGTTTTGTGATTGCCGATGTACCTGGACTTATAGAGGGAGCACATGAAGGTAAAGGATTAGGTCATAGATTTTTAAAGCATATAGAACGTTGTAAAATAATATATCATTTAGTAGATATATCAGGATTTGAAGGTAGAGATCCTATTGATGATTATAAAAAAATTAATGAAGAATTAAAAAAATATAGTGAAAAGTTGTCTAAAAAACAGCAGTTTGTAATAGCAAATAAAATGGATTTATTATATGAAGGAAATGAAAATTATAATAAACTAGAAAAATATCTTAAGGAAAAAGGGATAACCCTTTATCCTGTTTCGGTAATATCGAATAGAGGAGTAAAAGAGGTTATTCAAAACACATATGATATAATTATAAATACTAAAAGAGAAGAACTTGAGGAATCTATGGATGTAGAAATTATTTTTAAAGAACAACTAGAAAGTATGCCAGATTGGATTATTGAATTAGACGAAGAAGGTATTTATGAAGTGGGCGGTAAAATGGTAGAATCTGTACTTAGAACTTACGTATTTGCAAATGATGATTCAATTGTAAACTTTTTACATATTTTAAGAAAAAAAGGGCTGGAAGAGGAACTAGAAAAATACGGAGTTACTGATGGTGATACAGTTAGAATAAACGGAATAGAGTTTGATTTCGTAGAATAAGGGGATAATATGATAGGAATAGTTTTAGCTGGGCCAACTGGTGTTGGAAAAACAAATTTATCTATTAAACTTGCAAAAAGGCTTAATGCAGAAATAATATCTGCTGATTCTATGCAGGTATATAAGAATTTAAATATTGGAACTGCAAAAATAATGCAAAAAGAAATGGATGGGATAACACATCACATGCTTGATATTATTACACCTATTGAAAAATTTTCTGTTGGTCAGTATCAAAATATGGTTGACAATATATTAAATAGGCTTTATAAGAAAAATAAAAATGTTATAATAACAGGTGGCACAGGTTTATATATTGAGTCTATAACAAAAGGACTTGCAGATTTACCAAAAGAAAATGATGCAATAAGAGAGGAATTATCTAAATTAAATAACGATGAACTATATAATTTATTATCTGAGATAGATGAAACTGCTTCTAATAAAATACATAAAAATAATAGAAAAAAAATAATTCGCGCTATAGAAGTGTATAAAATTACAGGGGAAAAAATAAGTGAGCTGCAAAAAAATAATATAAAAAATAATCAATATATTTTTTATAAATATGCACTTGAACGAGACAGAAAAATTCTGTATGATAGAATTGATCGTAGAGTAGATAATATGGTTTTAGAAGGATTAATAGAAGAAGCAAAATCAATATATAATATATATAAAAATGATATTAGGAAGATAGAAGCTATAGGATACAAAGAGATTTTTCAATATTTTGAAAATAAATGTAGTCTTGAGGAAGCTATTAACAACATAAAAAAAGTAAGTAGGAATTATGCAAAAAGACAATTTACGTGGTTTAAAAATATAGAAGATTATAAGTGGTTTAATTTGGATAATTTAAATGAAGAAGATATTTTACTGAAAATAGAAAATGATATTTTATTTTAAATCAGTAAAAAAATGAAATTTAATAGATAATTACTTAACTGAAAAAAGAAATTGTATTAAAGATTTCGTTAATAAAAGTCGATATATATAATATGATTCTTATCAAGGAAGAAAAAATATCCAAGGAGGGATAATAATGGAGATGTTAAGTGAAATTGAAGCGATGATAAAAACATATAAATCGCTTGAAAATGATGGTTTTATTCTAAATTTCATTGAAGAGTTGGAAGAGATCAAAAAAACAATATTTTTATCAAGCAAGAACTAATTGTTCTTGCTTATTTTATTTTTATATGTTAAAATATAGTTACATAACCTATGAGGTGATATAATGTCTAGAACTTATATGTTTTTACCTAAAATAATAATGCTTACTTTTTTATTTTTTGTTGGATGTACAAATGTTACTGAAAAATCAAGTATACAAAACGCAATAATGATTAATAAGGATTTCGAAAAATATTATAATATATGGGATATTGAAAATGCGAAAATTGTATTAGATAAAATGAAATATGAAGAGAATGTTAATTTAAATTATGAATTAATTAAAAATAATTTGTTAAAAAGAGAGTTGAAAAAAGAGGAATTATTAAAAATTGTAGTAAATATTAAATATGCAGTAGAAGAAAATAATCTTCAGAATATTGGAATATATTTAGAAAATACTGTTAGTAATAGACTAAAACTAAAAGAGTTGGAAAAATATGATTTCACAGGAATAAAAGTGTATTATAATGAAATTGAATTTTATTATGAAAATGCAGAAGTGATAACAGCTTTTGTTTATTTTGACGAAATACGCTATTATTTAGTTAAATTTTCATTAAATAATAACTCGTGGTCTATTGTTGATTTTCTTGAAAAGGGGGAATCTTGATGAAAAAAGGACAGTTGAGTTTTGAAATTAATTCCCATTATCAAAATTTATCAATAATACGTAATATTATAAGAAATTTTCTTGATATAGAAAAAATTTCTACATTGGATAAAGTTCATTTCATATCAGTAGTTGATGAACTATCTACAAATGCAATAGAACATGCTTATAAAAATGCAGATGCTAATGAATATAATCCTATATATATTATGGTGAATATTGATTCAAACTTTATTAATTTTACAATAGAAGATTATGGCGAAGGATTTCAAGATGATACTAAAAGTAAAGATGAGGGCGGAATGGGTTTAAATATTGTAAAAAGTATTGTTAATGAATTTAAGATAATAAAAAGAAAAAAAGGTACAAAAATTAATATTATAAAAGAGATAAAAAAGGAGGAGTAGAGAAATGATGACTAATTTCGAATTAAATGAAGTAATAAAAAAAGATATTGTGATTGTAAGTGTTAAAGGAGAATTAGATGCTTTAGTTGCACCTAAATTAAAAGAAAAGTTAATAAAATTAAGTGAAGATGGTAATACAAAATTCATTATTGACTTTAAGGATCTTATTCATATAAACAGTTTAGCAATGGGAATACTTAGAGGTAGATTAAGAGAGGTAAGAGAGAATAATGGTGATATTAAATTAATTAATTTAAATTCACATATTGCAACAATATTTGAGATGGTAGGTTTAGATGAAATATTTAAAATTTATAAATCAGAGGATGAAGCAATTAAGGATTTCTAAAATCAATAATTTAAAGCTATAAATATAACTTATTAATTAGTTTAAATAGTTAAATTTTAAGGTGGAATTTATACAAAAATAAAAATAATATAATAATTTTTAATTTAATCATTTTTTTTTATATATTTTAAGTAATATTGGCTCCATATTTTTATATTAAAAAATGTTTAAATATACTTATAGATAAAACATAATGAAAGGAGCTGAGAGTTGTTATTTATAAAAAAGTAACAGCGTGAAAGATGTTTATTATTGAAGAAGATGAAGAAAAACGTGAAGAGCAACGACAAAGAAGTATTAAATTAGCAAAGTTTTATAAAGATGAAGCTTTATACGAAGAGGCAATAAAAAAATATGAATTATATGTTTTTTTATCTAAATCCGCAGGGATCCTATGTGATTACCTAATATATAAGGATTTAGCAATTTGTTATGCGTTAAAAGGACATACAGCTGAAGCTATTAATTACCTAAGAAAAGCAGAAGAATTAAATAACAGTGATGAAAGCATAATGTATCTTTTGGCACAAATGTATCTACAAGCAGGTATTGATGAAAAGGCAAAAGAGTATTATCATAAAATTTTGAAAATAAAAGATACTAACACATCGGTATATTATCAACTAGGTGAGATATATTATAGAGAAAATAATCTTCAAAAAGCAATAGAGTCATGGGAAAAGGTAATAGAACACGAACCTACAAATGCATATACACATTACTTACTTGGTATTATGTATTTCAACAAAAAGGAATACAATAAATCTGAGAAAAGTTTTAAAGCAGCATTTGAAAATAGGTATAAAAGTGGATTATTATATCATTATCTTGGAAAAGTTTATTCTAAACTTGGAGATAAAGAAAGTTCTAAGGTTAATTATTTAATCGCTCTGGAGAAAGATAATACAAATGTTCAATTATATCAGGAATATCTGTGTGAATTATCAAATGATGAAATAATAACAGAAAAACAAAAATTAATTAATAATGAAGGATATTCTGTTGCAGATTTAAGACTGGCTGTTTTATATAAGCATTTAGGTGATTACGAAAATGCAGTAGAAATACTTAATAAAACTCTTGAAAACAAACTTTCGGATACAATGAAAGTTGCAATAAGGAGTGAGTTAGATGAGATTCAACTTAAACAAAATAAAAAGTAGTATATTTTATTTTTTTGTATATATTTTAATAGCGGCTGCTGCTTTTTCCATTGAAAACTATGTGGAAGAATATGAAAAAGCTAAATTAATGTATGAAAGCAACGAATATGAAAAATCAAACTTTATATTAGAAAAGATATTATATTCTTTTAAAGATTATAAATCAGCCAATATATTGTATTTAAAGTCAAAATATAAAAATAATCATAGAGAATATTTTTATAATAATTATAATAAAGTGTTTGATTATGATGATAAATATAAATTAGAATTATACCATTTTTGTATTGAAAATAAAGAGATACATATTGCAATAAATATATATGACTCTATTAAATATAAAAATGATATAGAGGATGATTTTATGAAATATCTATATGATTATGGGATAAAATCTATGATTGTAGATAAGTATTTTTATTATTCAATGTTGGATATAATTGAAAAGGATAAAAGAGAAGCAGAGAGAATATATTTTGAAGCAATTCAAGATCTTAAAAAAGGGAATAGATATCTAGCTCAAACTAAAATAATAACAGCAATAGATATATTTTCGGAAAACTTCCTATATCATTTAAAACTAGGTCAAATATATGCAGATGATAAAAATTATTATTTAGCAGAGAAAAAATTTCTTGATGCATTGGAATTACAAAAAGCAAAAATTGTGTACTATAATTTATTTAAACTTTATGCAGAAACAAATAATGATATAAGAATGTATGAAGTATCAAAAGAGATATTGGATTTAAAAGAGGTAAAAAGAAAATTACGTGAAATATATATTCAAAATCAAGAAAATAGAATTAATGTTAGAATTGTTAAATTTACTGACGATAGTGTTTATTTGAATAGAAGAGGGATAGAAAATGTAAATATAGGTGATAGTTTTTACCTTGTGAGGGATAGTGAAAATATAGTGGATATTGTTACAGGAGAAAAACTTGCAACAATGTATGAAAATGTAGCAAAATTAAGGGTAATAAAAAAACACGATAAAATCGTAATATTTAAAATAATTGAAAAATATAATGATTTAAGTGTTAATTCGGAATATGTATTGAAAGAAGAAAAGTTATATAAATTTTAGGAGGTGAGTTTTATTAATTTAATGGCAATATGGATATTAATAACAGCCGTTATTGCAACATCAATAGGCGGTTTTATTGGATATATTCTTAGAAAAAAATTAATAGATACAAAATTAGAGGAACTTAAGGAAGCAAATAAAAAAATTGAAAGTGCAGAAAAAGAAGCAAAACATATAATTGAAGAAGCAGCGAAAAAAGCTGAAAATACAAAAAAAGAATATGAAATAGAGGCACGTGAAGAAATTTATAAATTAAAAGATGAAGCGGAAAAAGAGATTAAAGCAAATAAATCTGAAATTCAGAAAAAAGAACAAAGACTTATAAAAAAAGAGGAAAATCTTGATAATAAACTAGAAAAGATTGAAAAAAAAGAGAAAGAGATAGATGATAAACTTGAAAAATTAGAGGATGAAAAAGAGAAAATAGACGATTTAATTAAAGAACAAGAAGTAAAATTAGAAAAAATGTCTGAATTAACAAAAGAAGAGGCAAAATCAATTTTATTTGAAAAAATAGAAGGCGAGTTAACTCATGAAACAGCAGTTTTAATTAGGGAGTATGAAACAAAACTAGAAGAAGAAAAAGATAGAATGTCAAAACGAATTATGTCGACAGCAATATCAAAAGCAGCATCAGAATATGTAGTTGAGTCTACTATTTCAGTAGTACAACTACCTAATGATGAGATGAAAGGTAGAATAATTGGTAGAGAAGGTAGAAATATTAGAGCAATAGAAGCTGTTACAGGTGTAGATATTATTATTGATGATACGCCAGAAGCTGTAGTATTATCTTGTTTTGATGCGGTCAAAAGAGAAGTTGCGAAACTTGCAATTGAAAAATTAATCGTAGATGGAAGAATTCATCCTGCAAAAATAGAGGAAGCTGTAGAAAAATCTAAAAAAGAGGTTAATTCGATTATATTAGAATCTGGTGAACAAGCTTTACTAGAGTTAGGTATTACTAATATGAATCAAGAAGTTATAAAATTATTAGGTAGATTACGTTATAGAACAAGTTATGGCCAAAATGTATTAATGCACTCTATAGAAGTTGGACATTTAGCTGGAACAATGGCCGCAGAATTAAAAGCTGATGTAGAATTAGCTAAAAGAGCTGGATTATTACATGATATAGGTAAAGCACTGGATCATGATACAGAGGGGTCACATGCGATAATAGGTAGAGATTTCCTTAAAAAATATAATGAAAAACCAACTGTATTAAACGCAGTTGCTGCTCACCATGGTGAAGAAGATTTTGAAAGTATAGAGGCAATTTTAGTACAAGCTGCAGATGCTATATCAGCATCTCGTCCAGGTGCTAGAAGGGAATCACTTGCTACATACTTAAAACGTCTTGAATCGTTAGAAACAATTGCTAACGAAATCGAGGGTGTAGAAAGTTCATATGCTATTCAAGCAGGAAGAGAAATTAGAATAATTGTTCATCCAGATGAGATTGATGACGATAATGCCACTTTATTATCAAGAAATGTTGCTAAAAAAATAGAGATGAATATGCAATATCCAGGTCAAATCAAAGTAACAGTAATTCGTGAAACGAGAGCAGTTGATTATGCAAAATAAAAAATGGACGACTTTATTTAGTCGTCCTTTTAAACTTAATTTTATAAAACAGGAAGGAGAATTATTTTGAATTTTTTAATTGTTGGAGATATTATTGGTAGTCCAGGTAGAACAGTATTAAAAGAGTATTTAGAAAAGAACAAAAGTAAATATGATTTTATAATTGTAAATGGTGAAAATTCAGCTGGTGGATTTGGTATTACAAGTAAAATAGCGGAAACATTATATGGACTTGGTGTAAATGTGATTACTACAGGAAATCATATTTGGGATAAAAGAGAGATATACCCTTATTTGGATAGCGAATCTAGATTAATAAGACCGCTTAATTATCCAAAAGGTGTACCTGGAATGGGTTATGGTATTTATGAACATAAAAATATAAAAATATGTGTAATTAACATACAAGGAAGAGTATTTATGCCGGAAATAGACTCTCCATTTGAAAGAATTGACGAAGCACTTGAAAATATGAAAGAAGAAAATCCTAGTATAATAATTGTGGATTTTCATGCTGAAGCAACTTCAGAAAAAATTGCAATGATGTGGTATTTAGATGAACGAGTTTCGCTTTTGTATGGAACACATACACACGTTTTAACTGCAGACGAGAGAATTTTACAAAGTGGTACAGGTTATATTACCGATATTGGAATGACAGGAAGTTTTGATGGTATAATTGGTACAGAAAAAGATAGAGTTTTAGAAAAATTTTTAACAAGTTTACCTCAACGATTTGAGGTATGCGAAACTAATCTTAGAATAAACGGTATTGAAGCTAATATTGATGAAAAAACTGGGAAATGTATTAGTATAAATAGAATCAATTTAAGTATAGATGAAATATAGTTAAATGGTGAGGTTATAAATATGAGTAAATGTATAAGATGCGGAAAAGATATAGATTTAATCTTTAAAAATGACGATACAGTTTTTTACTGTAAAGAATGTGGATTTAAAATATTATCTAACAATAAAGATGAAGTTAATTTAAATATTAAAAATGAAAAAGCAAAGATTAATCCTATTTATATAATACTCCCTGGTGTATTTCAATTTTTAAATAAAAAAATTATACTAAGTTTAGTATATCTATTTTCATTTTATATTATACCTATATTTTATTTTTTATTCTTTAATTACATTATAAATCAAGATTATATGGTGGAAAATATTAAAACAATGCTATTTATACTGTTTATTTTTATTATAATAAATATGACTTTTGTTTTTTTATCAAATATAATAGAAGCATATAAGGAGGATTAATGAAAATTCTAGTATCCAATGACGATAGTATAAATTCAGAAGGGATAAAAATTTTAGTTGAATATCTTAAAAATGCTAATTATGAAGTGGATGTTGTTGCTCCATTTGAAGAAGCAAGTGGTACTGGTCATGGTGTTACTTTACATAAACCAATTCGTATAACAAAACATTATAATACTACAAATAATGATTTTTTTGGTTATGGTATAACAGGATTACCTGCAGACTGTATAAAAATTGGTGTATCTCATCTGTTTAGTGAAAAAAAATATGATTATATAATTTCAGGTATAAATAGAGGAGAAAATACTGGTTCAGATGTAATTTATTCAGGAACAGTTGCAGCAGCTGCAGAGGGTGCTTTACAAGGGATTAAATCAATAGCAATATCTGCACAGGCGATAAATGGTAAATCTAATTATAATTTAGCAGCAAAATTCTTAATTCGTTATTTAGAAAAAATAAATAATATAGATTTTCCAGAAAATACATTTTTAAATATTAACGTCCCTCATGAAGTGAATGATGATTTAAACAAATATGTATATACAAATCAAGGAAATAAAAGATATGTAGATAAAATAATTGAAAATACAGATCCACAAGGTAATAGATATTATTGGCTAGGAATAGATTTTAAAAAAGAGGACAATGTGGAAAATTATGATTCGACTGTATTAAAAAATAGAGCAATATCCGTTACACCAATAAATCTTAATTTAACAGATTATAATTTTTTAGAATTACTTAAAAGAAAGGAAAAATAATATGAAACTAATCAACATGCTTGATCCAAAGCAATTTATTAATATTGATTCATATAATAGTTATGAGAAAGATTTTATAGTTGTAGGTACTGGAATTGCAGGATTAAGAGCGGCGTTGGAGATAGCAAAAACAGAAAAAGTAACTATTATTACTAAGTCTAAAATAATTGAAACGAATACAAACTATGCACAGGGTGGAATAGCAGTTGTCCTTGCAAAAGAAGATAATTTTGAATTACATATTGAGGATACGCTATATGCAGGTGATGGGATGTGCGATAAAAATTCAGTGGAGATTCTTGTGAAAGAGGGACCAGAGAGAATTAGAGAACTAATTGATTTGGATATTAAATTTGATAGAACAGATGACGGTAATTTATCTATGACAAAAGAAGCTGCACATTCTAAAAATAGAATTTTACACGCTGGAGATACAACAGGTGCTGAGATAGAGCGTGTTTTAATGGAAGCTGTATTAAAAAATGAAAATATTGAAATTAAAGAATATAATTTTATAGTTGATTTTTTAGGGGAACACTCTATCTTAGCATATGATACGGTTGAAAAGAACTACAGTGTTATTAATTTTAAAGGGATAATACTAGCCACAGGAAGTATAGGTGCAGTATATGAAAATACATCTAATCCTAAAATTGCAACTGGTGATGGTATAGCACTTGCTTATAGAGCAGGAGCTGTATTATCAGATATGGAATTTGTACAATTTCATCCAACAACATTTTATAAAGAAAATACACCGAGATTTCTTATATCAGAATCACTTAGAGGTGAAGGTGGAATTTTGCGTAATAAATATAATGAAAAATTTATGAACCGTTATCATAATAAATCAGAACTTGCACCAAGAGATATTGTTAGTAGATCTATATTAAGTGAAATGGATATGACAGAATCTAAATGCGTTTATCTAGATATGACTCATTTAGACAAAGAGTATTTATATAAAAGATTTCCAAATATAACAGCATTTTGTAAAGATTACGGAATAGATATATCTAAAAATTACATTCCTGTTAGTCCTGCAGCCCATTATATGATGGGTGGAATTTCAGTAGATATAGATGGGAAAACATCAATAGAACATATTTATGCTGCAGGCGAAGTATCTAGAACAGGTGTACATGGTGCGAATCGATTAGCCAGTAATTCTTTATTGGAAGGATTGGTATTTGGAAAAAGAGCAGCAGAGACAGCTGTATTTGAATCAAAAGATATAGTAATAAAAAAAAATAAGAATAAATTTAATACAGTAAAAAAACCGTATATTTGTTATAATGATTTAAATAAATTAATAACGGAATTTAAGAGTATAATGTGGGAAAAAGTAGGGATTTTAAGAGATGAACAGGGATTAAAAGAGGCATTAAACAAAATAGAACTAATAATTCATAAAATAATGAATTATAAATTTTCTGGAGAAACTATAGTAGATGGATTAGAATTTATTAATATGTTAACAGTGGGATATATAATTATAGAAGCAAGTTTAAAAAGAAAAGAAAGTCGCGGTGCGCATTATCGACTTGATTATCCACAGAAAAACATTGAAAAGAAAATCTATTATAGTTTTAGTAAGAATATAGACTAGAAAGGAGAAATTGTAAAATGGATTGGCTTTTAATTAAGGTAATATATGAATCAGAAAATTATGATATTGGAAAAGATATAATATCTAATATTTTTTACGATTTCGGAGTACAGGGGCTTCAATTAGGTGAACCAATGTCTGTGGATCCACTAGATTATTATAAAGATGAAAAATTATTTTTAGAAGATGAAAGATATGTTGGGGGATATTTTGCATGTAATGATTATTTAGAAGATAAAAAACGAGAATTTTTAAAAATCTTAGATGAGAAAGCAAAAGAAAACGATATACTTTATAAAGTTATTTATGATACAGTAAACGAAAAAGACTGGGCGGATTCATGGAAAAAGTATTTTTTACCAGAAAAAATCACAGAAAAACTTGTTGTAAAACCAACATGGCAAGAGTATGAAGCGAATAACGGTGAAGAAATAATTGAAATAGATCCTGGGATGGCATTTGGCACAGGTACACACCCAACGACATATTTATGTATGAATATGATTGAAAAATATATAAAAAATAGTGATAATGTATTGGATGTAGGTACAGGCTCGGGAATATTAATGATTGCATCTAAAAAACTAGGTGCAAATAAAGTATGTGGAGTAGACATTGATGATGTAGCAGTAAAAGTTGCTACTGATAATCTTAAATTAAATAATATTAAAGAAACTGATTTTACAGTTAAAAAAGGGGATTTAATTAATTTGTTTAGTAATGAAAAATTTCAATTAGTAGTATCTAATATTTTAGCTGAAATTATTGTATCATTGCTTGAAGATATTAAAAAAGTATTAGAGAAAAATGGTATAATAATATTATCAGGTATCATAAAAGAAAAACTTGAAATAGTAAAAGATAAAATGAAAAAAATGGGTATAGATATTGTAGAGATAGACACTAAAGAGGAATGGGTAGTGGTAGTAGGGAGGCTAATATAATGGATAAAGTTGTAATTGCTATAGACGGTCCTGCAGGGAGTGGTAAAAGTACAATTGCAAAAATAATATCAAAAAAACTTAATTTCACATACATTGATACTGGTGCAATGTATAGAATGGTGACTTTATATTTTATTGAAAATAAAATTTCTAAAGATGAAGAAAATCATGTATTAGCTGCATTAGATAATATAAAAATTGATATGAAAGATGATAAATTTTATTTAAACAACGTAGATGTAAGTGAAAAAATACGTGATGTTGCTGTTACAAATAATGTATCTAGTATAGCTGCAATTAATGTAGTTAGGGAAAACATGGTTGTATTACAAAGGGATATATCAATAGGAAAAGATGTGATATTAGATGGTCGTGATGTTGGAACTGTGATATTTCCAAATGCTAAATATAAATTTTATCTTGATGCAGATATTAATATACGTGCAAAACGGAGATATAGTGAGATGCTTAATAAAAATATAGATATTAATTATGAAGATGTGTTGTTAGATATGATTAAAAGAGATAAAAACGATACGGAAAGAGAAAATAGTCCACTTAGAAAAGCAGAGGATGCAATTATAATTAGTACAGATAATAAAACAATTGAAGAAATTTCCAATTATATAATAAATACCATTAAGAGGGGATGTAAATGAAAAAAGTAATCATAATTATATTAGTACTTATTTCATCACTTGCAATGTATTACTTTTTTGAAGATTATAAAATTGAAAAAAAAGATAAATACAGTAATATGATAAATGAAAATGCTGAAAACAAATTGGATAAAAATAAAACCGAAAAAAAGGAAATAGAGAGTGCATTAAAAGAAAAAGAGCGTATTGAAGAGGAATTAGGAAAAATAGAAAAAGAGATTACTAAATATAGCTATAAAGTTAAAAACGAAATTGAATATAAAGTATATATACTTCAGTTAAATAACGGTGAAACTATAAATATAAATTCAAATTTATTAGAAGTGAAGAAAAATAGTAATAAATATGATATAGTGTATAAAAAGAAAAAATATATGGAAATAAATATTGTTTATTTAAATAATATTGCAAATAAATTAGCTATTCTAATAGACGATGTAGGTATGAATACAGAGTTAGCTTATGAATTTAATAAAATTAATGCTTCTATTAGCTTTGCAGCAATTCCGTTTTTACCACGAACTAAAGAGGCATCAGATATATTAAGGGAGCATGGATATGAAGTTATTCTACATATGCCAATGGAAAGCTTTGGCAGCGAAAACTTAAATAAGAATACAAAAGGTTTAATTAGAACAGATATGGATAATGCAGAGATAAGAACAAAATTTGAAGAGGCATTAAAAAATGTTGGAAAAGTTAATGGATTTAATAATCATATGGGCTCTAAATTTACTGCAGATCATGAAAAAATGAATTTTTTACTAGAGCTTGCAAAAGAGAAAAACTTGTATTATATAGATAGTTGGACCTCTAATAAAAGTGTAGGCTATAAATTGGCAAAAGAGAAAGGGATAAAAACTTATAAAAGCTCTGTATTTCTTGATAATGAAAAAGATGTTGAATATATAAAAGAGAGAATTAGAGTGGCAGTAGAAAAAACTATAAAAGAGAAAAAAGTAATAGCAATTGGACATTATCATAAAGCTACAGCACAGGCAATAATAGAGATGCTAGATTATATAAAAGAAAAAAATGTAGAATTAGTATTTATAAATGAGCTTTTGGAGTAATTAAATGATTGAAATAAAAAAAGATGAAAATATAAAAGAAAAAATATTGAGAACTACTGAAAATATTGAATTTTTATGCGGAAACAAAGGTAAGTGTGGAAAGTGTAAAGTGAAATTAGTTAGCGGGAAAGTTAATGATTTAACTGAAACTGAAAAAAAAACCTTGACAAAAGACGAAATAACTAATAATATAAGACTTGCTTGTTTAATAGAACATAGAAGTGATATAGTTATTTCTGAAATAACGGAGAAAAAAAAGACATATAAAAATAATTTAGATATTAAAGAGGATATTATAATAGGAATTGATTTAGGAACAACTACAATTGAAATAGATATATTTAGCTATAATTCAAAAGATAAAATATCCAGTATAAAAATAGATAATCCACAAAAAAAATATGGTGGAGATATTCTTTCAAGATTAAATTATGCAAATGAGTCAAAATCAAATCATGAAAAAATTAGAATGGAAATTGTAAATTCAATAAATGAATTTAACTTTATACAAAAAGTAAAAGAAATTTTCATCGCTGGAAATACAATTATGCAGTATATTTTCATGGATTTAGAACTGAAAACTATTGTAAAACCACCTTTTGAGCCTTACAATAAAAATAGTATTAGTATAGAAGGTAATAAATTAGGTATCAATGTAAATAAAGGTGTTTTAGTACATTCATTTCCTCTATTAGGAGGATTTGTAGGTGGAGATACTTACTCAGTATTGTTAGACTATATGTCCTTAAATAATAATCTAGAAAATGTATTTATAGTCGATATTGGTACAAACTGTGAAATATTATTTTTTCATGGAAATACAATCTATACGGCATCAACTCCTGCTGGACCAGCATTTGAAGGTGGAAATATTGAATACGGTATGCGTTCAGGTGATGGGGCATTAAAAACAATATATATTGATGAAAATATTAATTATACAACGATAAATGATACTGAATTAAAAGGAATATCTGGTTCGTCGCTTATATCACTTATAAATGAGTTATATATTTCTGAATTTATAGATACTACAGGAAAACTAGTAGAAAAAAATTTAATCTATCCTGAACATAATTTTAGAATAAGAGATAATAAATTTTATATTGATAAGAAAATTTATATTTCTCAAAATGATATTAGAGAATTTCAATTAGCAAAGGCAGCAATAAGGGGAGCTATTGAAACTATTATGGAAATCGAAGAAATTACCATAAAAGATATAAAAAAAATAGTAATAACAGGAAATTTTGGTAAAAATATTGATAAAAAAAGCTTAATAAATATTGGTATTGTGCCGAATATAATGTTGGATAAATTAGATTATCGTGAAAATATGGTATCCAATGGAATATTAAAGGTTATAAAAAATAATAATAATATAAAATTAAAAAAGGATATTTATAAAAACATAGTATATGTAAACTTATCAGATAATAATAAGTTTAAAGAATATTATATAAAACATATTAATTTTTAAAAAAAAATAAAAAAATACTAGACGAATACAGAAAAAAATGTATAATACAAAATGTATTAACTTTTTAAATATAATTTTTAGTAATTACTAAAAAAAAGGAGGAAAATGTCAATGACTAAAAAAGAATTTATTGAGAAGTATGCAGAAGTAATAGGTGAAAAAAGTAAAAAAAGAGCTGGGGAATTAGTAGAAGGATTTTTAGCAACTGTTGAAGATGCTTTAACAGCAAACGAAAATGTACAATTTGTTGGATGGGGAACATTCGAAGTAAGAGAAACAGCTGAAAGAATGGGAAGAAATCCTAAAACTGGTGAAGAAATTAAAATACCTGCAAAAAAAGCAGTTAAATTCAAAGCCGGGAAAAACTTAGCTGAAAAAGTAAACAACTAGTTTAAATAAAATTCGCTTTATTAATAATTATTTAGATTAAAAGTCTTATAATTATAATAAGGCGTTTTTTATTTTTTGTTTTTTTTTAAAAAAAAGGTATTAAATTTTATAAAAGTATGGTATAATATTTTAAATAAAAATTTAATTAGAAGGAGTTTTTTATAATATGGAAAAATTGATACAATTTAAAGAGTTAGGACTATCGGAATCAACATTAAAAGCGCTTGATAAAAAAGGATTCGAGGAACCTTCTCCTATTCAAAAAATGACAATACCAATACTTTTAAAAGGCGGGCAAGATGTAATTGGACAAGCACAGACAGGAACTGGAAAAACAGCTGCATTTGGATTACCATTAATAGAAAAATTAGAACCATCAAAAGATAAAAAAGTACAAGCTTTAGTTTTAGCACCAACGAGAGAGCTTGCAGTACAGGTTGCAGAAGAGATTAACTCATTAAAAGGAAAAAAGAAACTAAAAGTATTACCAGTTTATGGAGGTCAATCAATAGAACAACAAATTAGACAACTTAAAACAGGTATTGATATAATTGTAGGAACTCCAGGTAGAATAATGGACCACTTAGATAGAAAAACAATGAAAATTAATGAAATATCATATTTTATACTAGACGAAGCAGATGAAATGTTAAATATGGGATTTGTTGAAGACATAGAATCAATACTTAAAAAAACTCCGGATGAAAAACAAATGTTATTTTTCTCTGCGACAATGCCAAATGAAATAATGAAAATAGCAAAAAAATATATGAAATCACCAGAAGTTTTATCTGTTAAAAAAGATCAACTAACAACAAACCTTACAGAACAAATATATTTCGAAGTATCTAACTCAGATAAATTCGAAGCATTATGTAGAATTATTGACATTGAGGAGTTCTTTTACGGAATTATATTCTGTAGAACAAAATTAAGTGTTGATGAAGTAGCTCTAAAATTAGGAGAAAGAGGTTATTTAGCAGAAGCTCTTCATGGAGATATTTCGCAATATCAAAGAGAGAGAATACTTAAAAAATTCAAAACTAAAAATATAAATATACTAGTTGCTACAGACGTTGCTGCACGTGGTATAGATGTTACTGAGTTAACTCATGTAATAAATTATGCATTACCACAAGATCCAGAATCTTATGTTCATCGTATAGGTAGAACAGGAAGAGCTGGTAAAGAAGGAACAGCAATTACTTTTGTGACACCGGAAGAATATCGTAAATTACTTTTTATAAAAAAAGTTGCTAAAACAGAAATAAGAAAAGAAAATTTACCTGGAATATATGATATAATTAATAAGAAAAAATCTCAAATAAAAAAAGATATAGAATGTATAATGAATGAAAATTCATTTGATAAATTTTCTGAACTTGCTAATGAAATTTTAAAAGATAAAAATCCAGTCGACGTAATAGCGTCATTAATAAAATATTCTTTTGAAGATGATCTAAATGAGAAAAACTACAATGAGATTAAAGAGAGTAAATTTGATATTAATAAAAAAGGTAAAACAAGACTATTTGTTGCATTAGGTAAAATAGATGGGATGAATCCTAAGAAATTAGTTGATTTTATTGAGAAAGAGAGTGGAGTATTAAAAGATAATATTAGAGATAGTAAAATTTTTGATAAATTTTCTTTTATAACAGTTCCTTTTGAAGAAGCTGAAGTTATTATTGAAACATTTAAAAAAGGGAAAAAAGGTAAAAGACCATTAATTGAAAAAGCAAAAGAAGGAAAAAAATAATTTGAGGTAAAAAAAATGAAAAAAACAATTTTAGGAGCAGTAATTGTATTTATTATGATTACTGCTATATTTTCATATAATTTTTATTTATTTAATATAAAGAGATATACTTTTATAAAACAGGAGATAGAAATTGTTTATGGAACAGGTCTAAATAATATAATAAATAGATTAGGAATAAAGAATAATAGATTAATTAAAGTATACATTAATTATAAAAAATATGGCCATAATATTAAAGCGGGATATTATGAACTAAATGGAAAATATACATTTAATGAAATAATAAAAATTCTTATAATTGGAAAATCTAAAACAATTAAAATTACAATTCCGGAAGGGTACACAATAAAGCAAATAGTGGCAAAATTGGAATCTGAAGAATTAATAAAAAAAGAAATTTTTTATGAAAAATTACAAAAAAAGAAGGATTTTTATTTTTTTGTAGAAAATAGTAATTATGAAGGTTTTTTTTATCCAGATACATATTTTTTTCATAAAAATGAAGGTGAAGAAAAAATCATAGATAAATTTTTAAATAGATTTTTAGATGAATTTCCTGCTAAACAATATAAGGATAAAGTGGATTTTTATAATAAATTAATCTTAGCATCGATTATTGAGAAAGAAGCATATTATGATAACGAAAGAGAAATAATATCATCAGTATTTCAAAATAGAATCAAAAAAAATATGCGTTTAGAATCATGTGCAACTGTTGAATTCTTATATGATTATAAAAAAACAAGATTAACTTATAACGATTTAAAAATTGATTCAGAATATAATACTTATAAAATTTATGGTTTGCCACCGGCACCAATATGTAATCCAGGAAAAAAATCGATAATAGCAGCATTTTATCCAAAAAATACAGAATTTTTATATTTTGTAGCAAAAAGTAATAGAGAACATATTTTTTCTAAAACTTATGAAGAGCATCTTTATAACCAAAAAAGAATAAAATAATTACTATAGAATATTTAAAGGAGAATGTGTAATGTTATATAATGAGATGAATGAAAACGATTTTAAGTTATTTAGAGATTACATATATGATAAAAGTGGTATAAATTATACTATAAATAAAAAAATAATATTACAAAATAGAATTAGAAGAAGATTAAGAGAACTTAATATGGATTCATATAGAGATTACTATGAATTAATTAAAAATAAAAAAATGGACGATCTTGAGTTAATTAATTTTTTCAATGAAGTTACTACAAATGAAACTTCTTTTTTTAGACACGAAAAGCAGTTTCTCGCTCTTAAAGAGATGATAATACCAGAGATACTAGAGATGAAGAAAAAAATAGGTAGTAATACAATAAATATATGGAGTGCCGCGGCATCTATGGGTAAAGAAGCTTATACTATTGCAATGGTTTTATCTGAAATGCAGGAATTGCAAAAATTTAATTATAAGATTTTGGGAACTGATTTAAATAGTAGTGTACTTGATATTGCTCGTATTGGTAAATATGAATTAAAAGATTTTAAGTATGTCCCTATAGAATATAAAAAATATTATGATGAAGACCATGCAAAGGGGATAATCGCAATAAGAGAGGAATTAAAGAGAAATATTAAGTTTCAAAGATTTAATTTAATGGATAAATTTAATTTTATTGAACGAATGGATATAATATTTTGTAGAAATGTATTTATATATTTTAATAAAAATACACAAAAAGAAATAGTAGAAAAATTTTATAAAAATTTAAACCCAGGAGGTTTTTTTATACTAGGTCATTCTGAGACTTTAAATGGCGTTAGCGAAGATTTTATATACCGAAAGCTTAATAATGAAAATTTAATGATATATCAAAAAGAAGAAAAATAATTTATAGAGGCTGAAAAAGAGAAAGAAATACTCTTTTTTAGCTTTTTGTATTTTTTATAAATATAAATTGTAAACATCTAAAGGGGAAAAAAATGAAAAAAATTCTACTTGTTGCATTAAATTCAAAATATGTACATATTAATATTGCACTTAGATATATAAAAAAATATTATGATAAATATAAAATAACAAATTATAATGTTAAAATTTTAGAGATGACTATAAATAACTCAATAGATGACATTTTAGATAAAATATATACAGAAAAATCAGATATAGTAATGTTTAGTACGTATGTATGGAATATAGAATATGTAATGAAAATCTCTAAAGAATTAAAAAAAATAGATAATAACATTAAAATTGGTTTAGGGGGTCCAGAAGTTTCTTATAATGGAAATGAGTTATTAAATAACAATAGTTTTATTGATTATATTTTTGTAGGTGAAGGGGAAAAAATATTTTTAAACTTTCTGGAAAATGATTATAACCAGATAAAAGGTCTATTTTATAGGAAGGATGATAAAATATGTTTTAATGGATATGAAGAATTAATATCTAATCTTGATGAAGTACCATTTCCTTATGATGATATAGATTTTTTTAATAATCAAATAATTTACTATGAATCTACAAGAGGTTGTCCATTTTCATGTAGTTATTGTATGTCTTCAATAGATAAAACTGTAAGATCATTTTCATTGGATCGAATTAAAAATGATTTGAAATTATTTATTGATAAGAAAATAAAATTGGTTAAATTTGTAGATAGAACATATAATTTAAATAAAAAACATTATTTTTCTATATGGAAATTTTTAATAGATAATTATACCGGTGAAACAAAATTTCATTTTGAAATAAGTGGAGACTTATTTGATGAAGAGGTAATTTTATTTTTAAAAAATATCCCTAATGACTATTTTCAATTTGAAATAGGAGTTCAAACAATAAATGTTAATACATTAGAAGCAATAAATCGTAAAACAGATCTAACTAAATTAAAAGAAAATATTAATAAAATCGATGAGAATATCCATTTGCATCTTGATCTAATTGCAGGATTGCCATACGAAGATTATAATAGTTTTGGAAAATCATTTAATTTTGTACATAGTATGAATCCAGATATGATTCAACTTGGTTTTTTAAAAATATTAAAAGGGACAAAAATTTCTACTGAAACTACTAAATTTGGATACAAATATCGTGATTATCCACCATATGAGATAATTTCTAATAACTTTATTACATATGAAGAAATATTACAATTAAAAAAAATAGAAAATCTAGTAGATAATTACTATAATTCACATAAATTTAATATTACATTAAATTATATTATAAATGTTCTTTATAGTGAAAATTATTTTAAGTTTTATGAAGAATTCTCAACCTATTGGGATGAAAATAGTTATTACGATATTGGACATAAACCAATAAAATATTTCGATTATGTATACGAATATTTTATTGATAAGAAAGAAATAAATAATGAAATTTTACTAGAATGTTTAAAATTTGATTATCTTAAAATTGGAAAAACTGGATTTTTTCCAGAGTGGATGGAAAGAAATAGTAATAAAGATATTTATGAAAGTGTAATATTTGGTATGAATTTTTCAAGTAGAAGAGAGGCTTTTAAAAATACAGAGTTTGAGATATTTAAATATAATATTTTAAATAAAAATTATGATAAAATAGAAACAAAAGTACTATTTAATTATGAAACAAAAGAAAGTAAAATCATTACATAAAAAGGATGTGAATACATGATTAAAAAGATATCATTTCTATTTTTTTTACTAATTTCATTGCATTTTTACTCGTACGAGATGATTGATTTGGAAAGTTTATTATTAAAAGCATTTGGAAGTGAGCTTCGTATTGGATTAGCCTCACTTAATCGTAAAAAATTAAATTTAAAAATAACAGAAGGGTCTGTAAAATTAATTGCTGATGATTATGAAGAAATTTTAAATATAGGTGATGAAATATCTTTAGAGGAATCAGGAAATAAAATTAAATATAAGAATAATTTGTATGATAAAATATATATTAATAAAAATGATATAATCTCTATAATGGGATTTAATTTGGAAAATAAAGCATGTAGAAATTATCGTGGAAACTTTGAATTTATAATAGAAAGCAATAAAATAATACCAATTAATATAGTAACAGCTGAAGAATATCTATATAGTGTAGTCCCTTCAGAAATAGGTATAAAATTTCCCAACGAAGCTATAAAAGCACAAGCAGTAGCAGCAAGGACATATCTTTATTATGGTATGAAAATGAGAAAATATTCGAATTATGATTTACGAGATGATACTTCTTCACAAATGTATTTAGGACATGATAAGGAAATTGCAAATATCAATATTTTAATAAATGAAACAGAGGGTGAAGTAGCTGTATATAATGGAGAATATATTAATGCACTATATCATTCAGCAAGTGGCGGCGTAACAGCAAATAATGAAGATGTTTGGGGTGGAAAATTAGTTCCATATTTAAGAGCTGTTGATGATAAAGATAATTGGAAAAAATCACCACGAGCTAACTGGAGTTACAAAATCTCAAAAGATAAATTTTCAAAAATAATGGGGTTTGATGTAAATACTGTAACAATAACCTCTGTAAAAAATAAACGGGTAGTACAATTAAAAGTGACTGGAAAAAAAACAACTTATATTAATGGAAATAATATTAGAAAACTCCTTGGTTATACAAATATTTTTAGTACTCTTTTTAAAGTAAAAGATATGGGAAGTTATTTTTTATTTGAAGGTCATGGTTCGGGACACGGTGTGGGGTTATCACAATGGGGAGCATATGGGCTTGCAGAGAAAGGTTATGATTATAAATATATTTTAAAATATTATTATAAATCAATTGAAATAAAAAATATTGAAAATTTCGAAAAATATGATATAATAGATAATAGATAATTTAATATTTTGTAGATTAAATTATATTTAAATATAAAAAAAGGAGGGAGTTATCAAACTATATGAAATATATAGTTTTTAGATAACGGATAAAAGAATTAATATTATAACTAATCTAGAAAAAAAATTAAAATTAGATAAATTAATTGAAAAAAATGATAAAATTATAATTGCCATGTCTGGTGGGCCTGATTCGGTTTTTTTATACTATTTTCTTAAAGAGATTAAAGAAAAATATAATTTACAACTTTATTTTGCACATATAAATCATATGTTGCGTAGCGAAGATTCTGATAACGATTCCGAATTTGTAAAAAAGCTTGGGAAAGATGAAGGAATTGAAACTTTTATTTTAAAAAAAAATATAGAATTAGTAGCTAAAGAGAAAAAAATAAGTATTGAAGAAGCTGGGCGACTTATAAGATACAGTTTTTTTGAAGAGGTAAAATCAAAAGTTAATGGAACAAAAATTGCATTAGCACACAATTTAGATGATAATGTTGAAACTTTTCTATTTAGACTTATGCGAGGAACAAAATTAGATGGACTTTGTAGTATTCAAGAAAAAAGAGAATATGTTATAAGACCAATAATGAGTGTATATAAAAAAGATATTCTTAACTATCTAAATAAAAACAGTTACCGATATCAAATAGATAGGACAAATAATGAAAATATTTATACAAGAAATAAAATAAGATTAGATTTAATTCCGTACATTGAGAAAAATTACAATATTAATTTTAAAGAAAAAATTGTGAATTTAATAGAGGAGATAAATCAAACTGAGGAATTTATTTCAGAGAATATAAATATTAAAGATTATATTTTTGAAAATAGAATAAACTATCTAAAAATAAAAAATAAATCAAAATATATTAAGTTAAGATTAATAAAAGACTATCTAAAACAAAATAATATTAACTATAATCACAATAAAATAAGTGATATTTATAATTTTCTTAATTTGGAAAATGGAACTAAAGATTTAAGAATTGATAAGAAATACCTATTAGTAAAAGAATATAATGAAATTTATTTAAAGAAAATTAATAATTATAAAGAAATAGAGCAAAGTGTTATTTTAAAAATTGGTGAAAAAAAAACATTTAAAAAATATGTTGTGTCTGCAGAAATTATAGAAGATATATCTAATTTAAAATTGATAAAAGATAAAAATGTAATATATCTTGATTATAATAAATTAAGCAATAAATTAGAATTTAAAGTAAGAAAACGCCAAAATGGAGATGTTTTTAATCCAAAGGGGTTAATTGGTAGGAAAAAATTAAAAGATTACTTGATTAATAGTAAAATACCAAAATATGAAAGAGATAATATCCCTATTATAACAAATAATGATGATATAATTTGGATTGGTGGTTTACGCGAAGTTGAGGGATATTCTATTAACGAACATACTAAAAAAGCAGTTTTATTGCAATTAAAAAAATCTGATTAGTTATGTGTCGAATTACAAAATTTAAATACAAGAAAGGAGGATGTTGTGATACATTTACATAAAATGTACATAACGATATATTATGGATAAAAATAAAAAAAATAATAATGAAGAGATAAATAATAATGAAGAAATAAATAATAATGAAGAAAATAAAATTGAAAACAATAATCGTGAAGAGGAGAAAAATAGTATTGAAGATATTTTTGAAAGAATACATATAGAAAGTAAATTAGAAAATGATAATGAAGAAAATAATGATGACAAAAATAATGATGACAAAAATAATGATGACAAAAATAAAGAGGAAAATCAAAATGGGCCAGGAAAATCTGGACCAGAAAAAGAATCATTATTTAAAAATGCCATTTTAATTACAATTATTGTGGGTATTGCTTTTTTAATATCTATGTATTTTGATAAAAGCTCTGAAGATAAAGAGATACTGACATACACAAGTTTTATAGAAAAACTAGATGAGGATAAATTTAGTAGTATTGTAGAGAAGGGTGATTATCTATATGCAGAATCTATAGATGAATCTGGAGCAACTAAAGTTTATAAAGTTAGAATGTTATCAAATAGAATTGCTCATGATGACGGATTAATGAAAAAAATTAATGAAAAAAAAATTAATATAAAATCAATAGAACCAGAAAAAATGAATTTTTTTGTTTCTCTATTAATATCGTGGGGACCATTTCTTATAATAATATTAATTTGGATTTTTATATTTAGAGGAATACATAAAGATAGCGGAAATAGTAGTGCACAAATTTTTAATATGGGAAAAACAAAAGCAAAATCTGGAAAAAATAATATTAATATATCTTTTAAAGATGTAGCTGGAGTTAAAGAAGCTAAAGAGGAGCTAAAAGAGATTGTAGAGTTTCTCAAAGAGCCCCAAAAATTTATTGAGATAGGAGCGAAAATACCGAAAGGTGTACTTTTATTAGGAAGTCCTGGAACAGGTAAGACGTTACTTGCAAAAGCAGTTGCTGGAGAAGCAAAAGTACCTTTTTTTAGTATATCTGGTTCAGAATTTGTAGAGATGTTTGTAGGGGTAGGAGCATCGAGAGTAAGAGATTTATTTAATAAAGCTAAGAATAATTCACCAGCTATAATTTTTATAGATGAGATTGATGCAGTAGGTAGAAAAAGAGGTACTGGTCATGGTGGAGGAAATGATGAGAGAGAACAAACGTTAAATCAACTTCTTGTAGAGATGGATGGTTTTGGAACTGATAAAAATATTATAGTTATTGCTGCAACAAATAGACCTGATGTTTTGGATAATGCATTACTTAGACCAGGGAGATTCGATAGACAAGTAGTAGTAGATAGACCAGATATTGCAGGAAGAGAAGAAATATTAAAAGTGCATATTAAAAATAAAAAAATATCAAAGGATGTTGATTTAAAAGTTATTGCTAAAAAAACTCCTGGTTTTGTTGGTGCAGATTTAGCAAACTTATTAAATGAATCGGCAATATTAGCAGCAAGAAATGGTAGAAAAGAGATTGAGATGATCGATCTAGAAGAAGCTGCCGAAAAAGTGATGATGGGTCCTGAAAGAAAAAGTAAAATCATGCCAGAAAAAGAGAAAATTAATACAGCATACCATGAAGTTGGGCACGCATTAATAGCACATCTTTTACCTGAAACAGCACCTGTACATAAAATTACAATTATCCCTCGTGGGATGTCTTTAGGTTCTACTTGGCAGTTACCTGAAGAGGATAAATATTCTGAAAGTAGATCTTCACTTATGAATGATATAAAAATACTTCTTGGTGGTAGAGCTGCAGAAGAGATAAAATTTGGTGATATTACAACAGGAGCTTCAAATGATATTGAGCGTGCAACTAAAATAGCATTTAATATGGTTACGAAATATGGTATGGGTAAATTAGGACCTCTTAAATATGGTACACTAGACAGTGAATATATTGCACAAAAAAGTTATAGTGAGGAGACAGCAAAAGCAATAGATAATGAGATAAACGATATGATAAATGACTCTTATAAAATTGTAAAAGAGATGTTACTAAATAATATGGAACAACTTGAAAATGTTACCAAAAAATTATTAGAAATAGAAACACTTACAGGGGAAGAATTTAGAGAAATATTAAATGTAGTTTAAATATAGTAAAAATTTATTGGAGGATAAAAATGGATAAAGATAAAATTGAAAAAGCAGTAAGAATGATACTAGAAGCAATTGGGGAAGATCCAGATAGAGAGGGTTTAATAGACACACCAAGAAGAGTAGCAAATATGTATGAGGAGATTTTTGCTGGATTACAAAAAGATCCGAAAGATGAGATATCTGTATTTTTCACAGAAGAACACGATGAGATGATAATTGTAAAAGATATACCTTTATATTCAATGTGTGAACACCATTTAGTACCATTTATTGGGAAAGCACATATTGCATATATCCCTAAAGATGGGAAAGTTACAGGATTAAGTAAATTGGCACGTGCAGTGGATGTTGCATCAAAACGTCCACAATTACAAGAAAGACTTACAACTACATTGGCAAATGCATTAATGGAAACACTAGATGCACAAGGTGTACTTGTAGTTGTAGAAGCAGAACATTTATGTATGAGTATGCGTGGAATTAAAAAATCAGGAACTAAAACAATGACCTCTGCAGTAAGAGGAATATTTAAGAAAAATATTGCTACAAGAGAGGAAGCATTCTCATTAATAAAAAAAATGTAATGTACATACGCCAAAATAATAAAAGAGAGGCGGTGAATAGTAGATACATATTTTGTATTTACAGAAAAATATGAGAAATTTAGGTGTTAATTATCTAGAGAAAGGAATGGTAATTGCAAAGGAGATATATAGATCCGATGGTAAAATTGTACTTGGGCGAGGGGTAGAATTAAAAGAGGAGTATATTCTTAAATTACCACAACAGGGAGTTCAATCAGTATATATAGAAGATCCTAGAGTAGATGATGTAGTAGTAGAAGATGTAATATCAGATGATATTAGAATGAAAGCTCTTATAGAGTGTAAAAAAATTAACGATGCACTAGTTAAAATATACATAACAATTAACGAAAAGAAGACATCTGAAAGTAAGATAAATGATTTACTTGATTTTGCACATGAGAGGCTACATAAATTGTCAAAAGAGATGGCAGAAGATTTCATAAGAAAGAAAACTCCAATGTTAAATCTAATAGATACAAGGATAAAAGATGACCATATATATGCACATATGTTAGATGAAAGCCAATGCGATTGATCGCCACATCGTGTGGCGAATTAGTTAATGGAAAAACTCTGAAGAGAATTTACATAGAGGAAATTGAAAACTAATA
>JGI24711J26586_10000582_pt1 | contig 28100 bp, 24 predicted proteins | sample BioPla3DNA1_FD_26586 | JGI IMG/M metagenome (IMG submission 26586)
TTATTATTCAATCCACCTGCCCGCCAGTAAACGAAAATCTTGTTGAGTTACTAATTTTAATCGATGCGCTGAAACGTGCATCGGCAGGTCGCATAACTGCTGTTATGCCTTATTTCGGTTATGCTAGACAGGACAGGAAGGCAAAGGCCAGGGACCCCATTTCAGCAAAGCTTGTGGCCAATATTTTGACTGTTGCAGGGGCTGATCGTATCCTGACCATGGATTTGCACGCACCGCAACTACAAGGCTTTTTTGATATTCCGGTGGACCATCTGTTAGGAACCCCCATATTGGCACAGTATTTTTACAAGAAGTTTGCAGGGGATATGGATGATTTTGTTGTGGTATCGCCTGATGTGGGAAGCGTGGGAAGATCCAGAAAATTTGCAGAGAGGCTGGATGCTCCTCTGGCCATAATTGATAAAAGAAGACCTAAGGCTAATGTATGCGAGGTTATGAATATTATTGGAGATGTTAAAGGAAGACGGGTTGTGCTTGTTGATGACGTAATTGATACAGCCGGTACCATTGTAAATGCCGCTAATGCTTTACACGATATGGGAGCAAAAGAGGTTTACGCCTGCTGTACCCATGGAGTTCTTTCAGGGCCAGCTATTGACAGAATCCGTACATCTGCAATAAAGGAAATGGTAATGCTTAATACAGTGCCCCTTACCAAGGAGAAGAGCATAAGTAAAATAACTAAACTGTCGGTAGCAGATGTGTTTGCTGAGGCTATCGAAAGAATTTACGGAGATATTTCAATCTCTACAATATTTACACAACAGTAATTGTGTTAGTATAAGAGGTTTTTCTATGTATGTTATTGCTGGTCTGGGAAATATGGGACCAAAGTATGAACGAACCCGACACAACGTCGGGTTTGATGCTGTTGACTATCTGGCAGCACAATATAGAATCAATAGTTTTAAAACGAAGCATAAATCCCTTGTGGCCGAAGGCATTATTCAGGGACAAAAGGTTATGCTTGTAAAGCCTCAAACATATATGAACAACAGCGGAGAGGCCATAGGGGAAATACTGTCCTATTATAAGATTCCTTCTCAGAATCTTATTGTAATATATGATGATATAGATCTGGATCCTGGCTATTTGAGGATTAGATCCAAGGGGGGAGCGGGTACTCACAATGGAATGCGCTCTATTTTGAGTCATATCAAAACCGAGGATTTTCCCCGAATACGCATAGGTATAGGCAAAGCCCCTGAAAGAATGGATTTGGCCGCCTATGTCACAAGCAAATTCTCAGATGAGGAGAGGACAAAAATTAATGCTGCTATTGAGAATGTATCCCTTGCAGTGGCAACAATTCTTTGTGCCTCGGTTGAAATAGCAATGAGCAAATATAACGGCCAATAATCAGGAGGACATATTATAAACTTTGTATCCTCCGCGGCCTGATTGTTTAGCCACATACATTGCTTCATCAGCCATCTTTTTAAGTCTTCTTATATCAGTTGAGTGATCAGGACAAAGTGCAACACCGGCACTTACTGTTATGGGCAGAAACAATCCTCCTATTTTATGGGGGCGTGAGAGAGAGGTCATGAGCTTATCAAGATTCCTTGTGGCTTCAGCTTTTCCGGCTTTAGGTAAAAAGACAATAAACTCATCACCAGACAAACGTATTTTTAGTGCCTCCTTTGGAAGAGAATCCATTAAATCCTTAGCAAATCCTTTTAACAAATCATCACCTGCATCGTGACCATAGGAGTCATTTACATTTTTCAGATTATCAACATCCAAAAAGATGAGTGCCCCTTTATTTCCACACACCGATAGAGCCTTTGTGATGCGGTCTGGGAAGGTTCGGCCGCTTAAGCAACCTGTAAGAGGATCACGCTCGATTTCGATTCTTAGCCTTTCATTATCCTTCTGAAGATTAAAGAGCATTAACTGTGCCTTGATAAAGGTCTGCTGACGATGAAGATTCTCATTCTCCAGCGTTTGTGTAATTCCTTTGTAAGCCATAAGGGATTCAATAAGCATTTTTGTATTATTCTTTATTCTGCATATCTCTGCCAGGATAAGGGCTATATTTCTTTTCAGAATTGGATAATCCAGCTTCATAACATAATTGTATGCATACAAAGCTGTGTCAAAGGCAGTGTCATGGGAGCCCATAGCACAGTAAAGCTTGCTTAATTTACTGTAGATTAGTGCTATGTAATAATTATTAGAAACATGCTCGGCAATGGACAAGGCTTTCAGATAATAATCATTGGCCTCGGTTTTATTATTCTGACCGAAGCGGATTTCTCCTAAAATATAATAGCTTTCACATACAATCTGAACATTTTCATTCTTTAATGCAAGCTCTAATGAATTAATTGCATAGGATTCGGCCTCGGTAATCTCATTCATGCAATGAAGAGTAAACGCAAGATTTCTATAGACAACGCAGAGCGGAAATTGTGAATCAGGGTTTTTTAAAACTATTTCAAGCAGAGTATACAGATAGCTGAGGGCAGTCTCATAGTCTCCAAGCTCAGCAAGAATACTGCAGATATTATTATATACCCAGCATTCAATTTCGGGATAATTATCAGACTTAGAAATGTCAAGAGCCTGAAGCAGATGCTCTAAGCTTTTTGAAGTAACCCCCAGATTATAATATGCGATACCAAAGAAATTCTCAGTTCTGGCAATACGGACCTTGTCATCGAGGGTAATAGCAATTGAATAGCATATGTCCAGATGTTGTATTGCCTCTTCGTTTTCCCCCTTTGACATCATACAACGGGCTATTCTGAAGTGGCCTTCAAATATTCCTAGGTCATATTGAATAGATGTGGAAAGCTCCAAAGCTTCTTTTGCGCGTTCTAGATTCTCGTCGGTGCTTTGACCGGGATTATCATCACATTCAGCGATTAGTGCATCGACACGGGCCCTCTGATTTTTCATACATTATCACCATATCCTACTAAAGTATTGTATTGCTTTTTGCCTTACATATTAGTTCGTATAATAGTAAACATATGCATGAATTCAAAAATAAGTCTTAAGAAATGACACAAAAAAGATGTCAAACAAGATGCCCACTTTACGCATTGAAAATAATTATATCACATTGGTAAAATAAAATAAATATTAGAGTTGATTTCCCATTATTTTTAGGCATTTCTACAAATCCGCCATTGGCCCAATCTTAATTGATTTTTACAAGCCTATAAAGTATAATGGTTATTAAGATTTTGGGAAGAATATATTTCTGAAAATTAACGTAATACATTGTTTTACAGTTTGAAGTGGAGGATGATTATGGAGGACAAGTTCGGGAAAATTGGATTGACATTTGATGATGTGCTTTTAGTGCCGCAATATTCGGATATATTACCTAGGGATATTGATGTTTCGACTTATTTGACCAATGAAATCAGACTTAATATTCCGATAATCAGTTCAGCCATGGATACTGTTACTGAATCACAGCTTGCAATAGCAATAGCCCGTGAGGGTGGAATAGGGATTATTCACAAGAATATGTCAATAGAACAACAGGCGACAGAGGTAGACAAGGTAAAACGATCCGAGCATGGGGTAATTGTAGATCCATTTTTCCTTTCTCCAGATCATATAATCGAAGATGCCAATGAGTTAATGGCAAAATATAAAATTTCAGGTGTACCAATTACAGAGAACGGCAGGTTAGTAGGAATACTGACCAACCGTGACTTAAGATTCTTGACCGATTACAGTCAAAAAATTGGCGATGTAATGACAAAGGATAATCTTGTCACTGCTCCTGTCGGAACAACTCTTACTCAAGCAAAGGAAATATTAAGAAAATATAGAATTGAAAAACTTCCTCTGGTGGACGAAAAGGGCTATTTAAAAGGTCTTATTACCATTAAGGATATTGAAAAAACTATTCAATACCCGAATTCCGCCAAGGATGATGATGGAAGACTTCTTGCAGGGGCTGCAGTCGGAGTCACCGCTAATATGATGGAAAGGGTAGAGGCCCTTGTAAAAGCCAAGGTGGATGTAATTGCCCTTGATTCTGCTCATGGCCATTCAAAAAATATTATTAACGGAGTTGCCGAGATTAAAGGAGCTTATCCCAATCTGCAGATCATTGCAGGAAATGTTGCCACACCAGAGGCAGTAAGATCATTGGCTGAAGCTGGCGCAGATGCCGTTAAGGTTGGAATTGGCCCTGGATCCATTTGCACCACCAGGGTTGTTACCGGAATAGGGGTACCTCAGATTACAGCCATTTACGATTGTTCTCTGGAAGCAAGAAAGCTGAATATTCCAATTGTTGCAGACGGCGGAATAAAATACAGTGGAGATATTCCAAAGGCAATTGCATCCGGTGCTAACACAGTAATGGTAGGTAATCTTCTTGCCGGAACAGAGGAAAGCCCTGGCGAATCAGAGATATATCAGGGCAGACGCTTTAAGGTATACAGAGGAATGGGTTCATTAGCGGCTATGAATAAAGGCAGCAAGGACCGTTACTTCCAGGAGGGTACCACGAAGCTTGTTCCTGAGGGAGTAGAAGGCCGCGTGCCATATAAAGGACCATTATCCGAGATAGTGTTCCAGTTAGTAGAAGGTCTTAAGCATTCAATGGGCTACTGTGGAACTAAAAATATTGATGAGCTTATGAATAATGCAAAGTTTATCAGAACTACCAGCGCAGGCTTAAAGGAAAGCCATCCCCACGATATTTATATTACTAAAGAAGCACCTAACTATAGCGTGCAGCTGTAATAAAAAATTTTTAGTTATCATTATGGCTCGACCAAAGTATTATTGTAGAAGAATAATATTAGGGGAGCCATAATGAATATTGGTCTTCTTTTACCTGTTAAGAAAAAATGGTGGAGGCCTGTCTCACTTAAAACCTATAAAGTAGAAGTATCAGATAGTCTTAGTTTTGTTGTATGTCTGTTTCCGTGCAACCATATCAAAGACTTTTTTCATTTGGGCAATATCAAAAGAAGCAAGGCCAGGGTTGACAGGATATTTGAAAAACATTCGGCATGGCCTGTTTTAGAGCATCCTGAATTATTTGGATTATATCAGAACGATCTTAGTTTTACTCAAATAGTAATAAGAAAAATAGTGGTCAATCGTTTTTATGAGGTTCTCAAAAGCCTCAGAGGTCTTGGGCACTTAAGCAATATGGAAATACTTATAACGGGATTACCCTGTTATTTGGAGCATGCTATAGAAAAGCTAATCACAAAAGTAAAAACAATTAATATACTAATACCTGAGGGTATGGAAGAGCCCGTTGAGGCAGAGAGAGCTTTTTGGGAAACAGGAATTCCAGTACATATAACTAATGACAAGGATATATTAAAAAGAAACCGGGTTTGGCTAAGGTTTCCCCGTGATCACCATAGCTTTGATGATCTACCCCAGGAGTATAAAGGTACAATAGTTGATTTTGAGGAGCTTAAAATTATTGATACAAGGATAGAAAAAATATACAATATTAATATTGAATTTTCAGAAGTAATAAGGAGAAAACTAGGGCAAAAGTTATTAAGAACATGGAAAAAGGGGGAGCTGGAGGGTTTTGTAATAGCAACCTACGCATGCTTCTATGATATTAACGAGATTGAAGCCTCAATAAGACTTGGGACCAGAATAACCTTTGCATCATGATGTCCCTCTTGACATCCCTAAGGTCCTACTCTATAATACTTTTAATATATCGAATGGTATAAGCTAATTTTGCATTTAAGCAATTAGTTACATTTAAAGGGGAGAAAAGAATGAGCAAAAAGGAAGTCCTTCTCACTTATGAGGGCCTTAAAAAATTAGAGCAAGAGCTTGAATTTCTAAAAGGCGAAAACAGAAAAGAAATTGCAGACAGAATAAAAGCAGCCCTGGCCTTCGGAGATATCTCAGAGAATTCCGAATACGACGAGGCAAAGCTTGAACAGGCTCAAAACGAAAAACGTATTTCTGAATTGGAAAATATGCTTAAGGCCGCTATAATTATCGATGAAGATGAGGTCGATACCGCAGTAGTAAGCTTAGGTGCAAAAGTTAAGATTCGGAATATAAAAGAAAAAGAGGAATTCGACTACCAGATAGTCGGATCAGCAGAAGCTAACCCCATAGCTGGCAAAATATCAAATGAATCTCCTGTCGGAAAAGCTATTTTAGGAAACAAGGTCGGAGACGAAGTGGTTATAGATGCGCCAGGAGGCAAGATAAAGTACAAGATTTTAAGTATCTATAAATAAAGTAAATCTTGTTTGTACTTTTGCTTTAAGGTATAATATTATTTTGGTACCATAGCAGTTTACATAATAATGTAAACTGTTTCTTTTTAGAGAGCTTGGAGGTAAAAATGTCAGAAATAATCAACAATAATCACAATGAGCAAGAAGAGTTAGAATTAAATGAGATATTACAGGTCAGGCGAGACAAGCTTTCTGAGCTTCAACTGTCCGGGAATGACCCTTTTCAGATAGTGAAATATGATGTTACTCATAAAACTGGCGAAATTCTTGCGAACTTTGAAGAGTTTGAAGATAAGCAAGTTTCATTGGCAGGTAGGCTTATGAGTAAACGAGGCATGGGTAAGTCCAGCTTTTGCGATATACAGGATGTAGACGGAAGAATTCAGATTTATGTAAGAATAAATGATGTTGGCGAAGAGCAGTATGAGAGCTTTAAAAAGCTTGATATAGGTGACATAATAGGCGTTACCGGCCGTGTGTTCAAAACAAGGATGGGTGAGATTTCTATTCATGCTGACTCATATACCTTATTATCTAAATCATTGAGACCTCTTCCTGAAAAGTTTCATGGCTTAAAGGATCAGGACACCCGCTATCGTCAACGTTATCTTGATCTAATAGTTAATCCCGATGTGAAGAAAACATTTATTACTAGAAGCCGTATTATAGCTGCTATAAGAAGGTTCCTGGATGCAAGAGGATTTTTAGAGGTTGAGACTCCCATATTAAACACCATCCCCGGTGGTGCGGCTGCAAGACCTTTTATTACTCACCATAATACTCTTGATATGGAAATGTATCTGCGCATTGCTCCTGAACTTTACCTCAAGCGCTTGATAGTAGGTGGACTTGATAATGTATATGAGCTTGGCCGCATGTTCAGAAATGAAGGAATGAGTATAAAGCATAACCCTGAATTTACAATGATGGAACTTTACCAGGCATACACCGATTATCATGGAATGATGGAGCTTGCTGAAACACTTATTTCCACTGTTGCCCAAGAGGTTCTCGGTACCATGAAGATAGAGTACCAGGGTCAGCAGGTAGATCTAACCCCGCCCTGGCCACGGATTACAATGATTGATGCAGTAAATGAGCATTCTGGCGTTAACTTTAATGACATCTCCTCGGATGAGGAGGCTATAGAGGCTGCGAAGGCTAAGGGAATGAATATTGAAGGCTCACCGTCAAAGGGTGAGGTGTTGAATATGATGTTTGAAGAGTATGTTGAGGATAAATTGATTCAACCTACCTTTATAATTGATTATCCGGTCGAGATTTCTCCGCTGACAAAGAGAAAGGCTGACAGACCAGAATTGACAGAACGCTTTGAGCTTTTCATAACCGGGCGTGAGTTTGGAAATGCATACTCAGAATTAAATGACCCTATCGACCAAAAGGAACGTTTTGTCGATCAGGTTAAGAAAAGAGAAGCCGGTGATGAAGAAGCAAATATGATGGATGAGGATTTTGTATTAGCTCTTGAGCATGGCCTACCCCCTACAGGAGGTCTCGGTATTGGAATAGACAGACTAATTATGCTGCTTACCGATTCATTCTCCATTAGAGATGTGTTGTTGTTCCCAACGATGAAACCGAAGGAAAGATAGTACCAGCCGTTTACAAGAGATATTCCAAGATCATTCTCGAGGAAGTATTAAAGCTTGAACATACTGACCAAAACGATGAAAGTGGAGGGGTTTTAGTGGTTAATATTATTTCTGATGGCAAAGACAATAAAGAATTTGTCATAGCAATTAAGGGTGAAATTGATNTTTATTCTGCTCCGGGCTTTAAGGAAAGTTTAACCGAATCGATCAATGATGTAGACCATGATATTATACTGGATTGCAGTGAGTTGTCCTACATAGATAGCATGGGCTTGGGAATTCTGGTCGGCGCCTTGAAGCGTGTTAAAGAAAAGGGCAAAAATATTATAATACGAAATCCCAAAAGCACTGTGCGTAAGCTCTTTAAAATAACCGGGTTGGACAAGGCCTTTATTATTGAGGAGGTCTTATNATGAAAACTACAGATACAGTTTCTATTCAGATACCTATAAAACCAGAATTCGTTAGTATTGCGCGGCTGACAGCATCCGGAGTTGCCCATAGGTCTGGTTTTGATATTGACACCATTGAGGACATAAAGGTTGCTCTTTCAGAGGTTTTAGCTAAAATAATTGAAAAGCGCACTTCCTCAGGCAGGGTAAGCATGGACTTTCTCTGTACTGAACAAGGTCTTTCTATTAATATAAAACTACTTAATGATAGTTTGCCGGCTTTATTTTCTGATGAGGAAGATAAATTGGCATTGTCAATTATCAGCTCCCTTATGGATAGTTTTCAGGTAGAGGCTGATAATGCTGAGATTACCATGGTTAAAAATTTTGGAAAGGCAGTATGAAATGTGCAGCAAGTCAGAGGCCTTTAATATTGGCGATTTAAATGAAAAAGAACTGTTTGAATTATATACTAAGAACAGGGATGTAGAGATACGAAATCATATAGTCAGAAAATACATGTATCTTGCAGAAATCATTACCAAAAAATTTGTTAATCGTGGCGTTGATTACGATGACATTTATCAGGTTGCCTGCGTTGCCCTTATAAATGCTGTTGAAAGATTTGACACAAAGGAGAACGTAAAGTTTGTCAGCTTTGCAACTCCCACAATTGTAGGTGAGATAAAGCGGTATTTCAGAGATAAAGCTTCTGTTATTCGTATTCCCAGGCGTATTTATGAGGTTTATCAGAAGGTAAACCANGCAAGGGAATATTTAATGCAGCAGAATAAGAGAGCTGCAAGAATCGATGAAATAGCCGAGTATCTTAAAATGAAGGAAGAAACAATTCTTGAAATCATTGAATCCTGGAATGTTTATAATATACAGTCCTTTGATCAGAATGTTTATGATGGGGATAATCTGGAGCTCCATGAAACAGTTGGTGAAGAGGACGGAACATTCGAGAGAATCAATAATCNAGATTTTCTCGAGAAGGCTATGGAGAAATTCAATGAACACGAAAGGGAGTTTATCCGACTTCGTTTCTTTGAAACCAAAACACAGAAGGAAATAGCAAATCGCTTCCATGTTTCTCAGATGTACATATCGCGATTAGAAAAAAAGACATTAGAAAAATTTAGATTGATATTAAGAAAATAAAATGGGTATATAAACTATAGCAAGCTTAGCCACAATAATTATTGTTTCTTATGTATGGAGGTTATTAATGGTATGGTTGTGGACTATAGTCAGGACCAGAGGATATATAGTCAGGATATTATGACAGATACTTATGGCGTATGCCAGGAAGTAAAGGATATTCTCAGAGAACTTTCAGACAGATTTTCACTGGCCTATGAACAGTGCTTTGATATAAAGATTATTTTGAGTGAACTATTGCAAAATGCCATTAAGCATGGTAATAAATGCGATACCAATAAAAAAATCCATATAGATATATGGTTTAAAGAACAAAGTAAGACCCTGGGAATTAGAATTAAAGACCAAGGGCATGGCTTCGACTCACCACCAAAATATATATCAAAAAATCTTTCCGAAGGTGAACCGATGTTAAATGAATCAGGCAGAGGTCTCAATATTGTTAAAGCTCTATCAGACGGTATTAAATTTAATACCGAAGGAAATACCATAACGGTATTAAAAAAGATATAGCATCTTTTGTCATAAGAAGATGATAAGATTGAGAACCAAATCTTGATTCACTCTCCTCCCGGCACAGCCGGGACTTTTTTTATTGTGAAGGTAAGGGAAGGACAAACTTTTATCTGTTCAAGAACCTCATGCTGTGGTATACTAAAAATAAGGTAATGTGTTGGAATTTGGAACTAAAAAGTAGTATAAATGTAAATTCTTAAAAGTTGACAGATTAGAAATATAAATGACGGGTTATGATTATGATAGTATAACCTGAACCGTATATTGAAGTATACATAATAAGGAGATGATTTATAGAAATGGTGAAATGTTCAATATGTAAGGAGAATGTTGCGGTTATCTTTGTTAATCGTTTTATAGATGGAAAAAGTGTACCCTTGGCTCTCTGTATGGCCTGTGCCCAAAAGCAGGGAATGGCACCTTTACAACAAATGTTAAGCCAATCAGGTATTACACAGGAGGACATGGAGAACTTGAATAGTCAGATGAGTGAGGTTCTTGGAGATGTAAATATGGATGAGTTAATCCAAAGCATTCCCGAGTCATCTGATAATGTGGATGGAGAAAATGCATTAAATGACGATGCAAACTCCATGCTCAAGTTTTTGAATAATGCTTTTTCCAGCTTTGGCCCGAAAACCTCAGGGCTTGACGCAAAGGCTGAAAATAGCGATGACCATCAACATAAACAGGTAAAGAACGAGCCAAAGCGTCCTTTAAAAACAAGAAAAAACCTTAATACTTATGGTACTAATCTTAATGAAAAGGCCACGGAAGGAGAGATAGACTGTGTTATAGGACGGGATAAGGAAATTAAGCGCGTAATTCAGATATTGAATCGCAGAACCAAGAATAATCCGATTCTTCTGGGGGAACCAGGAGTTGGTAAAACAGCTATTGCTGAGGGACTGGCACTTCGTATAGTGGAAAAACAGGTACCGGTTAAGTTGTTGAATAAAGAAATATATCTTCTGGATCTGGCTGCAATTGTGGCAGGAACACAGTTCAGAGGTCAGTTTGAAGCCAGAATGAAGGCCGTAATTGATGAGGCAAAGGCACATAAAAACATCATTCTTGTTATAGACGAGGTTCATAATATCGTTGGAGCAGGGGAGGCCGAAGGTGGCGCCATGAATGCTGCTAACATACTTAAACCTGCCCTTGCCCGTGGTGATGTCCAGATAATTGGGGCCACCACACTTGAGGACTACCGTAAGCACATAGAGAAGGACTCTGCTCTGGAAAGAAGATTCCAGCCCGTTATAATCAATGAGCCTTCGGTGGAGGAAAGCATAGAAATATTAATGGGTATAAGGAAGTATTACGAAAACTACCATCAGGTCAGATATCCTGATGATGTTATTGTGGATGCCGTCAGGATGTCATCCCGTTATATCCAGGACAGATTTCTTCCCGATAAGGCCATTGACGTTATTGATGAGGCAGGCTCAAGAGTCAATCTTAATAATACCGGGGCATCTGAGCTGCAAATGTTAAAGGCAAATCTTAATAAGATTCAGGAGCTTAAAGAGAATGCTGCTGTGGCAGACGATTATGAGAAGGCCGCAGATTATAAGGTTGAGGAATGCAAAATACTCAATCACATTAAAGCCCTTGAAGAAAAGATGGGAACTATGGATGTTACAACTGAGGATATTGCAGAAGTGGTGGAAAGCTGGACCGGAATTCCAGTGCAGCGGGTAACCGAGACAGAGGCAAGTAAACTGCTGAAGATTGAGGAGCGCCTCCATAAGAGAGTGGTTGGCCAGGAAAAAGGCGTATCTGCTTTAGCCAGGGCAATCAGAAGGACCCGTTCAAACCTTAACAAGAAAAAGAGACCTTCAAGCTTTATTTTCGTAGGTCCTACAGGAGTTGGGAAAACCGAGCTTGCAAAGGTGCTTGCATACGAGCTTTTCGGCAGCGATGATGCTATGATAAGACTCGATATGTCCGAGTATATGGAAAAGCATACTGTTTCAAAGCTTATAGGAGCGCCTCCGGGGTATATCGGATTTGACCAGGGTGGTCAGCTGACTGAAAAGGTCAGAAGAAAGCCCTATTCAGTTATATTGCTTGATGAGATTGAAAAGGCCCATCCCGATGTATTCAACATGCTACTTCAGATCATGGAAGACGGTCGCTTGACTGACAATACAGGAAGAACTGTAGGCTTTGAAAACACAATACTGATAATGACATCGAATGCCGGAACATCCCTCAAGGCTCATGGTATAGGATTTAATAAGGAAGGTTACGAAGCTCTTGAGAAAAAGGTAAATGATGCAATGAAGGAAATATTCAGACCTGAATTTTTAAACCGTGTCGATGAAATAATAGTGTTTGAAGAGCTTACAAAGAGCCATCTCTCACAAATTCTTGATATTATGCTTAAGCAGGTTATTGAGAATATCGCGGTACAGGGTATGAGTTTATCCTTTGATGATAAGGCTAAGGACTTCCTGATAGAGAAAGGTTATGACCCGAAATTCGGGGCAAGGCCTCTTAGAAAGACTATACAAAGGCATGTCGAGGATGAGCTTTCCGAGCTTTATCTGTCAGGAAAAATTAAAACGGGAAGCACTATTCGTGTTACTTCCGAGGAGGGCAAGATAAACATGATAGTTGTGGATATCCCGGCTTTGGAGGCAGCAAAAAGACTTCCGTAATAATTTTTAAAAATTAACTTCAATATACAAAGCAATTAAATAGAATAAAAACCCCGCACTCATGAAAACATATAGAGTATATATATCATGATGCGGGGTGTTTTTATGGAAAAAATTATTAGTTTAAATAAGGTAAGAAGAAAAAAATCACCGGTCCGAACGATTCTGATCATCATTTTAATTATAGTCTCAGCTATAGCTGTGGGGGTATACTTCTTTTTTAATCCAAATCGTTATAAAGAGCGGTCGCAAGGCACATATGTGTTAAATAAGCGCATTCTTGACGAACGAGGTTATAATCTTGAAGCTGCGTCGCAAGTCACATATGTATTAGATACTCAGCTTAACTGGGCTGATGCAACTATCATAAATGGAGGGGCAAGAAATTGAAAAAGAAGATTACTAAGCATGAGTATCAGGCCATGGTCGAGGAAAAAGCACCTGGATCTCATATTCTTAAGGACTTACTTTTCGCCTTTATTACTGGTGGTGTAATTTGCTCGGTGGGCCAAATAGTAATGCTGATATTTGAAGGCTTTGGCGCAGATATGCAAACTCGGGCTTCGGCAACAAGCATAGTAATGATATTTCTGGGCGCCTTTCTTACGGGAATCAATGTATACGATGATATTGCAAAATTCGGCGGAGCAGGGGCATCAATACCTATAACAGGCTTTTCAAATTCTATTGTCTCACCTGCTATGGAGTATAAAAAGGAAGGCTATGTAATGGGAGTGGGGGCTAAGATGTTCCTTATTGCTGGGCCGGTTCTGGTCTATGGAATTTTTTCCTCTGTGGTGGCAGGACTTGTTTATTTTATATGGAAGCAGGTGATGTAGTTGGCGAAGCTACTGGGGAATCAGACTGTATTACTTGATAAGCAGCCTATTATCTTAAGCGGAGCTGCGATTGTAGGGAAAAAAGAGGGAGACGGCCCTCTGGCAAAGTATTTCGATGATATTGTGGATGATGAATATGCAGGGGAAAAAACCTTTGAGGCGGCTGAATCACGCATCTTAAGAGATGCATTTATAAAGCTTTTAGAAAAGAGCGGAAAGGCATCAACTGATATTAATTTGATACTTTCGGGGGACCTTCTGAACCAGTGTACTGCCGCAAGCTATGCCTTCAGGGATGTTGACATTCCCTATCTGGGCCTATACGGAGCATGCTCCACAATGAGCGAGTCCATGACCATAGCATCTATGCTGATTGACGGCGGCTCGATTGATTATGCTGTCTGTGCAGCCTCAAGTCATTTTTGCTCTGCAGAAAGACAATACAGATTTCCACTCGAATATGGTTCTCAAAGAACTCCGACTGCCCAATGGACTGTAACAGGTGCAGGAGCTGTACTATTAGGCAAGGAGGGGCAGGGACCGAGAATTACAAGTGTTACCCCGGGCAAAATAATAGACGAGGGAATCAAGGATTCAAACAATATGGGGGCGGCCATGTCCCCTGCTGCATGTGATACTATTTTGAATCATCTTAATGATACAGGAAGAACTGTTGATGATATGGATATCATCTTGACAGGTGACCTTGGAAGCTTTGGAACCACCATGCTCAGAGAGCTCCTTATAAAAAACGGTATTGATCCAAAGAATAAGCTCAGTGACTGCGGCACACTTATTTTTAATTTGGAAAAGCAGGGGGTTGTCTGTGGGGGAAGTGGCTGCGGATGCAGTGCATCTGTCTTTTCAACATATATATTGGATCAATTCAGTAAAGGAATTTTGAACAGAGTTCTCTTCGTGGCTACAGGTGCGTTACTGAGCCCCACCAGAATCCAGCAGGGAGAAACAATCCCAAGCATAGCCCATGCAGTGCTTGTGGAAGCATGAGGGAGACTTAAGAGGAAGTTGTTGGGCAAGAGAAAGCAATCCTCATGCAGTGCTTGAGGAAGCAAGAGTGTAATTGTCTGAACTGTATCAAATGAAAGCAGAGACGGAGGTAAGGCAATGGTTTCAATATTGAAGGCATTTTTATTAGGTGGTTGTATATGTGTTATAGGACAGCTTCTTGTTGATCTTACCAAGATTACTCCGGCCAGGATCATGGTTATATTCGTAGTCACAGGTGTTGTTTTGGGCCTCTTTAACCTGTACCAGCCCCTTATAGATTGGGGAGGAGCGGGGGCTACGGTTCCTCTGACCGGATTTGGGAATACCCTGGCAAAAGGGGTAATAAAGGAAGTGGATGAGTCAGGGCTCCTAGGCGTTTTTATCGGTGGAGTAAAGGCCGGAGCGGCAGGAATTACAGCTGCTATAACATTTGGTTATATTATGGCCATAATTTCTAAACCAAAGATTAAATCATAGCGTCTAATGTGGTATAATAACTCTTGTTAAATCTTAAAAAGAATTATTCGTACCATTTGTGAAGGAGAAAGACACTAATGAAAAGAAAATCCAGGAAAAAGAGAAGGAATAACAACTTTCTGATAATAGTAGCACTTTTATTAACCATAGCCATTGTACTGGTGTTATTTGAAATAATCCAAAAAATGAACGGTAATACACCGCCTGAGACTGTCAGCCCTTCTCAGACTACTACAGCAGAGCCTGATCCCACATTGGAGCCTACACCAGAGGCGACTCCCACACCAACGCCGGAACCGACTCCAACCCCGGAACCTACACCAACTCCGGTTCCAGAGCCAACTCCAATAAACGGGATTACTCCTTATCCGGAGATAGATTATGACAGCCGCAGCACCCGCACCCTTGACAGGCCTGTTAAAGCCTTATATTTAAACGCTAGATCGGTCAAAACCAATCTTGACCACTATATTGAGTTGGCAAATAGTACAGAAATAAATGCCTTTGTAATAGATATAAAAAACGATGCCGGACAGATTATGTACGATTCTGATATAGATGTCATTAATGCAGCCGGTGCAGATACCGACTTCGATATAAGAGCTGTAACCAAAAAGCTTCATGATAATAATATTATAGTTATTGCCCGTATGGTTGCATTTAAAGACTCGACTATGACAAAGTATAATCCTGATCTAGCTATAAAAACAGCAGACGGTAAGGTATGGAATCAGGGCACCATGTGGCTCGATCCAACCAAGAAAGCTTCATGGGATTATCTTTTGAGCATAGCTCAAGAGGCAGTAAATTTCGGGTTCGACGAGATTCAATTTGACTATATCCGTTTCCCTGAAACAAGCCTGTATACTTACAAAATGGATTTTGTTGAAGGACAGACCAGATCAGGAGCCATAGAAAACTTTATCCGTTATATGAGAATTAATCTTCCTGCTGACACCATTTTATCTGCCGATATATTTGGTATGCCTATGATAGCAACGAAGGACTATGGCGAAATAGGGCAAACCCTTGAAACTATAGGGTACAGCCTGGACTATATCTGTCCAATGATTTATCCATCCCACTTTGCCAATGCTGCTCCAAAAGGATCTGGATCAATGGCAAACGGTGTAGGTCAGACTATTAATGGAATTAAATTTACTCATCCTGACCTCAAACCCTATGAGATTGTATATAATACCCTTCTAGTAGGGAAAAACCGCATAGATAAACAGGAAGGCTATAACCTTAATGTTAGAGCCTATATCCAGGGCTTTACCCTAACAGGCCTGCCCAAGGGCTATGGTAAAACTTACGGAGTAGAGGAATACAGGGCTCAGATTAAGGCTATTAATGATGCAGGNTATGACGAATGGATATTCTGGAATGCTCCTAACNATTATGTGGAGGATGCTTTCCTGCCAGAGTAAACAACACAAGGGGACGGTTCTTCTGTGTCAACAGACAATAGCAAGCAAACCCAAGCACAAGGGAACGCAACACAAGGGGACGGTTCTGTTGACACACACAACACAACACAAGGGGACGGTTCCTCTGTGATATTGTTTTTATAGGAATTGGTGAAGAAATGAAGGATACTGTAATACTAGGGATAGAATCAAGCTGTGATGAGACAGCTGCATCAGTTGTTGTAAATGGCCGAAGGGTATTATCAAATGTTATTGCATCTCAGGTGGACCTGCATGCCGAATATGGCGGAGTGGTGCCTGAAATTGCATCCAGAAAACATGTTGAGCTTATTCTGCCTGTCATAGACTCGGCTTTGAAGGAAGCAAATGTTTCCCTTGAGGATATTGACGGCATAGCTGTGACCTATGGTCCGGGCCTTGTGGGGGCACTTCTGATAGGTGTTACAGCAGCTAAAGCTATAGCAGCTGCCACAGACAAGCCATTAATAAAAATTCATCACATCGAAGGGCATATTGCAGCTAATTATATTGATCATCCTGATCTTGAGCCGCCCTATGTTTGCCTTGTGGTTTCAGGGGGCCATAGCCATATCGTGTATGTTAAGGACTATCTTGAATTTGAGATTCTTGGGATGACACGGGATGATGCCGCCGGCGAGGCCTTTGATAAGATCTCACGGGTATTAGGCTTAGGCTATCCGGGTGGACCCGCTATTGATAAGCAGGCTAAATTAGGAAATCCTGATGCCATTCACTTCCCGAGGGTTAACTTTCAGGATACATATGATTTTTCTTTTTCAGGCCTGAAAACTGCGGTAATAAACTATGTTCACCAAGCAAACCAAAGGGGCGAGGAGCTCAACATTCCCGATGTTTGCGCATCATTTCAGCAGGCCGTAGTCGATGTGTTGGTTGATCATACTCTAAAAGCCGCAAAGGAAACCGGAGTCAAGACCATATGTCTTGCTGGCGGAGTTGCAGCTAATTCACACTTAAGGGCTACTATGGAAAAGAGATCAAAGGATTCGGGATTTACAGTTCTTTATCCTACCTTGGTCATGTGCACTGATAATGCTGCAATGATTGCATCTGCAGGATATTACTCATATATAAAAGATGAATTTACAGATCTTACACTAAACGCAGTTCCTTCTCTTCGTATAGGAGAGGGGCACCAGCCGGAAAGACCTAAAAATCTGTAATGTTGTTCTTTCTATTTCGTGTAGGATAGGGGAGCGATATTATATGACAAGTTCTGATTTATNCGGACTTGGGGAATAGTAATATAAGGCGGAGTATATATCATATTATTGTGATAAATACTCCGCTTTTTGTGTGTGCTTATTTATAGACGTTGATGGGAATTATAGGAAATTTAACATAGCCTGTCAACCCTTTATCCTGTGGATTTTATTATCCACATGGGCATTTTTCCTGTGGAAATAATCATAAAACTAGCTTATATTGCCTGCTTAAGATGTGGATAACTCTGTGGAAACTGTGGATAAGGTTGTTAGTTATCCCCCATTGCTTTATACATTTCATAGGAATTCAAAACCTTTTTGACATATTTTTGAGTCTGATCATATGGAGGGATGCCCCCATACTTCTTTACCGCATTCGGCCCGGCATTATATGCTGCCAATGCAAGCTCCAGATTGCCGTCAAATTCTTTAAGCTGATAATACAGGTATGTGCTGCCCCCTAATATATTTTGTTCGATATTATAAGGATCGGTGACACCCAGACCTTCCGCTGTTCCGGGCATGAGCTGCATTAATCCCATTGCGCCGGAGGTAGACAGGGCAAAGGGCTGGAAACCTGATTCTTCTTTAATAACTGCTCTGATGAGTTTAGGGTCAAGCCCATATTGGTTGGCCGAGGCCTCTATTGCCCCATTAATTCTGGGCATCAATTCCTGTATCTGTGTCTGGCTAAGGCGGGTATAGATAGATTCATAAGAGCCTGAAACCAGAGGGAATTTTGTGGTTGAGCTACTTACTGAACTCTTTCCGGAAAGAAGATCTAAGTCTATAACAGGAGCTGCTGTATCAGAATTTAATGCAGCCTCTAACAAAGCAGCATTAGATGCTGTAGCTTCGTTTAAGGCCTTGGCAAAATCAGTCTGATCAGATGGGCCAATATTCATTTTTACAGGTAATCTGCTTTGAATCTCAGCTATTTTTTGCTGCATTAATGCTTTTATATTAGGTATATCCATAGCCCTGCTCCTTTCCTATTGTATATATCGGACATTTCTATTTTTTATTCCAGCCTTAATTTCAAATGAATTTTTAATTGATAATGTATCGTTATAAATATTTTATCACATTGTTCCATGGGAAATTTGGCAACATGAATTAATTAATAAGAATTAGAGAATAATTGAATTAGGACATATTAGGTAGGTGAATTTTATGAGTAATAAAAATAAAGGCAAAGTTTTTGGCAAGGTGGTGCGGCTATTAACGGCGGTATTAGCTCTGATGCTAATTACTTGTATTATATACGGGACTGTTACTCAGGATCAGATTGCTGATAGTGTTGTCAGGCTACATATTGTAGCTAACAGCAATTCAGAAGCAGACCAGGAGGTAAAGCTCAAGATCAGGGATGCTATTTTAGAGCATGTGGCAAAAGAGTATCCTGGCGGAGCTACAAAGGAAGAGGCTGCAAGATTTCTTAAGGACAATTTATCGGAAATTGAAGGAATTGCTTCCTCGGTATTAAGGGAAAATGGTTTGAATGATATGGTATGTGCTAATTATGGTGTGTATCCTTTTCCTACTAAAGAATATGGTAATCTCATGCTGCCTGCCGGGGACTATGAGGCCGTCAGGGTGGAGCTCGGTGAGGCAAAGGGTGAGAACTGGTGGTGCATTATGTTTCCGCCCCTGTGTGTGGCCGATGCCAGCAGCTTGAAACTTGATGAAGAGGTTATGAGCCAATTAAAGGAAGGAATGAGCTACGAAAACTATCGGCTTTTAACCGAAATGTCAGGAGAAAATAACACCAAAATAACAGTGAAATTCCGTATTGTAGAGCTGGTAGAAAACTCAAAGATGCGTTTAGCCGAGCTGTTCAGCAGCCTGTTTTGACCAGCGAATTGAGACAGGGTACGGTTCCGCTTAGTAGAAGTTAGAATGAGACAGAACAAGGAACCGTTCCCTACCTCCCCTGTCTCACATGACCCCATTTATGATATAATTACCTCATAAATTATATAAAGGAATATGCTATTGTGGATATCAGGATTCTTTATGAGGATAATCATTTACTAGTTGTGGTGAAGCCCCCCGATATGCCTGTTCAGGCCGATATCAGCGGGGCTTTGGATTTATTGACATATTTAAAGCAGGACCTGAAGGTTCGGTATAATAAGCCGGGCAATGTGTTTCTTGGGCTTGTTCATAGATTGGACAGGCCTGTCGGCGGAACCATGGTATTTGCTAAGACCTCCAAAGCCGCATCAAGGCTTTCTGAGCAGATTCGAAATCGTGAAATGGGCAAGACATATCTCTGCGTAGTGCAAGGAGTTCCTGAGCCCCTTAAGGGAAGGCTGACCGATTATCTTCTAAAGGATCGCAATAGTAACATCGTCAAAGTAGTTAATCCTGATACAAGAGGAGCCAAAAAGGCTGTGCTAGAGTATGAGGTATTATCTCAGGCTCAAGGGCTAAGCCTGGTAGAAATAAACCTTATCACAGGCAGAAGCCATCAGATTCGGGTTCAGATGTCCCATAACCACACCCCCTTAGTGGGTGATAATAAATATGGGAATAAGCTTAGAGTAGGGGCAGTGCCTTCCACTAATAAGGATAATCAAATAGATAATCGTGGCAGGGGCATTGGTCTTTCCCTATGGTCCCATAAGGTAGAGATAAAGCATCCAACAACAAAGGAGAGGATGCTATTCACATCCTCTCCTCCTGATTCTTTTCCGTGGAATTTATTCAAACAAGTATAAATTCAAGTGTGATTTTAAAGGACACACCAGAACCGTCCACCTGTGCTATGGCAGGATTTTTATTGTAGTATCGTCAATAGTCACAATGCTTGATTTTACCATGGAGCCCTGTGCTACAGCACCTTCTGCAGTATATTCGCCCGGGCTGGCAACTCTTGCATAGTAGACCAAAGGCTTAGGAGGATTATCCTTGTCGTATTTGCCTACCACAAATGTAACCTTTTGTCCTTCGAACTGGCGATACCAGCAGCCAGTCTGATTTCTCAGCCCGTAACCCCATGGATTATCCAGTGGCTTTAGGCCTGCAGGAGCGTAGTCGCTGATCTCATAGGTATTGTCTATGGCAGCCTTATCAAGAGTATAGGTTATTTCTACCTTAACAATGTCGTTAGCCTTGAAGGTTGTTTTTGCTTCTCCTGTTGCAGCATCATAGTATTTTCTGGACAGTGTAATACCAGAGTCATTTTTCACATTCTCGGTAAATGAACCGGTGAATAGTGACAGTACTGACACATCTCCTGTTACCTTGGTAATTCTCAAATCATTAATCTTTGTAGAAGGAACCTTTACTACCTCGCTGCGTCCATCCGAAAGGTCTACAGTGTAGCTCTTTCCGGCGAAGCGGTACTCAAAGGAGGCGTCGGTAGCATCTAAGTTTTCTGCCATCTCAGAAAGATACAGTATCTTTTCTACTCCTACATATTCTGTTTTTGAGAAGTTATTCTCAACATAGTTAAACAATGATTCAGCNTCAGGGTTATTTATTCTCGCTGCAAATAGGGCAGCTAATGCGGTTTGCTTGTAGCTTGTATCGGTATCGTTTCTGTTAACCTTTACTCGGATATATGGATCCTTGCGCTCCAGTTCGGGGGCAACCTTCTTATGGTAGATGTCTGTTGCCTTGGCTGTGTCACCAATTGCCTCAAAGCCCATTCCAAGATAGATATAATCCTCTAAAGTGAGGTTTTCTATTTGTGCTGCCCTGTTAAGATCAAGGAGTACAGGTTCGCCAAGCTCTGCCAGTGCAAAGAGTGCCGCCGCCTGGATATCCTTTTCTGCCATAACAGCATCATAGAAATACATCTTCAATGATGAGGTTTCCATAACATCCTTTAATAGTGGTGTTATTAGTGCCGTAAAGGTTATATCGCTTTCAGCATATGGGAGTATGCCATATCCGCCGTCGTGGTTCTTGTATTCATTTGGATCAACATCGATCTGATCAATATAGTATTCATCATTCTTTATCAGATCCTGTAAGAGAATCCTTGCATGGTTGGATACCAGCTTTTGATCCAGACGCTTTCCGTAATCCCATGAAAGTGCATGCAGAGAGTTAAGCAGGCGGGCCTTTCCTATATCGCTGAAGATTAAAGTGGTAAGACCATTTTTGCCGCCGGTTAATGTCATTCCCGGGCTGACAGTATTCATCCAGGACTTCTCAATAGTTCTGTATGATGGATATACAGTTATTGTACGGCTTAGGGCATCCTTCTTGCCCGAGGCACTTTCTGCTGACATAACCAGGGTGAAGGTACCCTCTGTAAGTTTTGGAAGAGGAATATTGACTCTTTCAAAGGATTTAGCATCAGCAGTTTTCCTGAATGCAGGCAATTCCTTAATTGTAAGCTCGAATGATATTTTTTCATCAGCTTCAAGGCCGTCACCATAGGCTGTAAGTCCAACATAAGGTTTATCTCCAACAAGGTAATCAAGGCTGAGAGAATCATTTATAAAGAAGGGCATTGATACCTTTGTGGACTGGATATCAGAGCCTGCATGCAGATCATTGGATATTGCAGCTGCAGCAAGACTGAAAGATGTTATATTGTCAGGAAGCTTAAATGTATACTCGCAAATACCCTCAGAGTCTAAATCGAGAGTCTTGAATAGGGCGGTGTCCTTAAAGTCGGAGCGGACATTTACAGCTCCTCCACCTTCTGCTGAATCGTCTACGCCTGCTGTAGGAGCAGCTGAAGGCATTGGGGCGGGGGCAGCATTGGTTGATTCTGCAGCCGTATCGACGGCCCATCCTTTGTCGCCGCCAAAGTTTCTAGAATAGCGATTGGTGCTCGATTCAATGATTCCGCTTCCAATCCATCTGTAGAGCTCATTCAGGGTATCGATATATTGTCCCGAAAGCTTTAAGAGAGCTTCATCTACCATGGAAACATTAACCTTGCCTGAAACAGGCTGACCATTTATATCAGTAGCCTTAATCTTTATTGTCATATTCTCTCCTGGCCTGTAGGAGTCCTTATCAGTTGTAATATCAAGGTTAATATTCTTTTGCTCAAAATCATAGATGATTGTTGCTGAAGTTGAGATATAGCCCTTTCCGGTAAATACTATGCCGTTAATGTAGTAGTTGGGGGCATAACCCTCAAGGAATGCCATGCTATGCTTTGGCTGATTATTTACCTGATAATTCTGTATTCCGTTTCTGGCCTCTACAAACAGGGTTGTCATGTTCTTTAATTCTTCCTCATCATTTTTGTAGACCTGAACATTAACGGTTTCGCCTTCTTTGTAGGATTCCTTGTCTGCCTTCAGCGTGTAGTAGTCATAGCCACTGCGATAGTAAGGCTCTACATTTCCTGATGATAAATATACATCGTGTTTATAGGGGCGATTATTACCATCCTCGGTGCTGACATTGGCTATATAGTAGCCCTCATCCTTCGGATCAATATTGTAACTGTATTGGACTGTTCCATCCTCTGAAGTAGTTAATACAGCAGTATCTACAGTGGTTTTCTTCTCGTTGTAGGTATACAGCTTTCTTACTACCTTGTTTATTGCATCATACTCTTCTCCTGTCTCAACCTTCTCCCATATGATATGAACAAGTTTTAGGTTAAGCTTCTTGCCCGAAACAGGAGCACCAACATAATCGTCATTACCGGAATCCTCATCGTTTAAGGTGGTTAAATCAACATTATTTACTGTAAAGTCTACAATGGCCTTACCATCCTTATTTTCAGTTTTGGACGATATTGTAATATCGTTTGCAAAGGTATAATAAGTGTAATTTTCGTGGATCTCACCTGTCTCAGGGAATTCTGCACTTACATTTATGTTTGAATAGGTTTGGCCTTGCATGTTTGTTTGATATTTGGGAGTATGCTTAATTGTTAATATACCATCCTTGTCTGTCACTCCCGTGCCCTGTACATTACCTGAATAATCATAAATATAGTATCTCAAAGGAACATTGGAAACGGGAGTTCCATCAAAGAAGCTTGCCTTAATGGTGAAGGTGATTTCCTCATCAACAAAAACTGCATTCTTGTCAGATGTTATTTCAAGCTTGTATTGAGGCTTGATATAGTTTTCTACATTAAGGTAGGAGTTAGATATAATCTCATCGCCATCCTTAATTGTTATACTGTATGAGCCAGGCTCAAGATCAGGAAGATCTATGGATCCTTGGTAGAATCCGTCCTGGGTCTTAAGGGTTAAGGTTTCAAGGGCGTTGGAAAGGGACGGGAAAAAGTATCCTATAACGGCTGAGCGCATAGGGAAGTAATAACCGCCTCTTGCAACCTCAACAGTGACTTTGTCAGGTGATGTGCCATCAATACGGCTCTTTACATAACCCCAGAATTCCACGGTATCATCGGGCTTATAAAGGGAGCGGTCTGTCTGAACATACTGCCAGTTAAGACCGGTATTATTTCTGTTGTAATAGCCGTTTTTATAGCCATTGTTGATAAGGCTTACCTTTCCGTCGGTGGTTGTAACTCTGTATAGCTCAAGTGCATAGGAATCGTCGTCCTCCTCAACCTGGGAAGGAATCCTTGCAAGGCCTGAACCGTCAGTGTTGTAGCCTTTTCCAAGCTCATAGTCAAAGATCTCGGCCGCCTTAACGGGAGCCTTTGTCTTAAGATCGTTCAGCCAGAAAAGTGTGGAGCCTTCGTCCGCTATTGAATAGGCGGCGATATCTGTTATCTGCATAAAGGCCTGGCTCATAAGATCATTGCTGGTAAGTTCAATCAAATAATAACCATGATCCATTTTATCAGGGAATGTCATATATTTTTGCTGATAATTCGAAAGATCAAAGGTTTGTTTAAATTCTAAAACTTTATTAAGCTTAGAGGAATCTATAAGATTTTTAGAAGAGGCATAAGAAGCCCAATAGGGAGCCTCCTCCTTTTTATTTATTGCTTTAATAAAGTCATCGAGAGTATTGAATCTGTAAAGCTTCAGATTCACATCGGCAGAATTCAAGCCTTCTCTCATGTGTAAATAGAAAGGAATGACCGGTGTTTCGGTTGTTCCAAATTCAATCCAACTGCCGCCAATCTGTAGACTTCCTTTATAAGGATCGGCGGTGTTGCTTGGATCAGCAGAGGTTTCAAAGGAAAAGCTGTAATCATTGGCCAGTTCAACGGCACCACCAGCAGCTTTTAAACCTTTTTGAACTGTAACTGTATAAATTGTCCCGGCCTTGAGCTCCTTTGGAATGAATACAGTAGTATATCCATTGGTTTCAAAACGGCCTTTCACATTAGGGGTGATTTCAAAATGCTTTGCAATGTTTTCAACATCCGGATAGGAAAAATAAAGTTCGATACCGGTGTCAACAGGTACATAGGAGGACATATCTGCCGGAAGACTTCCCAAAACAGTAAAATCCCTTTTGGTTTGGAATGCAAAGGTTACAGTATCTCCAATAGGGGTTTTTACATCAATGAAGTAGATTCTGTTCTGGACTAAGGGCTCCACTGGTTTTACCATGAAGCTGTTGCCGCTTTCGCCTTCATTATCTGATAAATTGCTGATTGTAAACAATTCACCACTTCTGAATGCAACATTAGCTTTTAAGTAGTCGAGGGCAAAATCTGATTCGGTGTTCAGGATAAAGCCGCTGTCAAGCAGGACTCCTGCTGCATCCTCCTTTTCCGGAACAATAGAAATTCCGCTTTTAAAGGTATTTGCAGATGCCATTGTTGCAGATTCAAATGGATTTACGAACCATAGAACTGATACAAACATAACTAGCATCAGTATTACCGCTATAAGCTTTTTGATCATAATATTACCTCCAATGATATAGGTCTGGGGCCAACCATGGCCTTCGATAGATTAGACGAGATATATTAATAAAGGTTTACTATTTTCAACTTTTTACAGAAAATATTTTACATACAAGCTTTGAATAAAGTTTTTCAAATACTATAAAGGGTATTAATATAAGTATACCAACAGACATTTTGAGAATCAAAGCCTTAGAGAAGGGTATCATATTTAAAGGCTTAAGAAGAAGGGAAGACTCTTATGAAGATTAACAGCAATAATAAATTGAAGCAAATCTATCTGGCTGGAGGTTGCTTCTGGGGAACCGAAAAATACCTTTTCTTGGTAGACGGAATAGTAGAAACTGAGGTAGGCTATGCAAACGGGAATACCGAAAACCCCACCTATGAGGATGTGTGCTATAAGGACACGGGCCATGCCGAAACAGTAAAGGTTCTCTATGACCCGGCCAAAATAACTCTGGAGTATATATTGAAGCTCTACTATGATGTAATAGACCCCACAGCTGTAAACCGGCAGGGCTTTGATATTGGCACCCAGTACCGTACAGGGATATATTATGTTGATATTAACGACAAAAACATAATTTTGGATTCTATCAAGGAGCTTCAAAAAAGCTATAAAGACCCTATAGCCATTGAAGTAAAGCCGTTGGAAAACTATTATGTTGCAGAAGAATACCATCAAAAGTATTTAGATAAAAACCCGAATGGCTATTGCCATATCGGAAGGGATAAGTTCGAAAAGGCACGTTTGGCGAGGGATGATAGGAAGGAAGCATAAAAACTACTGTAGAAGCGGAGGAAAATGTAATGGAAAATAAGGATAAATTAAATAAATATAAATTAAAATCAAAGGCTGAGTTAAAGGAATTACTTACTGATATGCAGTATGAAGTAACCCAAAATAACGGGACTGAGCCGCCTTTCAAAAACGAATATCATGATAAATTTGAAGAGGGAATATATGTGGATATTACAACAGGCCAGCCCTTGTTTTTATCCACTGACAAATTTGATGCAGGCTGTGGCTGGCCCAGCTTCTCAAAGCCTATCACCCCTGACTTGATTAAGGAGCTCCTCGATACCAGCTACGGCAGGATAAGAACCGAGGTAAGAAGCAAGCATGGCGATGCCCATTTAGGCCATGTATTCAATGACGGGCCTATAGAAACAGGTGGCTTAAGGTATTGCATCAATAGTGCCTCCCTCAGGTTTATCCCCAAGGATGAGATGGAGAAAGAGGGGTATGGGGAGTATATTGGGTTGTTGGAGAATGATGGGGAGGAATGATGACTCAGCCCAAAAGCACATTTGGTGCCCCTTCTTTGAAGGGGCTTTTTTTATAGAGCTAACAGAACCCATCGGAGTATTCTTCTACAACATATATAATTCAATCATCTTCCGGATTCTGTACTTTATACCCTTTGCAATCCTAAAAACCATATCCCTCATTATTGAGTGGTACTACGAAACCTTTATGATTAACGAAAACATATTGACATCTGCAGGTAGTCGAGTCATCTTCGTTTATATTGTACCAATCGTGACTATCTTAATACTTGCCATCTTATTGTCCTTATATGAGGGCATGGGCTGGAGAATCTTATTTCTTTCACCCATCCTCTTTATCTTTTTCCCATTTATTGTGGCTATTTATGGGGGCATGTATATTACTAACTTTAAACACCGGCATGTAAAAGCTCTGGATAGGAAACAAGACCGAATCGAGAACCGGTTATACAAGATGAGAGCGGGCTTTGAAAAGGAAGACCTTAACACTGATTTGAGAGTATGCCTTTTCTTCAAGCATGTGTCCAGAAAGATAAGAGGCTATAACCGCACATTAACCAACCTTCGCATTCCGAATCCTGGGAACCCCGAAGAAATCATTAAAGTTGGTGCATTAATTATAAATCAATACGGGGTTGCTGTTTGGAGCGTTCCTCACTCATACAGTTACTATTTCTATGGCAAACAAGATAGCAACATGTGGCTTCACAGTGATGTAATGGAAGCTCGCAGTATTGAAAATCACTTAATCACCAAAGGTAATGTTCCTCATAAATATATACAGACAATGAATAACCCACTAAGAGAGAACAGACAGAAAGTTAATATAATACAGAAAATGATACGAGACAACGGATTTCAAAATGCACACATGTTTTCCGGCGTAGCCTTCTACTACATGGACACAGATAACAGTATGGTCGAAAGTGGAGCTGATGAGAAAGTCTGCAATCCCACATATATCCCCAGCATTACAAGGGTGTGGCACAAAATGTCTAAATCACGATTAAGTAGACGAGAGATAAAAGGCATTGCAGAATTGTTTGCGAAATATCAGGTCCGGCCCGAACAAGAAAACTATCTTCTCATACAACAACAGGAGCAACTTAAACAACAAGCACTCGAAAACACAGTCAAGAAGCTTTAATAACACGACACAAAAAACACACCATTGCGATTTGCAAATATAAGGAAAATATGCAAAAATAGTTTTATATGGGAACCTGCGTTTCCATTAAAAATAAACAACACGACTTATTATAAAAAAATATTTAAAAAAGGAGGACTTTAATATGTCTAAAACTAAGAAAATTTTAACCATTGTGGGAATTGTGTGTTTCGTAGCATTTTTAAGCACAGCAATTATGGGAGCATGTTAGAATTTTAGACAATCTGCTAAGATGGAAAGAGCGAAAGAAAGCTCAGAAATCGGAGGCGGAATTATGGGAGAATACAGAAAGAAA
>JGI24711J26586_10000585_pt1 | contig 28017 bp, 29 predicted proteins | sample BioPla3DNA1_FD_26586 | JGI IMG/M metagenome (IMG submission 26586)
ACATCATGNNTCCTTACATAATCCTCAAATTCTGCATCTGACCAATACTCATCGGTACTGGTGCCGTTATTCATTGCTCTTCGTTTTTCTGGATTTAACATGAACTTATCGCCCTATCGGGCGGACTTTCAAAATGCAAATTCCTATACTCGAACAAAAGCATTTCTGACCGATACTAAAAAACTCATTACTAACTTGATTAAGACGTACCAAAAAACAACTATATCCTAAAAAGTTTTTTTGCGTTCTCTAATGTAATCTCAGCCACCTCTTCAAAACTTAACTCTTTTATTTGAGCCACTTTTTCTGCAACAAACCTTACATAACTTGAATCATTACGTTTACCACGGTGTGGTTCAGGTGTAAGATAAGGACAATCAGTTTCGATTAAGAGTCTTTCCATAGGAACCCACCTAACCACTTCAACCAACTTCTTTGCATTCTTAAAGGTCAGTGCTCCCCCTACAGATATATAAAAATTATAATCAATTAATTCCTTTGCCATCTCTACACTTCCTGAGTAGCAATGAAAAACTCCCCCTACCTCATTTGCCTTATTATCCTTTAAAATATTCATTGAATCTTGATGTGCATCCCTGTCATGGACAATTATAGGCAACTGCAACTCCCGTGCAAGGTTTATCTGCTGTGCAAACCAGTGCTTCTGAATTTCACGGGGTGCCGTGTCGTAATAATAATCAAGCCCTATTTCACCGATAGCAACAACCTTTTCCTCTTTTGCAAGCTGACCAATTCTATCTAAAGTATTTTCATCTAACTTACCAACCTCATGAGGATGAACTCCTACTGCCGCATACATATATTCATACTTACGGGCAAAGGCAATACCCTCCTCACAAGATTTTATATCGCTAGCCGCATTGATAATATAGGACACCCCACTTCTGTGTGCTCTTTCAATAACATCAGATCTATCCAATTCAAATCTTTCATCATCATAATGTGCATGGGTATCAAAAAGCATTTTTAACTCCTCTCCAAAATAAAAGAACTCTAACTGACTTTTGCTCCACTCTCAATTGCTTTGTCTAAGGCTGCAAGTACCAGTTCTTTGTCGTTAGAAGCTGCCAGTATCATTCCCTGCGATTCTATACCCCTTAGCTTTACAGGTTTTAAATTTGCTACGAGAATAACATATTTACCAACCAATTCATCGGTGGAGTAGTGCTTTGCAATTCCTGAAACCACCTGCCTTATTTCTTCTCCCATTTCCAATTTTAGCTTAAGTAGTTTATCAGCACCTTCAACCTTTTCGGCTTCTAATACTTTTGCAACTCTCAAGTCAATTTTGGCAAAATCCTCAATGGTAATATATCCATCAGTGTTGTCCTTTCCACCTTTTTCTTGCTTGTCTAAAGCTTTTTGCTCCTTCTTATCAGCATTTTGAACTGTAAGCTTCTCTAATTCGTCCATTTCTTTTTTAATATCTATTCTAGGAAAAATAACTTCTCCCTTGTTAACCCTTGTTCCAGCGGCATATATGCCCCAACTCTTCGCACTATCCCACTCAATAGCCTTTTTATCTTCAAGACCTAACTGATTCCATATCTTTTCAGGAGTTTCCGGCATAAAAGGCTGCAACAGAATCGATATAATTCTTAAGCTTTCAGCGAGATTATACATTACACCTGCAAGTCTAGGTTTGTTTGTCTCATCCTTAGCCAAAACCCAAGGCATTGTTTCATCAATATATTTATTTGTCCTAGATATTACTTTCCATATTTCAGTAAGGGCTGAGCTAAACTGCAATTTATCCAAAAGCTCCTCCACCTTAAGAGGTGTATCCATAACCACCTTTTTCAAATCCTCATCAAAGTCACCGGCTTGTCTTTCTTGAGGCATTACACCATCAAAATACTTATCTATCATTGCAACAGTTCTGCTGACTAGATTTCCTAAATCATTAGCAAGATCCGAATTGATTCTGTTTATTAGTGCTTCATTTGAAAAAACACCATCGGAACCAAAAGGAACCTCTCTTAAAAGGAAATATCTTATAGCATCAAGTCCGTATTTTTCAACTAATACCACAGGATCCACCACATTACCCTTCGACTTTGACATCTTGCCACCTTCCAAAAGAAGCCATCCATGCCCGTATATCTGCTTTGGCAGCGGTTCTCCTAAAGCCATCAACATTGCAGGCCATATAATTGTATGAAATCTTACAATTTCCTTTCCAACCAAATGGACATCGGCAGGCCAGTATCTTTTATATGCTGCTTCTTCTTCAGACAGAAAGCCTAAAGCTGTAATATAGTTTGAAAGGGCATCTATCCACACATAAACCACATGCTTGTCATCAAAGCTAACAGGTACTCCCCAATTAAAGGTTGTCCTAGACACGCACAAATCCTCTAGTCCTGGTCTTAAAAAATTATTGAGCATCTCATTTTGTCTTGAAACTGGTTGAATAAATTCAGGATTTTCTTCAATAAATTTTATCAATCTGTCTTGATACTTAGATAGCTTAAAAAAATAGCTTTCCTCTCTAGTAATCTCCACTTCTCTACCGCAGTCAGGACATTTGCCGTCAACTAACTGGGTCTTTGTCCAAAATGACTCACAAGGAGTACAATACCATCCTTCATATTCGCTTTTGTATATATCTCCCTGATCATAAAGTCTCTTAAATATTTTTTGAACTGCTTGCTCATGTTCTTTATCCGTAGTCCTGATAAACCTGTCGTTGGTAATCTTCATAAGTTTCCACAGTTCTTTTATTCCACTCACTATCTCGTCCACATATTCCTTTGGGCTAATACCCTTAGCTTCTGCTTTTCTCTGGATTTTTTGCCCATGTTCATCAGTCCCAGTAAGGAACATTACATCATATCCCTTGAGCCTTTTATACCGTGCCATAGCGTCCGCAGCAACCGTTGTATATGAATGACCTATATGTAATTTATCACTTGGGTAATAAATAGGTGTTGTAATATAAAAAGTATTATTTCCCATTATATATATCCTCCCTTGTATGGTTATCAATCACGCATTAATATAAATATACATATATACTGTCCATTTTTCAAGGAAATTAATTTTTTTGAATATATTCTGATACAAAAAAATATAACGGCAGCAATAACGCTCCATTATTCTGCAACTTATATAAGAAATAAATAAACTATACCCTATCCTCCAAACACAACAGTACAAATCCATACAGCTGCAATAACACTTACAAGATCGGCAACTAAAGCGGCAACAAGAGTAAACCTTATATTCTTTATACCAACAGAACCAAAATAAATGGTAAGAGTGTAGAAAATAGTTTCCGTTGATCCCATAAGTGTTGAAGCAAGTCGTCCAATAAACGAATCTGGACCATAATTCTTGAAAAGATCCGATAGCAACGCTAGAGATGCACTACCGGATATAGGTCTCAAAAACACCATCGGAACCGTCTCAGAGGGTATCTTTAATAAAGATGTGACAGGTTTAACTGCAAATACAATCAAATCAAGTGCCCCTGACGCCCGAAACACTCCTATTGCTACCATAAGCCCAACAAGCGGCGGAATAATTCTTATCACCGTACTTATTCCATCCTTTGCTCCTTCAACAAAAACATCATATACCTTTACTTCTTTTGACATACCCGCAGCCAATATAAATAGAAAAATCGTCGGAATTGCATAGGATGACAGTTTAGATACAATATCCATATGCTACCTCACCTTTCCCCTTCGGAATACAGACAAACTTTTTACGGTAATTATGCCTGCAATAGATGCACAAATAGTAGCAACCCATATAGTACCTATAATTTCGGTGGGATTTTTAGAACCCGCTGCTGAACGAACTGCTATAACTGTAGCAGGAATAAATTGGATACAAGCCGTATTCAATACCAAAAACATGCTCATTTCGTTTGTCGCTGTGTCTTTATTCTTGTTAAGCTTCTGCAATTCCCCCATAGCTTTTAATCCTAATGGAGTAGCAGCATTACCTAGCCCTAAAAAATTCGCTACTAGATTCATAACAATAGCTCCTGATGCAGGATGATCTTTAGGTATTCCCGGGAATAGAAATTTTAGTACAGGTCTTACAGTTCTTGAGATCGTTCTGATGACACCGCTCTTTTCAGCAACACTCATTAATCCTGTCCATAGACACATTATTCCAAGTAATCCTATGCTCAATTCAATTGCGTTTTTTGAAGAATCAACGATAGCTTGAGTAACAGCATCCACTCTTCCGTTTAAAATACCAACAATGATACCAAAGACCAACATTCCAAACCAAATATAGTTTAACAATTTAAAAAAACCTCATATTTCTATATTATATAAAGCGGTCTAAAACCACCTTAACCTAAATAATTTATATGAAGCTTTATGAATTTATATGCTATCCTTAAATGTAGCTCTTTAAAAAAATTATACTCGTATTTCTACCTGGTTTTTTATACCAGCAACATTTCGTTGCTATTTTTTATAACGCGTTTTTCTATAATCAGTTCGATTACAGTCTAATTTATGGAATTGCCAGTTAATTCTTGGTATGTCCAAGGTAGTTAATGTCATTCTATGAAATAAACAGTATATTTCTAAATAACTTACACACCTATTTATAGGGCTTCTAGCCTATTTTATGTTATTTTGATCGATATCTATAGTATTATATTACAATTTGACCACAAATTATTATTACTTTTTTAAAATATTTTTAAAATAGACGTTGACTATTATTGGTATTTATGGTACTATAAATATGCAAAGTTTGTCGAATACTGTAACATTTGAAGGAGGATTCAATAATGAAATCTACTGGTATTGTAAGAAAAGTTGACGAATTAGGAAGAGTTGTTTTACCTATCGAGTTAAGAAGGACTTTAGACATTGCTGAGAAGGATGCTCTTGAAATCTATGTTGATGGTTCCACTATCATACTAAAGAAATATGAGCCTGCTTGTATCTTCTGTGCTAATGCTAAAGATGTTTCTGTTTACAAAGGCAAAAACATCTGTCCTGACTGCATGAGAGAATTAAAGAAATAATAATTTCTTGAAATAAAAGGAGTTTGTTATTACAAACTCCTTTTATTTTGCCCTTATATACTTTATAATAATGCCCTATAAACTTCTCTTTTGCTTATTCCCCTATCTTCCGCAACCTTTTTCATTGCTTCCTTTTTATCAAGACCTTCTCGCATATAAAAATCCAAATGTTCTTCAAGGCTCATATTACCCCAAACCTTTTTATTATTTTCTGTTATCTCATCCTCACTAATGCCCTCTACTATAATTACAAATTCCCCTTTTGGAGCTTGTTTTTCATATTTTTCTATTGCTTCTTTAAGCTCACATCTTACTATTTCTTCAAATCTTTTTGTAAGCTCCCTTGCAAAGACAACTTTTCTGTTCCCAAAGGTCTGATACAAATCGTTTAAAGTATTAGTAAGTTTATGGGGAGCCTCATAAAAAACTATTGTCCGTACTTCATTCTTTAGTGAAGCTAACCTTTCCTTTCTACTTCTTTTATTCATCGGCAAAAATCCCTCGAACGCAAATCGCCCCGAAGGTAATCCTGAAGCAATTAGCCCAGTAACAGCTGCAACTGGTCCTGGTATTGGTGTAACCTTGATATCCTTTTCAATACAAAGTTTAACTAAATCCTCGCCCGGGTCGGAAATACCAGGAGTTCCTGCATCCGATACCAAAGCAATATTTTTCCCTTCAAGAAGCTGACTTATAAGATAATTCCCCTTTTCCCTCTTGTTATGTTCATAATAACTTACAAGACTTTTCTTAATCTCAAAATGATTTAATAGCTTAATAGTGTGTCGCGTATCCTCGGCTGCGATAAAATCAACTTCTTTTAGAGTCCTAATAGCTCTTAAAGTTATATCTTCAAGATTTCCTATGGGTGTTGCAACAAGATATAGTATACCTTTGCTATCCAATTTCAGTTACCTCTCTACAATATATTTCATTAATCTCTTTCGAGTACTTACCTTCTTCATCATAAACATAAAGCGGCTCCATCATTTTCAATTGCGGACGCCCCTGCCTCGTACCCTTGATTAGCAGAAGATTAGCCTTCCTGTAAGGTGACGGATGCACAAACCTTATGTATTTAGGTTCGATAGTAAAATTCCTCATTAACCATATTATATCTGCAAGTCTGTCGGGTCTATGCACCATAGCAAATTGCCCTCCCGGCACTAAAAGCTTAGAAGCAGACCGGATAACATCTTCTAAAGTACACAAAATTTCGTGCCTTGCTATAGCTTTGGTATCACTAATATTTATTATTCCACCGCCTTGATTCATATATGGCGGATTGGAAACAACAGCGTCAAAACTTGATGCTCCAAAAAGATCCACACTGTCTTTAATGTCACCACACACAATTTTAACCCTGTCTTCAAGACAATTCATTTTTACACTTCTTTGTGCCATTTCTGCAATTTCTTCTTGAATTTCAAGTCCAACTATGGATGCCGCCTCAGTCTTTTCTGCAAGAAGTATGGATATAATTCCTGTACCTGTACCTAAATCAATAACAGAGCTTCCCTTTTTTACATCTACAAAATTTGCAAGCAGAACGGCATCAAGCCCAAAACGAAAAGCCTTATCTTTTTGGATAAGCTTAAGACCTTTATATTGTAAATCATCTATTTTTTCATTTTTCATTAATTGAACATTCAAGACAAAATCAACCACCCCAAATATATAAATAAAGCAAGATTTTCAAGTTGGAAAAAAGTTGGAACTGTGGCAAAAGTTCAGATTGATATATGCAACAAAAAAGGAGCTAGTTTAAGGCCTTACCCCCTACTAGACTCCCCATCAACCATTATTACTTCTGCTTAGGAGCATCTACAGGACAAACGTTTGCACAAGCTCCACATTCTATACAAGCATCTTCATCAATTACATAACAACTGTCACCAGCTGAAATACAAGATACAGGACACTCTGGTTCACAAGCACCACAACTGATACATGATTCTTCTATAAAATATGCCATTTTAGGTACACCTCCTAATAATTAATACAAAAACCGCCCTTCTATTCTACCATCAATTCAAAAGAAAAGAAACCTTTTTTTAAAAATTTAACATTTATTTTTCGAAACTATTCCATTTATTCCATATCATAACAAAGATTCAACAAGCCAATAATTACATAAATTAATCTTCAAGCTGCTTTAACTCATCAATATTTATACCCGGCTCTAAATCATCCTCATTTACGACATCCTTAATTATCTTCACCTGACTTGCATTATATATCTTCAAATCAGTCTCATTACCTTTGTCAAGTTTTACTTTAACTAATTCTTTAAGCAAACTTATTCCCATTACAACACCCTGACCCTCAGGAGTCTCAACAATAGCACCCTCTTTAGGCACACGGGTTATAATTTCTTCATAAGCTTCCTGCTCGTATTTTAGACAGCACATCAATCTTCCACATGCACCAGATATTTTTGTAGGGTTTAATGACAAACCTTGCTCTTTAGCCATCTTTATAGAAACAGGCTGAAAATCTCCTAAAAAGGCATTGCAACACAAAACCCTTCCACAAACGCCAAGACCACCCATCATCTTTGCCTCGTCTCTAACACCTATCTGACGAAGTTCTATCCTTGTCCTAAAAACCGATGCAAGATCTTTTACCAGTTCTCTAAAATCTACTCTTCCATCGGCAGTAAAATAAAATAACACTTTATTATTATCAAAGGTATATTCTACGTCTATAAGCTTCATTTCAAGCTTATGATCCTCTATCTTTTGTAAACATATATCAAAAGCTTCTTTTTCTTTTTTAGAGTTTTCCTCAAAATGCTTTTTGTCTTCCTCATCCGCAACCCTTATAACCTTTTTTAGGGGGGCAACTATTTGCTCCTCGGGAACCTCTGAATTAGGAACAACAACAAGTCCAAATTCGATCCCTCTTGCTGTTTCTACAATAACATTTTCATTTAACTCTATATTAAACTCGTCTGGATCAAAATAATAAATTTTACCAGCCCTTTTAAATCTTACTCCAACCACCTTTACCATTATATCTATTCCTCCTGAAGCTTCATCAGCATAACCTCTATTACTAATTGATAATTAGCATTCTGTTTAATGTTTCTACGTGCCTCTTCAATTGCTGCGATGTTTTTAATAAGCTTATCTATTTCAAAGCCATCCACATTCCTTACTATAATATCCTTTTTGTCTGAATTAATCAATATATTTTCATTACCAGTCTTTTTAGTAATTAGCAAATCCCTATAAAAAATAAGCATTATATCTAGTATTGAATCTATATTATCTTTGTTTTCTTCAAAAAAGCCATATGCATCAAAAATCTCTATAAGTTTTGAGTTCCTAAGCCTTAGTATAACTTCTAAAGCTTTATCCCTATTTATTCTAAAGTCTTCAGACTCAACCAACTCAATTGCCTTACCAGGAACTCCGTTAGCATAGGAAACAATAAAATCAATACCTGGCAATTCATACCCTTTTATTTTTTGAAGGCAATTTTTTATCTCCTCATCGGTATTTTTCCTAAAATTATATAAAATACTCCTAGATCTTATCGTTTCTAAAAGACTGTTAGTATTTACGGTCGTTAAAATTATAACTGCATATCCCGGAGGTTCTTCTAAAGTCTTAAGTAAACAATTCTGTGCCTGAACGGTCATCTTGTCTGCTTCTACGATTAAATATACCTTTTTTGCCCCATATAATGGTCTAATAGAGATATCCTGCTGCATTTTTCTGACTTCGTCAACACCTATACTTGCACCCTCTGCCTCTAAAACATAAAAATCCGGATTTGTACCGCTTTCAAAAAGCCGACAAGACTGACAGCTTTCACATCGGACAAAAGAATTCCGAGCAGTACAAAGTAGGGCTGCAGCAAAAATCTTTGCAACCATCCTTTTACCGTTTCCCTCAGGTCCTGCAAAAATATAAGCATGTCTTGAGGAATCATCCTTTAATACAGCCTTTAAGGCGTTTACAATTTCATTTTGACCAATAATATCGCTAAAATTCACATTACACCCCATATTAAAGAAAATTCGCTTCGCTCAAGAATCTTCTTGTTCGCTAGGAAATCTTATGGTTCCCTTCGACGGATGCTTCGCAACCTAGGAAAGCATAGGCGAGTAGTGTAGCGTAGCGAAACGACCAGCCGGAGCACCCTCCTTAAACCGGGAAAGGGGAATCCCCTTTCCAAACCCCAGTATAGGAATTTCAAAAATAGAATTTTTATAAATTCCTATACTTTAAAGAAAACTACAGAGAAATATCTAGAACCAATCCTCTTATATCTTCTATTCTCTGCAAAATTTTAATATTATCCTTTTCTGCACTTAGTACATCTTTCGTAAGTTCTTCCAGCTCTGTATTAATCTTTTTTACAGTAGCATATACTCTATATCTTCCTCTTCGATCAATAAAGCTCTCCTTTGAAAACTTGTGGGAATTATTTAGCGTTTCATCCAAAAACTCGCTTATAAGTTTCTTATACACTTTTAATTCCCTTAAATCCACCTTTTCTCCAAGTTTTTTACCCTGCTCGGTAATCCGGTTAATCAGATAATTGATACGCTCTTCAACATTGTGTTTTTCTACTTTTCTAAGCTGATTATAGAATACATTGCCGTTAACATCAGAGGGTTTCTTTTGTTCACCGCTTAACACCTCAGCAACATTAGCTGAACTGTTCAAACCGTCTCTTATCTTCATAAAGCACCTCTCAAATACTCCAACATTATTTGCTTCAACGTATGAGAACAACATAAACCTTTCTATATGTTATATCGGCATTATTCTTTAGTTATTATACCACAAAATCACTTTCGATAACTTCAGCTTTAGGTGATTGCTAAAACCAACTGGTCAATTGATATCTTAAAAAAAGCTGATTTACATTTATGCGTTGCAAAATAATGTTCCTATGTTTGAAGCTTTAAAGCTTCATTATTGGGTTGGAACTTTTAGTATTGACTAATGGATTTTCTTTAAAACACCTTAATCACCATACTTTTTCGTCTCTTCTTGTTAATTCCTTAATGTTAAGGTGCAAATAAACCTCTTCATGTATTTGCTCAATTGTTTTAATTTGACCCTTTTGAACACATTCAATCCTTGTCCAGTTATACTTTTCAGCGATTTCCCTAGAGTTATTATATGAGGCTCTTAGAAAATCTAAATCTTTCTCATGAATATCCTTTTGAGCCTCACCTGTAATTTTGTTGTTTCTAGTTTCCATTAGCTTTATACTAAACTCAGGCGGCATATCCAAAAAGAAAACATAATCAGGGGTAGGCAGCCCAAACTTGACAAACTCTAAGTCCCACAACCAACTTAAATATTCACTTTTTTGATTGGGGTTGGAAATTTTGGCAGCTTGATGAACCATGTTAGAGGTTACGTACCTATCCGCTATAATAATAGTACCATCAATGTATAATTGTTCCCATTCTTTTTTGAAAGAAGCAAATCTATCCACTGCATAAAAAGTGGACGCAACATAGGGACTTACGTCGCTAGCAGTTCCACCAAATTCTCCATTCAAATACATTTTTACAAGTGCTGATGAATCACTCTTGTAATTAGGGAAATCTATCTTTTTTACACTATATTTTTCATTTACAAGCCTATTGTACAGTAACTCTGTCTGGGTAGCTTTTCCACTCGAATCACTACCCTCTATAATAACTAAAACACCTTTCATTTTGGCCTCCAAATATATATATAATCCTGTAGATAAGGTCATTTCAAAAATAGCCTATACAATACTTAGTCATAAAGCTCTCAAAATCCTTTGGAACGGCAATTGACCAGTTGTTTTTTAAATCACCTAAACCCTTATAATTATTCTATTATAATATTTCAGCTTACTGTTTTCAAACTTTTTTACCAGTGGAATGCAGTTTTTAGTGAGCTAGGACTGTAACCTCCCAGTTATCTGTTACTCCATTTACAGTTCCTCCAGCTTTAATAACATTAATTATATATTCAACTACTTCAAGAGTAATTAGCTCGCCGGGACATACTACTGGAATACCTGGGGGATAAGGCGTTATTATACCTTTACTTACTTTCCCCACACACTCTGTGAGCTTCCTTTTTTCACCCTTACATTGCATTACTTTATCTGGCGAAACTTTTTGGGGAGGTATTAAGAGTTCTTTAACATTAATATCCGTGGGTTCTGTTGGATTTTTGAATTGCTTATCAATTTCATTTAAGGATGAATATAGAGTATCAAACTCTTTCCTTCCATCAGCCGTAGTCGCAATGCAAACAATGTTGTATAAATCAGACATTTCAACTTGGACATTGAAACTATCTCTTAGCATTTTTTCTATAAAAAACCCAGTTTTGCCAGTGTTTCTGACATTAACAACAAGCCTAGTCTTGTCTATATGTTGTGATAATAAAGGATGTTTAGACATAATTTTGAAGCTAGTGTTTTCGTTGAGCATATTCTCAAACCTATTGACTTCATTCAGTAAATTCTCTATCAGTTCACTCCCGTAATTCTCCATTATTGCCCTAGCTATATCCAAAAAGGTCATAATGACATATGAGGGACTAGACGTTTGAATTAACTGCAACATAAAATNAACCTTCTCCACATCAACTCGATTTCCCTTTATATGGATATACGCTCCTTGAGTCAAGGCAGGAAGTGTTTTATGGGCACTTTGAATACACACATCTGCACCCGCATCCAATGCACAACAAGGAAGCCTCGATGAAAACTTCAAATGAGCTCCATGGGCCTCATCAACTATTAAAACTTTATTATAGGAGTGAACCACCTCAGAAATCGAATCAATGTCTGAACATAAACCATAGTAATTTGGACGTGTTACAATAACTCCAATTGCGTCAGGATTATTTTTAATCGCTTGTTCAACAGTTGAAGATAACATTAATGAAGACACGCCAAATAAACTGTCATATTCCGGTGTTATGTAAATTGGCTTAACCGAAGCGAGCATCATTGCACCAATAACCGATTTATGACAATCTCTTGAAACTATCAACCTGTCTCCCGGTTTGCACAAGCCTAAAATAGCCGCATGCACACCACAAGTCGATCCATTCACCAAAAAAGAAGTATTATCAGCTCCAAAAGCCTTTGCTGCGAGGTCTTGTGCTTCTTTTATAACACCATGCGGGAAATGAAGATTATCAAGCCCTGGAATCTCTGTCATATCAAGTAGATGTAAGTCCTTTAAAAGTCTAGTGGGTATGCCTTTTCCAAGCTTATGCCCAGGCATATGAAATGGTATGGGACTTGACTTTACGTACTTCCTTAATGCGTTAAATATTGGAGAATAAATATTGTTTATGGTACTTCCCCCTAAATAAAAACAAAGGATTTATTTTTCTATCAACCAGACTGAAGTAATCCTATGCGTAGGAAACATTTCCTGAACTATCTGTCTTGCTTGTTTGATGCTTGATGCAGTGACTTCTTCAATCTCCTTTGTGTCAAATTTAGAACAGTTTTTCTTTTCCGTGTGCCAAACACGGTATCTTTTTTTTCTTGCTTTTTCTTGCATTTTACTACCTCTTACAAATATTACTTTAATATAATTATAACACTAGTTAGAAAAAATTACATAGTTTTATTGAAAACTCTTTGTTTTTTGTTCTAAAATTCCTATACATATAATTACTATTAATACTTTAAGCATTATTTATCAACTGAATTCTCTGTTTGGCGATGAATTATTTCATGATTTCGTTGTAACACTCCTTTGCCTCTCCAGCTAAAAGCTCTATCCCTATATCTTCTTAAAAACTCTTTATTTGAAATTTGTCTGAGCTCTTCATATTCTATTTTGTATTTTAAATTTCTCTTAAACTCCTCTATTATTGTTTCCTTTACGTTTTCATTGTGAGGGCAAACATCCTGGCAAACATCACACCCCCATATCAAATGGTGTCTTTTTAATATTTCTATATCGTCACAAGTAAGCTCTTCCTTCTTTTGAGTTATATATGATCTGCACTTAAAAGAAGCAATTGTAAAGTCACCTAAAATACATTGTCCCGGACATTTTTTCACACATTTAAAGCACTGATAGCAAGTTCTGTTTTGAGGTTTGTCCGGTTCGAAAGGATAATTGTTTATCAGATATCCTATAAAAACGTAGGAACCATATCTATCGGTTATTATGTGATTATTAATTCCATAAAAGCCTAGACCCGCTTTATATGCCAGATAACGCTCAGCAAGTGGACCATTATCTGCAAAGGCTTTATAATTAAAACCTTGGATATTTTCTTGCAAAAACCTTCCTATCATATCAAGTTTCTCTCGGACTATAATGTGATAATCCAGACTATAAGCATACTTTGACAAATTGGCATCCTCAGCAGTACCACAATAGTACGGAAACAAACAAACTATTACCGATTTTGCATCCTCTAAGGTCAAGTGTGGTTCAATCATTTTTTCCACACTTGCTTTCTCAAAAACCTTAGAGTTACCTTTACTGGTCATCTTTGTTAATGTATCTCTAAAGTCATTGTATGGACCAGAAGATACAATACCTACATATTCTATGCCTATGGATTTACAGAATTCTATTAAAACTTCCTTCATCTATGCTTCACCAATCTTATTTTATGTAAATTATTACAAGTCCCCTAAACCTTTTCTATTAGCTCAATTGAGTTGCTCTCTCCATTTTCTTCGGCACTTATATTAACATCTTTAGGCAAAATAATTATATGAGTAACCGTCAGATTATTTAGACCAATCCCGTCTGAATCCTTCTGTATAACATATAAAGGGTTTTTTAAACATTTCTTTTCAATTGTGCGTCAATTCGCTCACTTACTTTTGCGGAACCTCTAAAGCACCTATCTCATTGAGATCATTAATATTGTTCGCTTTATACATACCTTTTGACAGAGTGTATAGCGTATCGTCAATGTAAAGAATTCTCTCAACTAACTTGTTTGAGCCATAATAATAGTTTCCAGACTTTATATATTCCTCATCGGATAAATGTGTAATTTTGCCTTTTAAGGTAAAACCCGTTTTAGCATCAAGATTGTAAACATATGCACCTTGGAATGAAAATTCACCATAATCGGGGACTCCCCATTCGTTTAAGCCTGACTTACCCTTACCCTTGACTTCTGCTACTGTTACAGGAAATGCTAAAAGACTTTTCTCTTTTGAAAACAGCAGTGCTTTGTGATTTCTAAGGAGTTCGGATTCAGTACCTCTGTCGCCTATGACTTCGGAAAACTTCTGAATAGGATTACTTACATCTGAAACATCAAACAGTGCAAGCTTCATTCCCATATAAAAGCCTCCACTAGAAGTCTCTATCGTATCTTTCCCAAAGCCTATAATATGGTTCTCATCATAGGGGTGCAGGTAATCACTGTACCCAGGAATTTTAAGAGCCCCCAATATTTCAGGTTTGGTTGGATCTTTTAAATCGATTACAAACAGAGGATCGACAGTTTTAAAAGTAACTATATATCCACGGTCTCCCATGAATCTTACTGAGTAAATTTGTTCTCCCTTTGCAATGTCTTCAATTTTGCCACAAATATTCATCGTATCGTCTAGTATGTATAAATTGTTACCAGAAATATTTTCACCAGTTCCCCATACATCTCCCGTGGTTGTTGCTATCCTGAAGTACCCGTCGTTTTCATCCATTGAAAACTGGTTTAGAATAGTTCCTGGAACTGATCCCTTGTTAAGGTAAGTCATTTTGCTGCCATCAAGAGAAAACTTATACACTTCCGTCTCTCTATTATCCTTATAAATAGGGGTAATCAGCCTTCTATCCACTTGAGGACTTATAATCTTATTATTAGTTATAACAGCGTCGTATTTATAATTAGTTACAGCTACATAAAGATTTTCATTTGAAACGTATATATTTTCTCCTGAGCCAAGATAGGTATGAATATTTGCCTTTTCATCCTTTTTTGTATCAAAGGTAGCAACCATCATATAGTTTGACTCAACGGAATCAGGAAAATATCTTATCTGTGGATATCCGATTTTTATATAATCTTCACTTATTTTGCTATCTCTATAAAAGGGTGTCGGGATTTCCATATCCGAATCCAAAGCATAATAAATATTCGGATAATTGTTTGAAACCATATAGAGAACGGAACCTATCATTCTAGAAGATACATATCGCCCTTCAATTTCAACTTCTCTTATTTGCTTTATGTTTGCCTTATCACTAATATCGCATACAATAGCCTTTACAGTATTTTTTTGATTGTAATAGGGCTTTATATACAGCCGCTCCTCAACTTGAGGCTCTTCTCTTTTCTTCACATCTACCTTTTCATAGGAGCTTCCTATTGCGATAAGGAAATTTCCAGACAAATACATTTCCTGCGGCGTAAAGTTATCATCTGTAAAATCAACTATACCGGTTATCTGCATCTCATCTGCAGGGTATGCTTTTGCTACAACAATACGGTCATTGTTAACCTGATAAATATATTCACCGTCAGTCTTTACCACATCAGCTTCATCAACACCCTCTACCTGCACATTTGTTGTTGAATAATCTCCTTGGGTAGTAGCCGAAGAATTATCACTAATACTTTGAGCCATATCCGCAGATGCTTTTGATTTCATGCTTTCATCTTGTTTTACAGCTGCCTCAAACATAATATCAACGCCGTTATACAAACCATAATTATTAGCTTTTGTGTTTTTCATCAATTCCTCGAGTACTTCTAAGGTACCTACAACAGGTAAGTTATTGACTTTTGAAATAACTTCATCGATCATTGTTTTTTCAGCGGCTGTGTCAAATATATCTTCGTAATCACTAATTACAATCAGCCCTCTATCGTAAAATACCTTTTTGCCTAAGGCCTCGGCAATGCTCCTTAAAGGTAGAAAAGTTCTTCCCTCTGTAATTTCCGGATCAACTTCTAGTGTAACTTTTTCCTTACCTACAAGCATGGTTTTATTTCCAATAACCAATTTCAGCTCTTTATTTCCTAATGTTACTGTGACTGTTGACGATGTAGCATCCCATTCTACATCTGCCCCCATACCTTCTGTTATAAATCGGAGAGGAACTAAAGTCCTTGATTCCTTTATAAAGGGCTTTACATTTGAATTTGAGGAATCAACCTGAGTTTCCTTATTGTTTATCATTGCCTGAGAACTTCCTATGTATAGCACCACTGCATTTTCAAGCCTTTCTTTTAGGCTTTTTTGAGTAGTTTGAATAGTTGGAGTAGTTGGAGTAGTTGGAGTAATCGGGGTTTCCTTTGAAGCTATTGTATTACAGATAGGTATGATACATATAACTAAAAGAGTCATTATACTCAGCAATTTCATAAGCTTATTCATGTTTAAACTCTCCTTCCTTAATCGCTTATATTGTTTATTTATATTATTTGACGTTACAGAAGAATAAAATGTTCCAAACTACTAAGAAAATTCGCTTCGTTCATGACTTTTCTTGGTCACTAGGGAAGCCTATGGTTCTCTTCGACAATTCATTTAAAGCAATAATACAAACAGGGTATACATTCAAAATGCATACCCTATTTACTTAATTGTATTCTAATATTCTTTTAAAAAGTCAATTTCCCCATAAAATATGCATCGACATAATAGTAAGAATCATAATCCAAAAATTCAAGGTTCAAAATATTAATTCTTGCATATTCTAAATTCCGAGTCCTGCTTCTATGCTTTGCTATTGCTTATTCTTATCATAAATAATTCTAAGTCCGTCAAGTGAAAGCAACCCATTAATTTCATCTATTGTTTCAGATTCACTAGCTATCATCCTTGCAAGTCCACCGGTAGCAATTACCTTGATATTATCTTCTTTCATTTCTTTCTTAATTCTTTTCACAATATAATCCACCTTGCCAACATAACCATATACTATACCCGATTGCATGCTTGAAACAGTGTTGCGTCCAATTACTGTATCTGGTTTTGCAAGCTCAATACGTGGAAGTTTTGCCGCTTTTTGAAAAAGTGCCTCCGCCGAAATCTTAATCCCGGGACATATTACGCCTCCTAAGTACTCCCCATTTGATGTCACTGCACAAAAAGTTGTAGCCGTACCAAAGTCCACTATTATAACAGGCCCTTTATATAACTCAAGAGCAGCAACAGCGTTTACTATGCGGTCTGCACCAACTTCCCTCGGATTCTCATACTTAATATTTATACCGGTTTTTACACCTGGTCCTACTACAATAGGATCCAATTTTAAATATTTCTTTATGGCACGTTCTAAAGAATACATAATAGGAGGCACAACTGAAGCTATTACAACAGCTTCAATATTGCCCACATCAATTTTTTCATGATTGAAAATATTGATTAAAAACATACCAAATTCATCGGATGTTTTATCCTTGTCAGTAGTCATTCTCCAGTAATTCAAAAGCTTCTCGCCTTCATATACTCCAAATACTATATTTGTATTGCCAACATCCATAACCACAATCATAGTGCGTATTTCTCCTATCTAGTGCTATGCAATATATCATCTACACTCCAAGTTTTAAACTTCTGATTTCTTTGAGTTCTAGGTCTATTTCCTTTTCAATTCTAATAATGTCAGTTTTAATGTCTTCAATGGTCTCTTCTGCTTTTATTCTTCCATTTCCCCTTGATGAATAGTTGTTCCTATAACTGCTATCCTTGTTACCATAATAATTTCTTTGGTTATTGTCCTTTTGATAGTTGTTCTCCCTAGAAGAATTGCTTGAATTGTTATATCCACTAGACTTATTTGGATGTTTTCCCCGATAATTGTCTCTATTATAAGACTGTTCTTGGTTGTTGGATCTCTTCTTTGGATATTCCTTCCTTTTGTTGGTGTTATAATTGTTATTGTTGCCTGAATTACCACCACTATTGTTGCTTGTACTAAAATTATTAGTACTGTTGCTATTGCTTTTACTATTGCTTTTACTATTGCTTTTGCTATTAGTGTTAACATTACTGTTGTTAACCACTGTTGATACCCCCTCTTGGAATATTTCCTAATAGTATAATCTATGATAATGGATAATTAATACTACAATCCCTTAATTCACTTAATATTTGCACTTGCTGCAACACATTCGTAGGTGGAAATTACTGAAAAGAAAAATTGTGAAGCGGAAGTAATATTTAATTTATCCTGAATTTATTTACTATATTTCATACTGGCACATTGAGCAATTGTTCTTTTGAAATCACCTAAAATCATATTCCCAACAACTCTTTTGCATTTAAACCTAAAATAGCACTTTCAATTTCTGAACCAAATGAAAACTCTCTAACCTTTGAAACTTCTTCACTTTGATCCCCCCATGGAGAATCAGTAGCAAAAAGAATCTTTTTATAACCGTGGTTATTTATAATTCTCTTCGCTTGGTCTATATCCATAAACCTCAAACTGTAGGACGTGTCAAAATAAACCTCCGTACCTACAAGATGCCTTTCCACCTCATCCCAGTACAAAAAGCCCCCCATATGTGCTACTACAAACCTTCCTTCAGGAAAGTTATCAATAACCTTTCTCAATCTTTCGGGAGTTGCACGGTAAGGCTTAGGAAGACCTAAATCTACTCCAGCATGAAACAGAATAATAAAACCAAGTTCAATTGCCAATTCATATATCGGATATACTTTTTTATCGTCAACATAAAATTTCTGGTAATCGGGATGAAACTTAATACCTTTTACTCCATTTTGCCTCAGCTTCAAAAGTTCGTCCCTCCAATTTTCATTTTCGGGGTGAACACTTCCAAAGGCTATAATACTATCATCCTGTATTAAAGCTGTCCACGTGTTTATTTTTTCTGTCTGTGAAGGTTTTGTTGCTATGGAAAGAACCACCGATTTATCCACATTGGCCTTTTTCATAGACTCTTTTATGCTACTTATAGTACCATCAAGCCTTGCAGGTATATTTGCACATTTCGCAAGCTTAGGTACCGCCTTGTAAGCAAGCTCATCGTTAAAACAGTGCACATGAAAATCTATAATCATTTGTCCTTCTCTCTTTCATTAATCACAATAAGCAGTATATTTGTGTAGTCTCTTGTAATAATACAAAGCCTAAACTCTTTATACTTTAGAAATAAAAAGCATTATGAGATAACAAAAAACACAACTTCGTACTCTAATAAATTTGAAACATAATCAAATCAGGTTTATTCATTACCCTAGAGTAGGAACTTATATTTTAATAGCTCCTAACTATAACCTAAAAGTCCTCTTACCGAAACCTCACCAGAAAAAACCTCTATTACACTACCATTCACACATTTCACAATTAATTTGCCGTCTTTTGTTATATCTTGTGCAACCCCTCTGTATTGCTTGCTTTTATGTGTAATATTCACTTCCTTGCCTAAAGTAACCGAATATCTTTTCCACTCGGTAATAATATCTTCAAAAGCTCTACATTTTACTTTATCATATATTTCTTCAAACTTTAATAGGATAGTTGCAATTATTTCATTTCTTTTTAATATTTTTTGGTTGTTGGCATTTTGGTCCATATACATTTTTAAAGAAATCGCCCTATCTAAAAGTTCTTGAGAAAAATCCTCCTTCTCTTGATTTACGTTTAAACCAATACCTAAAACCAAAAAATTAATCCTGTCTATTTCCATATTCATTTCAACTAATATGCCACAAACCTTCTTACCATTTATTATTATATCATTTGGCCATTTTATTCCTGCTTCAATTTGAGCAACCTCATAAAGTGCCTGCACAACAGCTACAGACGCTGCTAAAGTAATTATCTGTACTTCGTCGAAGGATATCTCGGGACGTAATACCAAGGACATCCAAACGCCCTTTTTATCTGGAGAATTCCATTCTCTGCCTAACCTTCCCCGTCCACAAGTCTGATTGTCTGCTACAACTAATGTGCCTTCTTCACAACCTTCTAGTGCAGCTTTTTTAGCATAATTATTGGTAGAATCAACGCTATCAAGATATACTATATTTCTTCCTAAGGTCTTTGTCTTAAGTTCTTGACTTATCTCAAAGGAATTCAGAACATCAGAAGTTGAGCTTAGTCTATATCCCTTTTTCGATGAGGATTCAATGACATAGCCTTCCTTTTTCAGCTCATTTATAACTTTCCATATGGCTGTTCGTGATACTCCTAAAACAGTACTGAGATGCTCTCCTGAAATGTACTCTAAAGGGCTATTTTTTAGGTTTAATAAAATTTCTCTCTTCACAACAATCCTTCCAAAACTTTAAACTAATATCTTCAGACCTCACCACATACTTTTTCGAACGGTAAAAGCCTTATCGGTCTTTTTGTCTATAAAAGCCACAAAGCTGTTGCCATCCTTTTCTATCATTTCTAGTTCTCCTTTTGTAGCACGCCCCTTTAAAAAACCGAATAGAAGCCTATCATTCAGATCATTATACTCTTGCTTAAAATCCTCAATTACGTTGTTAATATATAATTCTTCCGAACTATTAAACAAAATCGGAGAATCCAACCTCTTGTCAAGCAAACTAATTTGTTCTGGAATAACTGTACTTGTTATAAGGCACTCCGGAAGTCTGTAAAGTCCAAAAGTGTACTCTTCTACAGGCATAACCGAATCAATATATAACTTCATGACATCATCATTATGCAAACCTATTTCATATAAGGACTTATCTGCTACAAAACAATACTCTGGATACAACTCTAGCTTAAGACATTTATAATCCTTCGATTTATATTTATCCATGTCATCTTTAGGATTTAAAAGTGCACAGAAACATATTTTATTTTCAGACTCTATCTGAACCTCTTTTTCATACCACTGAGATAGTTTTAAACCGCATTCTACAGAATTTTCAACCTTATCCTGGGGTACATAATAGTATACTTCAACCATAAATACACCTCCACAATAATAAATTAAACCATTAAACTGACCAACTGACAATAGAATTTAGATATTTCCCAATGAAAAATCTAACACTCAATCTTGTACTACATCTTCGAACTTCTTGTATAATACAACCCCATTTTTATCTTTACAATTATCTATATATTCACTAATATCTCCCTCAAAATCGCCTTCTTCCGTTAATTCCATTAATGGCACTAACACAAACGCTCTCTCAAGCATTCTTGGATGCGGTACTGTCAGCTCTTTAGTGTCCATCTTCAAATTATCTATCATAAGTATATCGATATCAATTGTCCTAGGTCCCCAATGAATTTCCCTTGTCCTCATAAGAAGATTTTCCACTGCCTGAAGCTTGTTTAACAGTTCAAGGGGTGCCAATTTAGTCAAGAGTTTTATGGCCATATTTAAGAATCTGCCCTGTTCTAAATAGCCTACAGGTTCTGTCTCATATATATTCGAAACTTTCGTAAGCTTTATTTCATCCATATCTTTTATTTTCTTAATGGCTTCCATTAAATTATTTTCTCGATCTCCTAAATTAGATCCTAAAGATAAAAATACTTTATACATCTTCTCTAGACCTCTTTATTTCAACACCAACCCACCCAAAATCTCCGTCAATGGGTGCATCGGGCTTTCTGACCTGTACGGTAACATCCTTTATTTTATCAAAAGTCGACATTATTTCCTCGGAAATATTATGGGCGAAACTCTCAATAAGTCGAAATTTGTTGTTATTATTTATATTTTTTATAATATCATAGACTTTGGAATAATCCACGGTATTTTCCAATTCGTCAGTAATACCCGCCTTTTTTAAGTCAAGAGTAAGCTCTATATTTATATGGAAATACTGCCCTATTTCCTGCTCTTTTTCAAATACGCCATGATAACCGTAAAGTTTAATATCTTTTAATAGTATCTTGTCCACAATTTATCTCCTATACATTCTAAACTCGAACCATTGCATCGGTCATCCTCACAACCCTTGCCATTTCCTTTACATCATGCACTCGGACAAAATCAGTGCCGTTAGCTATTCCAAGTGTAACTGTTGCCGAGGTACCCTCTAGCCTTTCATTCACTGGAAGGTCTAAAATATTACCAATCAACGACTTTCTTGATGTACCTAACAGTATGGGAAGATTAAGCGTTGAAAGCTCTTTAAGCCTTCTCATAACTTCAAGATTGTGATCTAAGTTCTTTGCAAAGCCAATACCGGGATCAATTACCATGCTTTCCCTTCTTATTCCGGTTTTCTCAGCAAGCTCTATGCTTTTTCTTAAGAACTTTATTATATCACCCATTAAATCACGGTATTCACAATTATCATTATTATGCATCATCACAACACCTGCACCATGTTTTGCAACCACCTCTGCTAGTGCAGGGTCTTTTTGCAACCCCCATATATCATTAATTATATGAGCTCCCGCCTTAAGTGCTCTGTCGGCAACAACGGCCTTTGATGTATCTACCGATATGGGAATATTAAATTCCTTCGCAATTACCTCTACCACAGGTACTACCCTATTTATCTCTTCTATGGCATTAACAGGTTGATGTCCAGGTCTTGTGGACTCTCCACCAATATCTATAATATCGGCACCGTTCTCAATCATGTTTTTTACTCTTTTAATCGCACTTTCTGTAGTATTGTACTTCCCGCCATCAGAAAATGAATCGGGAGTTACATTGAGAATTCCCATTATATAAGTCTTTTCACCTATAGGAAGTTTGTACTTTCCACATTCGAAATATTCAGGCTTTCCTATGTCCAATCCCATCAGTATTCTTTTTATTTCCTCTCCAATGTTTCTAATGCTTCCTGGCTGCATTTCAAGTTTATAAATAAGCTTTTTGTATTGAGAATATGTCCCCATTATAAGTATATCGGAAGTTTCAGTGCTAAAATTAGCCACACCCCTGTTTACAGCAACATCGCCACCTTTGCCTAACATCTCTTGTTTAATTATGTTCGCTGCAAAAGAGCTGACGTTTTCAAGCTTCATTGTAATAAATAACGCCTTAGGTGAAAGCCATGGTATGGACGCTGCGTCTACACCTATCTTACGGATTTCTTCTTTAGATGTACTCATGTTTTCGATAAATAATAGTCTTGCGTTTATCATAGGCTCATCTCCATTAATTTAGAAAAATATTATTTGTCCGGACACTCTTTTGTCCTTTATCTTAATTATACCATAGGAATAATGCGGTTGCCGTCTTTTATCGGTAGGGGAACCGGGATTAAAAAACAACACTCCGTCAATTTCTTCATTATACGGTATGTGACTATGACCAAAAACAACACAGTTTACAGAATCATTCTTAAAAATATTGATTGCATTTTTAAGTGCATTTCCACCATAACCTATATGACCATGAGTTATTCCAATCTTTACACCGCCAATATCTATTATTTTCTTCTTGCCAAGCTTGTCCTGCATAAAAAGATCATCATTATTTCCTGCAACGGCATGCACTGGTGCAAGCTCTTCAAGCTCATATACCACATAATCTTTTAAAAGATCCCCAGCATGAATTATCATATCTACACTTCTGAATTCCTTTAAAACAATATCGGGTATTGCTTTACCCCTACTAGGGATATGCGTATCTGATACAACTCCAATAGTTATAGTATTCAACTATAATCCTCCTACAAAAATCCGTTTTTAGGTGTTGTTTTCCAGGATTAAGGTGCGTTTGGAACGACTAATACTTTATTTATTATAATACATTTAATCATTTTTTAGAAGTCTATATTATGGCTTAATCTTGCAAACACTTTAACTTGTTTTATTTGTTGTTTTATACTAAACTAAATATAGTGGATTTAGTGTTATTATCTGAAATTGTGTTAAATTCTTATTATTGACTAATGAGTTTTAGGCTCTATTGATAAGATAATTGACAAGAATAATTAAAATATAGAGGTGGTTTTATGGCTTTTTTGGAGAAATTTGGTGAGAAGTTGACTAGTGCCGGAAAAGATGTGGCAAGAAAGACCAAAGAACTTGCGGATACTGCAAAGCTAAATATGCAGATTAGTAACGAAGAGGATAATATCAAACGCAAGTACGCTGAGATTGGGAAATTGTACTATGAGTTGTTTTCATCCTCTCCTGATGAGAAATTCGCAGAGTTTTGCAATTCTATATCTGAATCAAAAAACAAGATTGATGAACTTAGGGTTCAAATTCTAGAAATCAAGGGTATTAAAAAATGTTCTAACTGCGGTGCGGAAATAAATTTCACAGCTACATTTTGTAGTTCTTGCGGAAATGCAACTACTACTGCTCAATCAGAGAATAACGATAAAGAAGAACCAAGTACTGAGGTCACTGAAAAAGTTGAAGAAATAGAGAACTGTGGTAATTCACAGGATGCTGAACAGGGTGTCGGCGATACAACTTCTGATGTAAAAGAAGTTGTTGATAGTGCGGATATGGGCGAAACACATGATAACACTGCTTTATTATGTCCTTCATGTAGTAACACTATTGCTGACGATTCAGACTTTTGTCCTGAGTGCGGGAGTAAATTGAAATAGGTTCTTGGGGGCTGGTTTCTACTTTATGGTACATAATCGGGTCGGTTACTTTTATTGGGTAACCGACCTTAGTTTTTTATTAGGTGATTCCTGTTTAATTTGCTTTTGCTTACGGATTTAGGGTTTGACTTTTACAATATTGAAGGCTGCTTAATTGGGTACTTTTTTCTTTGTGCTCATTTGGGTACGATTTCTGATGTTTTGTGTGATTAGTCCGTAATATTAACGTCTTTTAAATTGACTATTTATCCCTGAAAAGTCTTTTCAGTATGTTTATTAGGTCTGACTCATCAACTTGTCTTGCATTGTATGATGTACTTCTTTGTTTCATTGTTAGGGTTGCGTAGTTGCTTATTTCTTCATGGTTTAAGGTTAAGTTGTTATTTATCATTTTGTCTATTATGTCTCCAAACTCGTCTATAGATGATACTTTAAATAGTTTCAATATTTTATTTGTTTTCTCCGGTACTGCTTCATAGTTGTATTTTAGATATTCTCTCATAAAGCATCCGTTTGCCCTTCCATGGGGGATGGCTTTAAAATAAGTCAGGGAGTATCCTAAGCCATGTATGATTGTTGTCCCGGTATGTGAAATGACCATCCCTCCGAGCATGGAAGTGTAGAGAAGCTTTTCTCTTATTTCGAAGTCAATGTTGTTATCAATTAATGCTTTAGTGCATTCTGAAAATACTTTCATAGCCTCTAATGCTAGTATGTCACTCACTGGGGTACTTCTTTTGCTTAAGTAGCCTTCCATAGCATGGGATAGGGCATCAATAGCTGTGTCTATAGTTGTTTCGTAGGACATACTGTTTGTATACGTCGCATCTATGAAGGCAAGTTTAGGGAAAGTGTCCTCATTGCCAAAACTCATCTTTGTGTTCAGGTCGTTTCTTGTTAGTATTGAATAGGGTGTCACTTCGCTTCCTGTTCCTGCTGTAGTTGGAATTGCAATTATGGGCAGCGGTTTGTTTGTGAATACATTTTTATAGAGGTCTAAAGGTTCAATATTATTTACCGCCAATACGGCAACTGCTTTTGATGCATCAAGGGGAGAACCTCCGCCAATGCCAATTATAAAATCAGCTTTAAACTCTCTAGCTGCCTTTCCTCCTTCTGCAACATTCTCTAAGGAAGGATTATTCTCAACTCCATCATATATGGAATAATCTATACTGTATTCCTTTAGTATTTCTTCCACATGGGCTAAAGCTCCACTGGCCTTTGCAGATGTTTTGCCTGTGACAATTAGAGCTCTTTTGCCACACTTGCTCAATAAGGCCTTATTAGCAATCAAACATTCTTTACCAAATAAAACTTTTGTACCTATTCCAAATCCAAACTGCATCTATATCACCAATCTTCTTAGTTATATTGTAAATCAAATTTATTATATTATAAACACTTCCATTTTTGAAGGATTTCATCACATCTTAGATTAATATTTTAAAATTTTATTTTACTATTGACTATATATCGATCATCTATATATAATGTTATATGTAGATGATCGATATATAAGGGAGTGATGTAATGAAGATTGACAAAAGCCTTATGACAGGGAGTACCACCATGCTTATACTTAGACTGCTTGAAAACACTGATATGTATGGGTATCAAATGATTGAAGAGTTGGAAAAGCGCTCTCAGAATATATTTACCCTTAAGGCCGGTACGCTCTATCCTTTGCTTCATACTTTGGAGCAGCAAAATATGATAGAATCCTATGATACAAAAGCAGATAGTGCTAGACCGAGGAAGTATTATCGGCTGACAAAAGACGGCAGAAAAATGCTAGAGGAAAAGAAAACTGAATGGCAAGCCTATACAACTGCGGTAAACCAAGTATTAGGAGGTCATAGCTATGTTAGAGCATAATGGGGCTATACAGGAATTTTTACAGACAGCTTGTAATCAGATACGTTATAAAAGTATCCACAAAAGCATAGTTAATGAACTCACCGACCATATTGAGGAACAAAAGATTCATTATATTAAATTGGGATTTAGTGAGGAAGAGGCTACAGCAAAGGCTATAGAACAGATGGGTGACCCAGTTTTGGTGGGCAAAGAGTTGGATAAAGCACATAGACCTAAAACAGAATGGTCTATACTGTCACTGGTTGCAGTTTTGGTTCTGATAGGCGGAGCATTACAGTTTTTGATTTCAGGGGTAAGCACAGATGGTCAAAGTAGCTTTTTAAGGTTTCTTTTCTATGCACCCATTGGAATTGCAGTATTTACATTTACATACTTTTTTGATTATACTCTTATAGCACGTTACTCAAAGCAGTTATTTTTTATACTCTTTGGAACAGCTATAGTTTATTTTTATTTTTCACAGCCTTATTGCGGAGCTTATCCACATATTTATTATTTCGCTTTGCTTTTTATCCCCATCTTTGCAGGAGTTATATACAGCTATAAAGGTAAAGACTATTTTGGTATCATCAAATGTGGATTATATTATGGTAGTGCTGCTTTTCTTTGCCTCATTGCTCCGAGAGTTTCAGCTTTTGTTATACACTCAGTATCTTGCTTGATATTACTGACTCTTGCTATTATAAAAGGTTACTTTATAGGAAATAAAAAGATTAGTCTTGCTATTGTATACATTCCCACAACTATAATTTTTATCTTGTTTACTATATTTTTATTTTTCCAATCTCCTATCAGAAGAAACAGAATTGCAACAATGCTAAATCCAAAAATCGATCCCGATGGACAAGGATTTCATGTTCTAATGGTGAAAAGAATAATCCAATCCTCCCAGACTTTTGGCAAAGCAGTGTTTGAAGGCGAATTTGAAAACATGCCTATTCATCAAATGCTTCCCGGATGGAATACAGACTTTTCATTAACTTATATAATTGGACGTCTGGGCATTGCAGCAGGGCTTATTATCATTGCAATAGTTTCTGTTTTTATTGTTCGAATGTTTATTTCAGTAACTAAGCAAAAGAATTCCTTTGGTTATTTATTATCTTTTTCAGCATGTATAGCTCTTACAAGCCAATTTGTTCTATATGTTATTTCTAACTTGGGGATTTTCACAATATTCTCTTCGTTAACTCTGCCGTTTATCTCATTTGGTGGTATGGGATTTATAGCAAACATGGTACTTATCGGCCTGGTACTTTCTGTATATCGGAGGACTAACATTGTTTATGACAGGATACAGATGAACTCACATAATTTGAAATTGTTTACGTTTGAAGACGGTAAAATAATAATTGATTTGGGTTTGAATAAGGACAAAAATCATATAAATTCCTACCGTCAGAAATGACAGTAACTTTATACTAGTAAGCATGTTTACCGTTTATCACTTATACAGACACTATATAGCTTCCATGTTTGGTTTATGGCTGCCTACCAAAAAACAAAAAATAAGCCCCGGCTTATGGTCGAGGCTTAAAACAATTAATTTTATATGGTTAGTTTATCCTAATCTAATACAATAGAATATTTATTGCCATCCCATCTCCATATATAATGGTTAATTAGTATGTCCTTCCAACCAGTGTCATTATCGCTGAAAATCCACAAATCATCTTGCTCAC
>JGI24711J26586_10000588_pt1 | contig 27976 bp, 24 predicted proteins | sample BioPla3DNA1_FD_26586 | JGI IMG/M metagenome (IMG submission 26586)
AATAGCTTTTTTCATAATACTATTATACCAAAAAACAGAGCCGTTTGCACTACTTTTGTGCAATTTGGCTCTGTTTTTTCGCGGGCTTTTGATACAGGCCCAATTATTGTTTTTTAATACTCAAATAGCGCCGGAGCTTCAAACCAGGTTTCTATATACATTTTACTAAGCGCTTTTATGGGTTCGGGGTTCGGTTCGGTAATCTTGTCTGCAATGACGCAAAAATTAAAATTGTTTTCTTTTAAAGTTTTAGCGGCATAATACGCGTCTTCAAATATTACAGAATTACTTTTTTCGGCATTTAGTCGTTGCAGAGAAATTTCATATATATCCGGCTTATGCTTACCTACTCCGACATCGTAAGTTGTAAGAACCACCTTACAATATTCTTTTAAACCGAACTTGTCAAGCGCGCTTTCCATTAATTGCAGAGGAGTCGCAGTTGCTATGGCGCAAGGAATTCCTTTGCTTTTTAATAAATCAAGAAAATCCATAATGCCCGGTTTCGGTTCGGCGATTTCGGCGTAATAGTTCTTTATATAGGGAATAGTCTCCTGGTAAACCATGTCCGGATTCGTTTTTACACCGTATTTTTCATATATATAATTAGTTTGAAACTCACTCGATTTACCTAAAAGTTTATATGAAAGTCCTTCTTCCGGCTCAATTCCCTTCCCTTTAAGGTAAACCTCGGTAAGGGTTCTCCATACCAACATTGAATCGAGCAAGGTGCCGTCAAGGTCGAATACTGCTGCGTTTAATTTAATCTTTCTCATAATAACAATAATAATAATATAAGTACTTAAAAAGGCGGCAGATTAATGCCGCCTAATATCGGGCTCAATAAATATTTACTCTGATAACGCCTGAAACACTTCTCAGCTTGCCAATGACTTCATCAGGAAGCTCTCCGTTGATCTCAAATATTGAGTATGCGTTATCCTTTTTGGAACGGCTGATCATATTTTCGATATTAATATTATCGGCTCCTAAGGCTGCGGAGAGATGGGAGATAAGGTTGGGAATATTCTTGTGCATTACGCAAATACGCTTGTCGCCGCTGTGAGGCATGGAAACATCAGGATAGTTGACCGAATTCTTGATATTTCCGTTTTCAAGAAATTCAATCAGCTCAAGCGCGGCCATAACCGCACAGTTATCTTCAGACTCCTCGGTTGAAGCCCCGAGATGCGGAATGCAGATAATTCCGGGAATGCCGATTAAATCCTGAGTCGGAAAATCGGTAACATATGCTGTGACTTTCTTTACAGCTAAAGCTTCTTTTATGTCTTTATTGTTTACAAGACCGGCTCTTGAAAGGTTAATGATCTTAACGCCATCTTTCATTTTTGCAAAAAGATCAGCGTTGAACATTCCCTTTGTTTCATCGGTTGCCGGAATATGTATTGATATATAGTCGCTGTTTTCGTATATCTCATCATAGCTTGATGCTTTTACTATCGAGCGAGAGAGCAGCCAGGCAGCGTCTACCGAAAGATATGGGTCAAAACCGATAACATTCATGCCAAGATGAACTGCGGCGTTGGCAACCATTCCGCCAACCGCACCAAGACCGATAACGCCCAAGGTTTTTCCTTTTATTTCGGTTCCGGCAAATTTTGACTTTGCCTTTTCTACGGTTTTTTCGATGTCATTGTCGCCGCTGTTCTCTCTAACCCATTCGATACCGCCGATGATATCACGAGAAGCGAGGAGCATGGCAGCTATTGCAAGCTCCTTGACGCCGTTGGCATTTGCTCCGGGAGTATTAAATACTACGATTCCCTTTTCTGCGCATTTATCAACGGGAATGTTGTTTACTCCGGCGCCGGCTCTTGCGATAGCTTTAAGCTCCGGATTCATATCCATCGAGAGCATATCTGCGGAACGTACCATAATTGCGTCGGGAGTTTCAATGTCTTCTCCGACAATATACTTTTCTTTATCAAAGTTATCGGTACCGACAGCAGCGATTTTGTTGAGAAGTTTTATTTTTTTCATTTATTTTTTATCCTTATATATTCAGCCCTTGGGGTTTTCTTTTGCAAACTTTTCCATGAACGCAACAAGTTTTTCGATACCTTCATACGGCATAGCGTTATATATGGAAGCGCGCATTCCGCCGACAGAACGGTGGCCTTTAATGTTCTTTAAACCCTGAGCTCCGGCTTCTTTTGCGAATTTTGCGTCAAGGTCGGGATTGCCGGTCACAAATGTTACATTCATTATTGAACGGTACGGCTTTTCGGCAGGAGCTGTATAATAGGTCTGATTATCAAGATAATCGTAAAGCAGTCCGGCTTTCTTTTCATTAAGCTTTTTTCTTGCTTCAAGACCGCCTTCTTCGATTAACCATTCGAAAACAAGTTTGGCGACATAGATCGACCAGCATGGCGGGGTATTATACATAGAATCGTTATCCGCCTGAGTTTTATAATCGAGCATTACCGGGATATCTTTCCTTGAATTTCCGATAAGGTCGTCTCTTACAATAACGATAGTTACGCCCGCGGGAGCAACGTTCTTCTGAGCGCCGGCGTATATAACACCGAATTTGCTGACATCATAAGGTTCGCTCAGAATGCAGGAAGACATATCAGCGACAAGAGGTACATCTCCTGTGTCGGGAATATAATTCCACTTTGTGCCAAAAATCGTATTATTGAAGCAGATATGGACATAATCAGCGTCACTACGGAAATCAGCAGAGGTAAGCTGCGGTATATATGTATTATTTCTGTCTTTCGATGAAGCGACAAGTTTTATATCGCCATATTTCCGAGCTTCTTCATAAGCCTTCTGGGAAAACTGACCGGTAATAACATAATCAGCCTTGTTGCTTTTATTCATAAGGTTCAACGGAACAGCTGAGAATTGGGTTGATGCGCCTCCTTGGAGGAAAAGTACTTTATAGTTGTCCGGAATATTCATCAACTGCCGAATGAGAGCTTGAGCATCATTTATAATTGTTTCGAAAGCCGGAGATCGGTGGCTCATCTCCATAACCGACATGCCGGTTCCCTGGTAGTCGATAAGATCAGCCTGAGCCTTTTCCAGCACAGGTAATGGAAGCATTGATGGTCCTGCTGAAAAGTTGAAAACTCTGTTCATTAAAAAAACCTCCGGTTTCATAAAAAAGAATATTAGCCACAGCAGGGGCCGGATTAACACCCTTCGCCAACTGCGGCTAATATAATTATATAATATCTATTATCGATTGTCAAGCTAAAAAATGTTATAATTATCTAATACTTGTGTAAAATCCTGATAAAATGTTAATATGATACAAAATATATCGAATGCATATATGGTTATTTTAACAAATTAACATAAGAAGCCGATAATAACTTAGACATTGAAATTATTTATTCAGTAATATTTCGGAAAGAGGTCTTTTTGGGACATGATGAACCGAATTCTTGTCGCGATAATATGCGGTTGATCCGTCAGAACCCGTATCTTCCAATACTATTTCAGTTAAAGGCTTACCAAGCGCAATTATCAGTCTTATCGAGAGATTTTCCGGGAAATTAAAGTATCGCCGAATCTCAGCTTCGTTAAAGCTGCCGATCATGCAACCGCCGAAACCTTCTTCGACAGCCTCAAGAAGTATTGTCTGCGCAGCTATACCGACATCTTTGTCAAAACCTTCCGGTTTCGGAGCGATATCTTTGTCTGTGAAGATAATAATATATCCGGTCGGATTATGTTCTTTATCGGGACCGTTGTATCCGGGCAAAAGTCCGGCAAATTTAATGTTTTCACGAATCAGTTTCAGCTCCTCCGGTCTGACCGCGATATAATACTTAAGCGGCTGGAGATTAACTGTAGAAGGAGTGAATCTAACCGATTCAATATAGCCATGAAGATTTTCGTATGAAATCGGCAGAGAGCCGTCAAATTCCCGATAACTTCGATTTTTAAGTACGAGCTTTTTTAAATTGCCGTGATTGTTCATCTTAATTCCTTTCGTATTGGTATATTAAAATGTAAAATGTTTCGGTATGCCGTTTTCCCAAACTACCGGAAGTTCGCCTTTAATTAAAGGCAGCATATAATTAATACATTCATCAGTTATATAATTATTGCAGTCATTAATGTAGCTGTCCGGAACGGTTTTTGTTTGATTTGCGATGTTTATTACATCATTTGAAATTATATCAATACCGTATTCAGTTTCATCTTTGCGTTTAAAGCACATCATTTTAGCAGTCTCGCCGTTTAATGCAGCTTTAACCGCCGATTCACCTATTCTTTCCGATTCGCAAATATCGGTAAGAGATGCCGCATGTGATGCGCAGCGCTGAAGCAGATTCAATTCAATCGAACGTACTTTGCATCCAATCTGTTCCTTTACCAGAAGCTCAAGCGCTTTTCCGACGCCGCTGAGATTTACATTACCGAATACATCTTTGCCTTTATGCAATGCGGCGCCGATATAATTTCCCTCGGCGTCCCGTATTCCCTCTGATACGGCGACTACAACATCCGGATGAGAATTTAAAGCTGCTTTGATATCGTTTAAAAATGACGATGTATCAAAAGGTTTTTCCGGAAGATAAATATAATCAGGAGCTACTCCGGATATTGCGCCCGGCAAAGCGGCGGCGGCAGCAAGCCATCCGGCGTCTCGTCCCATTATTTCAATTATCGTTACCGCGGGTCTGGTATAAACCGCGCAGTCCCTCAAGACTTCTTGGACTGTTATAGCTATAAATTTAGCTGCTGAACCGTATCCCGGAGTATGGTCGGTTCCGATAAGATCGTTGTCAATGGTTTTCGGTACCCCTATAACCCGAAGTTTTCTGCCTTTTAGTTTGCAGTATTCAGATAGCTTGTGAACGGTATCCATTGAATCGTTGCCGCCGATATAAAAGAAATATTTAATATTGTACCGATCGAATACCTCCTCAAGCTTTTTGTATTCCTCCGAATCAAAATCTTCGGGTAATTTATGGCGACAGGAACCTAAAGCAGAAGCAGGGGTTGAAGAAAGCAGCTTCAGCTGTGTTTCAGAGAGAGTGATGTTAATTGGCTCAACGCCTTTTACTAACCCTTCGACTCCGTTCTTCATGCCGTATATATGTTCAATCTCGGGCGCCGCCTGAGCTGCGCGGATTACTCCGGCAAGAGAGGCATTTATCGCTGCTGTCGGTCCGCCGGACTGTCCTACAATTGCATTTCCTAAAATTGACAATTTATCAGACATAATAATATCCTCCTGTAAAAATAATCACTTATAAAATAAAAAAATCACGCACCGGCGTTCTGACGCCAATTGCGCGATATAACGGCCCCAGACAAGGTGCCGCTGAACTGGTGACCCGTAGCGGAATCGAACCGCTGTTTCCGCCGTGAGAGGGCGGCGTCTTAACCGCTTGACCAACAGGCCGTAATTTCAGCATGTTAATTATATCACAGTTTTATACATTTTGCAATAGCGCGAGAGAAAAAAGTTTTTAATTGATTGTAAAATGAAGTTTTTTGGTAGGTAGTGTAAAACAAATTGCAAACGAAAAACTATCCCCTGAGATTTCAGTAATATTATCTCAGGGGATTCTGATTCAGTTTTAAGATTATCGTTAATTAAACAAACACACTGTAATTAGGCGCTTCTTTTGTGATGCTGATATCATGGGGGTGTGATTCGCGCAGTCCGCTGCCGGTTATTTTTATGAACTGTCCTTCGGCTTGAAGCTCCGCGATTGTCGCGCAGCCGCAATATCCCATACCGGCGCGCAGTCCTCCTATTAGCTGAAATACAGTGTCGGCAAGCGGACCTTTATAAGGTACACGGCCTTCAACGCCTTCCGGCACCAATTTATAAGCGTTCTCTTGGAAATATCGGTCTTTAGAACCCTTATCCATTGCGGCAAGCGAGCCCATGCCTCTATATACTTTAAAACTGCGGCCTTGATAGATTTCGGTATCTCCGGGGGATTCGGAGCAGCCGGCGAAAAGCGAGCCAATCATGATAACATCGGCTCCTGCGGCAATAGCTTTAGTAAGGTCGCCGGAATATTTGATTCCTCCGTCGGCGATAACGGGAATGTTATAATTTGCTGCAACCGAAGCAGCATCATAAATTGCGGTAATCTGCGGAACACCAATACCGGCGACCACTCTTGTCGTGCAAATAGATCCGGGACCGATTCCGACTTTTATTGCATCGGCTCCGGCAGAGATAAGGTTACGGGCGGCTTCAGCGGTGGCAATATTTCCGGCGATAAGCTGGGTGTCCGGAAAAGCTTCTTTTATTGCTGTTATTCCGTTTATGATATTTGAGGAATCTCCGTGAGCCGAATCAAGGACAAGAAAGTCAGCTCCTACGCTTAACAATGCCGTCGCGCGATCTATCATATTCTTGGTTACCCCGATTGCCGCGCCGCAGAGCAATCTTCCCTGGGAGTCTTTTGCTGAATTGGGATAACGTTTCGTCTTTTCGATATCCTTTATCGTAATGAGACCTCTGAGATGCATCTCATCATCTACGATAGGAAGCTTTTCTATTTTGTGTTGTCTGAGTATTTCCTGAGCTTCATCAAGCGTGGTTCCTTCCGGCGCGGTAACAAGGTTATCTTTAGTCATTACTTCGCTTATAAGAAGATTGTAATCGGTAAGGAAACGCATATCACGGTTAGTGATAATTCCAACCAGCTTTTTATCTTTGTCACAGATAGGTACACCCGATATCTTATATTTTGACATCAGGGCTTCCGCTTCATAAACATAATTATCCGGCGCAAGATAAAATGGGTTTTGAATTACACCGTTTTCCGAACGCTTAACTCTCAGAACATTATCAACCTGATTTTCAATAGACATATTCTTATGAATAACGCCGACGCCGCCTTCTCTTGCTATTGCAATAGCAAGATTAGCCTCGGTAACGGTGTCCATTGCCGCTGACATCATCGGTATATTCAATTTTATAGTTTTGGTAAGCCGTGTGCCTAGGTTTACTTGATTCGGCAAGATATCGCTTCTTCGCGGAATCAGCAATACATCATCGAAGGTAAGCCCTTCTTTGACAAATTTCTCAGCTGGATTGAGATTTACCATTTGCGTTTCCTTTCATTCTGTATTTGGTTTTCCGAAATTTTAATAATTAATTATATCATAAATGAGGTGTTATGTCAATTATAATCATAGACAAAACTGTATGATAACCAAATAAACAGTTTTGACATCCATCAAAATCCGGCAAGCAGACTGAAGAGACGCGCGAATATTGTGTCTCGGTTAATAGCTCTGCAATAGAGCATATCATGTCTGCCGTCATCAAAGCTGTAAGTTCCGTCAAGCGTAACAATAGGGGTGGGTTTTATGACAATATCCTCTGATTCGGGACATATAAGAGCGGCTATCGCGGAAATATCCCAGATAACTTTGGACCAGCACATTCCTCCTCCGTAATTGTCGACAATATCTACAAGGTAGTCGCAAAGCTGATTTTTCCCGCCGAGGTAATGCCGAAGTTCGGGTACGGTAGTTGCCAGGTGATCCACAACTCCCCAACAAGGAAGCTGTAAAAGAGGTACACCGGAGTCGAAAATGACTTTAGCCGCATAAACATCCTGAATTAAGTTAAATTCTCTTGTGTGCGGGCAGTGATGCGCGGTACCGCCAAGCCAGATAACGGCTATATTGTCGATTATATCGGGAGCTTTAACTATCGCAGACGCTACATTTGTAATAGCGCCTATTGCCGCTATATATATTAAATCATCGCTTTCCCTTGCGGTTCTGATGATGTTTTCGGCGGCGTCAGACTCGACCGGGAGCGAAACGCTTTTCATATATTCGCGGCTGCCCTTATATACCGGTCGACTTTGATTTGTAAGCTTCATAATTTTGAGGATTTCGTTGTAGCTCTTTTCCATCCCGTCTTCCGGCCCATTTGAACGGTTGTTATGAAAAGGCGCAGCATTTACCGATAACAACTCTACCTTTGATTGATCGCACAGCAGAGCCCAAGCAAGAGCAAATTGGTCATCTACCTCGTTATAGGTATCGGTGTCAAGTATCAGTCTCTTTTTTATGTCGGTATTTTTGATTTGAGATAAGAGCTCATAGCTTTCAATTTTCGCCATATTTTTCACCTCAAAACCTAAAGAATGATTTTGTGTTATTGTAACAGATATCAGTCACAAGCTGAGCCAATGAATTAATATCGGCAGGATAAAGCCCCTTATCAACCCATTCTCCGATTAGCCCGCACAGGATGCGTCGAAAATACTCATGTCTGGAATAACTTATAAAACTGCGGCTGTCGGTCAGCATTCCCAGGAAGGAACCAAACGCTGACATATTCGCCAGTACTTTCATCTGCTCTCTCATTCCGTCTATGTGGTCGTTAAACCACCAAGCGCTTCCCTGCATGATTTTAGGCAGTTTTGTGCCGTCGGATGACTGGAAGGCGCCGATAAGCGCCGCTACTGCGGCGTTGTCGTTTGGATTGATCGAATAGATAACGGTTCTCGGCAGCTCGGTCTCTTTCATGATATAACCTAAAAGACGGGCAAGTTCTGTTACGCTCGGACGTCCGCCGATTATATCGTATCCGGTATCCGGACCCAATGCTTTATACATTGCGGGATTAACATTGCGAAGCACGGCAAAGTGAATCTGCATTACCCAGCCGCGGCGGTTGTATTCGCCGGCAAAGAATTTTAACAAATGTGTACGGATTGCATCGGCTTCATAAAAGCTGACACCGGTTCCGTTAGTTTCAAGCGCTTTTTTAAAAATAGAATTAAGAGCAGCTTCGTCAACTATTTTAAAAGGTATCGTTTCGTCAATTCCGTGATCTGCAACACGGCAACCGTTTTCAGCAAAGAAATCAAGACGGTTGAGGTAGGCGTTCTTAAGCGAATCTAAGTCGGAAATCGGAATACCGGAAGCTTCGTCAAGTTTTTCGATATAATCGCGGTAACCGGCTCTGTCACAGTTAAGCCCTTTGTCAGGTCTCCAAGCGGGCAAAACTCTTACCGGAAATGTAGCGTCTTCTTTTATTATCTTATGATATTCAAGATTATCCGTCGGATCGTCGGTTGTACAAAGAAGTTCAACGCCGGATCTTTTTATTATGTTTTTAACAGACATGTCTCCTTTGGAAAGCTTGTTCGATGTCAGCTTCCAAATCGCTTCCGCAGTGTCTTCATTTAAAATGCCGTTGTATCCGAAATATCTCTTAAGTTCAAGATGTGACCAATGATATAGCGGATTGCCGATGAGACTCGGCATACAGGAAGCGTACGCTTTGAACTTGTCGTAATCGGAGGCGCTGCCGGTAATCAGTTCTTCGTCGATACCGCATGAACGCATGGCGCGCCACTTGTAGTGATCACCGCTGAGCCACAGCTCGGTTATATTTGAATATTGGCGATCTTCAGCTATCTCACGTGGCGGAACGTGACAGTGATAGTCAATGATAGGGAGTTTCGCAGCGTATTCGTGATAAAGCAGTTTTGCTATGTAGTTATTAAGCAGGAAATTTTTTCCCATGAAATTTTTCGGTTTGTTTTTCATGTTTGTTACTCTCACTTTCTTTAATATAGACTTGATTTAATAAAATCAAGAGTGTTGTTAAGCTTTTTAAGATCGGCGCTGCCGTCTTCACGGACGACCGGTGATTCGAGTGTAACGGTTCCGCAGTATATATTTTTAATCGAAGAAAAAAATGATTTGAAGTCTATTATTCCCTCGCCGGGATGCAATATCGGTCGCATCGCAGCGAAATTCATCGGCGGACCTGAAAAATCGGAAATATGCAGGTGAGAAACCAAGCCTTTATTGATCCACTCAGAGGCATGAAACTGATCAAGATGGCAATGATGCCCGCCGAATCGGGTATCGAAAAGATATTTAAAATCCGGAAAGTTTTCTTTAATCTGTTCCCATCGGGTTAGCGGGTCCGAGGTAGTACACGGTACATTCTCAATAAGGATTTCGATTCCCGCACTGAGAGCTGAATTTAAAATAGCTGGACAGGCTTCAAGATTTCGTTCAAACCTGCTGTCTGAAGTAATACCACCCCAAAGATGAAGCACGGCGCGTTTTGACTTGAGACTTGAGGCAAAAGTTAAATCTTTTGAAAGCAGGTTTATTGCTTTCTCCGAAAAACCATCGCTGATAAAAGTACCAATCTCTTTATTTAAATGAAATACGGAGAACTGCATACCGTCGAAAAGCAACTCATCTGATATCTCTTCTTCATGCCCGTAAAATGAGTCGAGCATCATGAATTCGAAAGCATCAACGGCAATATCTTTGTGCCATTCCTTTAAAAGGCGCCAGTTTCGGTTATTTTTTCTCGATATAAGGCAACCGGTTGAACAGTAAAACATATTCTTCATTGCTTTACCTATTAAAAGTAAACTATATTGATATTTATTATACCATATTCATAAGGAATTATCAATAATAAAATTAACAATAACAAGGTTTGAAACTTGATATTTTTATGCTATACTAATAATCGAGCCAAATTGAAAGATGATGTATATGATGTATTATGAAGCTTAATTGTTTTGCAGATTCACATTCTCACACGAATTTTTCTTTTGACGCACAAGATGCCGTTGATGATATGTGCGCCAGCGCCGTAAAATGCGGATTGTCTGCGCTCGCAATAACCGATCATTGCGATTATGATAATGTTATCGAGGGATTGTATACTCCATATGATGCTGAGAATATTTACAAAGCGGTGACTGCCGCCCGGGAGAAATACGACGGTAAGCTTATTGTGCTTCACGGTATCGAATTGGGCGAAGGCCATCTTTATTCAAATCAAGCCCGTGGACTTATTGAGAAATATAATTATGACATAGTCTTGGGAGCGCTGCACAATTTAAAAAGGGCTCCCGACTTCTCATTTATGGATTTCTCAATTTTAAATGTCGATATATGCATGAAGTTTTTTGCACGCAGTCTTGACGAGATATATGAGATGCTCGATTTTGATTATATATCTTCTCTTGCGCATATTAATTATCCTATGAGATATATTCGACGCGCAGGTCATGATTTTTCTTATGAGCCATTTTATCCGAGGCTTGAAAAGATATTTAAGAAACTTATAGAACGGGATATAGCTCTTGAGGTGAATACCTCAGGTTGGCATAAAGCGCCGATATCACCTGATCCGGACAAACGAACAATGCCGGACATGTGTTTGGTTGAGTTTTATTATAATCTCGGCGGGCGTCTTATCACTGTCGGCTCTGACGCGCACTCAGTTTCACAAGTAGGCGTCGGAATAAAGGAAACGCTTTCTAAGCTGCACCAGATTGGTTTTAGAGAAATTACCGTTTTTATTGGTGGTAAGCCGGTAATGGTGCCGCTTGTTATCTAAATGCATTATGAGGAAAAACAAATGAATGAAATGAATGCGCTTTTAAACTTACTTGAAAATGACGCTCGGCTGACTCCCGAACAAATCGCTATTATGCTTGATAAAGAAGTCGGAGACATAAAGAAGCTTATATACGAATACGAAAAAGACGGCGTTATATTGGGTTATAAAGCCATGATCGATTGGGACAAGATCGAACGGGAATATGTCTCGGCGATGATAGAACTTAAGGTTACTCCTCAAAGGGACAAAGGTTTCGGCTCGATAGCCGAGAAAATAACAAGGTATCCTGAGGTTCAGTCGGTGTATCTTATGAGCGGAAGCTTTGATATACTTGTATTGATCGAAGGCAGAACAATGAAGGAAGTTGCTTTTTTCGTTGCCGAGAAGCTTTCGCCGATGGATTCGATTACTTCAACCTCCACTCATTTTGTTCTTCGCAAGTATAAGGACAGGGGCGTCGTTTACGGCGTTCCGGAGGTGGATATCAGAGGAAGTCTTGTATAATATGGATTACTCAAAGATTCTGTCCAAAACCGCCTCTGAAATTAAACCTTCCGGTATAAGAAAGTTCTTTGATCTGCTTTCTGCCGGCGATATGTCGGATGTTGTTGCGCTTACGGTAGGTCAACCTGACTTCGTAACCCCCTGGCATATAAGAGAAGCCGGAATTGAGTCACTTGAAGAAGGAAAGACTTATTACACCTCAAATGCCGGACTTACAGAGCTGAGAAATGAGATATCGTTATATCTGAATCGCCGCTTCAATCTTTCGTATAATCCCGGAAATGAAATCATCGTTACAGTCGGCGGTTCGGAAGCAATCGATCTTGCCGTTCGCGCGATTGTAAATCCCGGTGATGAGGTTATCATCGCCATGCCCGCTTTCGTCTGTTATCCTCCGATAGTGAGCCTTGCAGGCGGTATTCCGGTACTTATACCGACAAAAGAGGAAAACGAGTTTAAACTCACCCCCGAGGAACTTAAATCCGCGATAACCCCGAAAACAAAACTTCTAATACTTCCCTATCCAAATAACCCTACCGGGGCGATAATGGATTATGAGGACCTTAGTAAGATCGCAGACATCCTTCGCGACACCGATATTATGGTGCTTTCTGACGAGATCTACGCTGAGTTGACATTCGGTCAGAAGCACGTTTCGATAGCCTCGCTTCCCGGTATGCGAGAGCGGACGATAATAGCTTCCGGATTCTCAAAAGCTTATGCCATGACCGGATGGAGACTCGGTTATGTTGTGGCACCGGAGCAAGTCACTTCGGTTATATATAAAATCCATCAGTTCGCAATAATGTGCGCTCCGACAACCAGCCAATTCGCCGCGATTCAAGCTCTTAAAAAGGGCGATGATGATATTGAATATATGGCGGAAGAATATAACCGCCGTCGCAGATATATAGTCGCAGGTCTGAGATCTATCGGTTTTCCCTGCTTTGAGCCGAAGGGCGCATTTTATGTCTGGCCCAATATCAGCGGCTTTGGGCTTTCGAGTGATGAATTCTGCGAGAAGCTTATGTATGAGGGACGTGTTGCAATAGTCCCCGGAACTGCATTCGGTGACTGCGGAGAGGGATATGCAAGATTGTCTTACGCATACAGTGTAGAACATATTACAAAAGCCCTTGATGGGATTGAAAATTTTGTTAAAAAAATCAGATAATATAATCGGCTGACGCTTATTTACGTCAGCCGGATTTTTACCTTCAGTTCAGATAAGAGAATATCACTGCCCCTCGCGTATAGAGCCACTTAAACAAAGTGAGAACTGCAGCAAGAACGAGAACCGAAACAGCTATGATATACAGTTCGGCGGACAGAAACTTAGATACGAGAACATAAAGCAATCCCAATCCAACTACCACCGCAGTACCGCCGAACATCAATATCAAAACTGACCAATTATTTTTAATTGCGGCGGTTTCATCTATATAGTCAAGATTTGGATTTTTCAGATTCAAAATCAGACCTAATACTGCATTGAAAATCACCCATAATATTACTGCTGGAATTCCCAAAAGCAACCTTATGTCAGCAGAGAATGCTATTGCTGAACAAACATAGAGAATCAGCGCCGGTATTCCGGTTATAACAATATGAAGAATCAGCTTTGCATTCAATGCATCGGATGGTTTTACCGGTAATGACTGAATGATCCAGATTGACTTGCCCTCAAGCGAAACAGAAGCTGCAGTTATGAAATTATATGATACTATAATCCAGGTTATGCCAACTGACATTAACACAATTAAAGAGGAATCAGAAAAAATGTCTTCGGCAATATTAATAAAGTATTCTTTTATATCGGAGCCTTTTATCAGGATCGCGACTCCTCCAACGAGCATAAAGAAGGAGCCCATTGCGGTATTCAGCATATAAGTTGCCGAGCTTTTAAATTTCATGAACTCGCGCTTTAAAAGTGAACTTTTTAAACTTTCGGATTTGACTTGTCCGCCTGAATACTCGACTTTTACAGATGGCGCTGATGATGTTGTAAGTTTTATGAAACTGCGGCTGAGAACATAATAAACAATACCGAATAACAAAACAGCAATCAAGGAATATAAAAGAAAACTTGGAGTGTCTCCCGCCAAACCTTTACCCATAAGATAAAAAGGAATAGCAAGATATTTTATTTTTTTCGAAAATCCTTCCGCGTTTACCACAAAATCTTCCAGCATATGCGGAAGCCTGATAACGAATGCATAGTATCCGGCAATAAACGCAAGCGATACCACCAAAGTTACGATGCTCTTATTTTTTACACGAGGAGCAATAAGCGCTATCAGCCACCCGAGAACACAGGATATAGCCAGCGAAATAAGCGGAAGAAAGAATAAATTCAACAAAGAAAATATTATAACAGGGGCTGTTGCATAGCCATGGGCTATATATACTATCAAGCTTGGCAGGAGCACAGGCATACAGAAGGTAAAAGCCATGAAATAACAGCCTATCATCCTTGAAAAAAGTATCAGACTCGGTGAGAGCGGCATAGAAAGCAGAAGTTCATTATCTTTTGCGTTATATAGCGCGGAATATGTCATGAAAGCTGAGCCGACAACCGAAAATAATCCGCCGAATATCCCAAATAGAGCAAAATACATCCAATCAAGTCCGGCATTATGAAGCCCTTCGCAAACGATCATCGAATAGGTGAAGAACATTGAGCCGAAACTGACAATAATAAGGAGGTAAATACCGATAACGCCCGCAATCGAAAGTTTTTTTCCGGTTTTTCGGTTCTTTCTGGAAAAGCTGTTCAGAGTCTGAAGCAACTGTTTTTTTATCAGAGCTTTTGCTGCCGCGCTCATTTGACATCTCCTTCTTTTGTTTCTTGTGAACCTTTATTTTCTTCAAGTTCCAAAAATACTGTCTCAAGAGAACTGTCACCGGTTACCTCGTCCATAGTTCCGGAACGAATGAGTTTGCCGTTTTTAATAACCGCGATTTTGTCACAAAGTTTTTCTGCAACATCAAGCACATGAGTTGAGAAGAATATCGCGCCACCGCGGTCACAGACCTGACGCATCATTTGTTTAAGCGTATGAGATGCAACCGGATCAAGACCTACGAAAGGTTCGTCCATCATAATGAGATTGGGATCGTGCATCCATGCGGCGGATATCGCAAGTTTCTGCTTCATTCCGTGTGAATATGATGAAATCGGCATCGCCAAATCATCATTGATTCCGAATGACTTTGTATATTTTTCTATTTTTTCGGTTCGTTCTTCTGAACCGATACCGTAAATATCCGCAACGAATTTAAGAAACTGAATGCCGGTCATATATTCATAAAGGTCGGGATTATCGGGAAGATAAGCAAGTTCCCTCTTTGCTTCAATCGGAGACTGTTTTATAGACAGTCCGTTTATGAAAATTTCGCCTTTATCGAATTGTAATATGCCGCAGGCGGCTTTTAAAGTTGTGGTTTTTCCGGCGCCGTTGTGTCCGATAAAGCCGTAAATCTCGCCGGGGAGTATGTGTAATGAAAGGTCATCTACAGCTTTCTTTTCGCCGTATATTTTCGTTAGATGTTCGATTTTTAGCATTATTAATCCCTTCATAATAATAAAATGTTATCCGCCGATGTGATATCATTATGATATCACATCGGCGGATGGATTACTATCTTTTTAAGTATATTTTTTATTAATTTTTTTGAAAGCTTAGCGTAATTTTGAGTATGTTTTCAAAGAATTTGCTTATGTTATTTTCAGGATTATTTTCTTGAAATAGCTTCTACCATTTTTGGATTAAAACTCTGATTATCATTGGATGTGATAGACGAAAATCCCCGGTAGCTCCAAACGGCGCGACCTATTCCGTGGTTTAAAAGAACATCAGCCATATCGCTCAGCCATCTGACAGCTGACTCGTCATCGGCGTTTGATATTACTCCGTATTCACCGCAGTAAAGTGTTTTGCCGTATTTTTCCGAGAATTCAAAGGCTGGAGACATGTAACTTTCAATAAAATTCTTGTCAATCAATTTTCGTCCTTTATACGAATCCGGAAGTCTGCCGCCGTAATATTCAAGATGATCTTCTGGATTATAGGGATAGGTTACCGATTTCTGCCACCGGCGGTTATTCTCAACCCAGGGAGCTCTTTGGTGAGTAAAAAGAAACGGTTCATAGAAGTGGAATGTATATAAAACGCGATCATTTTCAGAAACCGTCAGGTTTTTCAGTTCATTTATACTGTTGTAGTTATTGCCACCGACGATGATGCGTCTTTGAGGTGAAATTTTCAATATACACTCGACTGCTTTTTGCCAAAGCTCGTTCCATGATGATGAATCAGACCATACAAGTTCATTCAGCAGCTCAAATATCAGGTTATCGCCTTCATTTTTATATCTTTCGGCAAACATTTTCCAGATATCAAGAAATCTTTTTTGGGATGCTAAATCCGTGAAAAGAAGGTTTTTGTTGCCGTCACCAAAGAAATATCCCGGAGCATGGTGCAAATCAAGTACCATATTCATCGAATATTTTTTACACCATAATATGGTTTTGTCGATATAAGCTAATCCTTTATCAAGATAAACCCCGGGCGATTCATCCTTTTCAAAAATGAAATAGTCTACAGGGAGCCGGATATGATCCAGCCCCCAACTCTTCATGCGGGCGATATCGGTTTCTTGAATATAGTTGTCCCAATGATTTTCGTCCCGATTTCCATATTGAGATATCCAATGACCTAAATTTGCGCCCGCCATATATCCGTATAGTATTTTCATATTTATTCCTTGAGCCGCCATCTTGTGTAAAGAATGGAGCATTTAGGATCGGTTTTGCCGTTTTCGTCGGTATATTTTTGATAATATACCGTCATAATTGAACCGTCATCAAGCTCAACCGATGCCGGATAACCGAGATCCGTGTCAATTCCCAGGTCATTGAGGATATATTCATCCTCCCAGGTTTCGCCCAAATCATAACTTACAAGAGCGCGTTGACCGAACGGAGCTTCTCTACGACCGATAACACAGACAAGAGCGCCAGATGAATGGAGCAACAAATGAGGAGGAGAACCGGAAACATTAAGCGGGTTCCATTCGCTCCAGGTTATTCCTCCGTCTTCGGAAACCGTCGAATAAACGCTAAAGCCACGATAAACACCATCTCCCTGAGCGCGGATAGTGCCAAAAAGTCTGCCGTTGGGTAGTTCAATAACATGAGGTTCATGGAAATTATCCCATGATAGTTCCTCCGGCTTATTGCATAATCCTCTGCGCTGCCAGGTGTAACCTCCGTCGTTTGAGGCATATAGTGCAATTACCGATTCGATCTCAGGGTTTTCCATTGTACTTGACCAATGTTCTTTGCCGAGATATACGAGAGTGCCGTCTTTGCAGAGTGACGGACCGTGAGGAGCGGAAATCGGAACTTGAATAGTTTCGCTCCAAGTGACGCCGTAATCTTCGGATACCCGAATAAACGAGCCGCCGTAGGTATATTTCTCAGGAACAAACTGATACATCGACAACATTCCCAAAACCGGAGCTTTTTCTGTTTTCTGTGCGCTGTTTACAATACTGTTAAAATATTTGTTAAGATAATTATTTGTGGGATGCGCAAACCAGGTAACCAACATCCTTCCGTTACCCATATAAACAATCCCGGCGTCTCTGTCGTCGAGATAAGTGTCGTTAATTACGATTGGCGGAGTCCAGGTTTTCCCTTCATCGCGGCTGATATACATGGCGGTTTTTCCGAATGGACAGACATGCTCTACTCTGAAAGAAGAAGCAACCGCGTATAATGTTCCCTTCTCGTCTCTCGCTACCGAAGGCCATCCCTGATAGGTAAACAGCGCATTTTGTACGCGGTTTACAATACCGTGTATTCCGTTTGCATTGATAAGCATTCCTGCACCTCCTGTTATTTTAATGGTATTATTTAAAATAGAATATTAAACAATGATAATATTTTATTCCTTTAGCCGCCATTTAGTATAAAGTATTGAGCATTTTGGATCGGTTTTACCGTTTTCGTCGGTATATTTTTGATAATATACCGTCATAATTGAACCATCATCAAGTTCAACCGATGCCGGATAACCGAGATCAGTGTCAATTCCCAGGTCATTGAGGATATATTCATCCTCCCAGGTTTCGCCTAAATCATAACTGACAATAGCGCGCTGCCCGAACGGAGGTTCTCTGCGTCCTATCACACAGACAAGAGCGCCTGATGAATGGAGCAGCAGATGAGGAGGAGAACCGGAAACTTTCAAGTGCTTCCACTCGCTCCAGGTAATTCCTCCATCTTCAGATATCGTCGAATAAACGGTAAAACCACGATAAACTTCCTTACCGTCGGCTCGAATAGTGCCGAAAAGTCTGCCGTCGGGTAGTTCAATTACATGAGGTTCATGAAAGTTGTCCCATGATAATTCATCTGATTTCGGTTTATCGCAGAGACCGCGGCGCTGCCAGGTGTATCCGCCGTCATTTGAGGCATATAGTGCTATTACCGATTCGATCTCAGGATTCTCCATTGTGCTTGACCAAAGCTCTTTGCCGAGATATACAAGAGTTCCATCTTTGCAAAGCGATGGGCCGTGTGGAGCGGAAATCGGAACTTGAATAGTTTCGCTCCAAGTAACGCCGTAATCTTCGGATATTCGAATAAACGAACCGCCATGAGAAAGTTCTTCGGGAATAAACTGGTACATTGACAACATACCCAAGACAGGAGCTGTTTCGGTTTTTTGAGTGCTGTTAACAATACCATGATAATATTGGTTGAGATAATATTTCGTTGGGTGTGTAAACCAGGTAACAAGCATCCTTCCGTTACCCATATAAACAATCCCGGCGTCTCTGTCGTCAAGATAAGTGTCGTTGATAACTATCGGCGGAGTCCAGGTTTTTCCTTCGTCGCGGCTGATATACATTGCGGTTTTACCGAAGGGACAGACATGCTCTACCCTTAAAGATGAAGCAACTGCGTATAAGGTTCCCTTCTCGTCTCTAGCCACTGAGGGCCATCCCTGATAGGTAAACAGCGCATTTTGCACCCTGTTTACGATGCCATGGGTTCCGTTTGCGTTGATAAGCATTTTTTGTTCCTCATTCTTTAATTAATTTGTTGACTAATTATTAGTTATATACGGCGCAAAATAATTATATCATCAAATGCAAAATATAGCAAGAGCTTATATAAAAAAAGCGGTTCCTAATAAAGAAACCGCAATCATATTTTAGAAATAAGCAGAATTAGACTTTATATTGTTCATATTCAACAAAACGAAAGAGTAACTGTGCCGTCTTCGTTATAATTTACCGCTTCTCTTTCCAGACTAAAAGTTTTAATTGTTTCAAAAAACTCATCTTTATTTTTGAAAAGAGATTCCGATTCGGAAATAACTTTTTTCGCTCGTTCAGATCCGTTATTAAGAAGAATATCAAGCATATAAAGCTGAGCGCTTGCCGAACCGAGACAGGCAAGATAAGGGTCTTCAATTTTATAATCTTTACCGTGAGCGGTACCTGACGCGCCGCCGCAGAAAAAGTGGAGAGAAGGCATAATGCTAGACAAGTCTCCCATGTCTGTGCATCCCATATCCCATCCGTCACAACCGCTGCCGACAGAACCGGGGAAAACCATTTTTCTTGCCTCATCCATTACAGCTATAAGTCCTTCGTTGTTAATAAGAGGAGCAAAGCCGAATATGTCATTGATTTTAACATTTCCTCCCAATGCGGCAGCTGAGGCTGCGACAGCACGGTTGATTTTGATATTTGTTTCTTTCAGCACATTAAAATCCGCCCCGCGAACGTAGCTTTCGGTTTGTACATGACTTGGAATCGCATTTACAGCTTGTCCGCCGTGAGTAATGATAGGATGATAGCGAACATGTTGAGAATCAACAAAGGTTTCTCTAATTGCGTTTGCCGCAGTCATACCAAGCTGAGCCATATATAAGGCATTGAGACCGCCATTGGGCGCGCTTGCATGACACGCTTTACCGATAAATTCTGCGCGTTTTAGTATTGCGCCGTTTCCGCCAAAACTGCAGGATATATCCTTGCCTCCGGTTGTATGGCACATGAAAGCGATATCGCATTCGTCAAAATAACCGCGATGCAAAAATTCAACCTTGCCTGCAGGGTATTTAATTATTCCCTGATTTATTAAATCTAATCGATAATCGGTTTCAATCAGTTCCTCGGCCGGCACAACACACAGCCTCAAGCTTCCGCTCCATCTCTCAGATACTTTCGGGTTTTTAAGAGCTGCGGCCAGACCCAAAAGCGCTGCCATCTGGGCATGATGCCCGCAGGCGTGAACATACCCGGTATCTTTCGCGCTCTCGGGATGTTCGGAGCAGATGAGAGAATCAAGTTCAGCCAGTATAAGTATTTTAGGTCCTTCCGATATTTCGATATCTGTTATAAAACCGGGAATATTGACGGCAGGTATAATTTCATATCCTAATTTTTCGAAAGAAGACACCATATAATTATGCGCGTCCCACTCTCTGTAACCGGTTTGCGGGTGTTCCCATAACCAACGCTCAGCATCCAGTATCATTTTTTTGTGCGGTAGAATGTATTCACTTATATTCATAATCAAAACCTCTAAATATAATATTCTCCCGACAAAAAAATCGGGAGAAATAAACTTGTCAACCTTCGGCTGTATCTTGAATGTAACAGATACCTTCATATGAAACGGTTTTATTTTCTTTATCTGTTACGGTTATTTTGGCGATCTCACTGTCAGCAGGTTCCAGAACAATTTTATATCCCGCTCCGAGTGTAACGCCAAATATATCATAATTCATGCTGTTCTCATCGACTATTCCGACATCATATGTCCTTAAAGCAGTCGGATCGTCTCCCTTTAAGCCTTCAAGGTTAAAATAGAAGGTGTTGCCGTTATTAACAATACTGTAATTTTTCCGGTCACCCCAATTATCCTTCATTTCCTCACTGAAATATACGCTGTGGACATCAAAACCGCACTGATTTTTAAAACTGAGTGAGTCATCAGCGCCGCAGGAGGAAAGTATTACAGAGAAAAGAGCCAGAGTCAGCAGTATTTTAACAGCTAGTATTTTTTTCATTTGGATATACCTCTCGATTTTATTTTGATATAACTTATAAAGCTTTGTTCTGGTATTCTTATAATAACATATAATTACTAAAATGTCAACAACATTATTCAATAATTATAATAATATCCCCTTGAAGATACTTTTAAAATGTGTTATAATATCTGTCAGTTTGCCATAAATATGGAATTGTATTTTTGAGGTGAATTCATGCGGTCTTATAATATATTTAAACTAATTGCTTTTGTTTTGCTTATAATAATCACAATCGATGTTTTTTCTTTTGCGGCAGTACCGGATGAAAATACACCTTCATCAGAAGTAATATTCGGAGACATTAACCTTAACGGAACCATTGACGCCGAAGATATTAATTTCATGGCTGCTTTTCTTTCCGGACAAAACGCAACTGAACTTTCAGATGAACAGGTTGAACTCAGGAGCGATGTGAATTCAGACGGAGTTTTTGATATTGAAGATATTACCCTTGCAGTATTGATATCCGCTGGGAAGGCAGATTTACCCACGAGAAAACACAAATGTGATTTTAAATATTCCGCGGAGATAAAGGCAAACTGCGTTGATGGCGGCTATATTCTTTATAAATGTACTGAATGCGGGCTTGAATGTCGTGAATACACATCAGAACCTCTCGGTCATAAATATAAAAAAGATAAAACGATCGAACCAGCTTGTGAAAAGAAAGGTTATACTTTATATATCTGTTCTCGGTGCAATAAAAAAGAAAAGAATGACTTTACTCAATCTTTGGAGCATAAATGGGAAGTAACCGGAACTGTTGAACCAAGCTGCCTTATCGAAGGCTATACAACTTACAAATGCTCTATATGTAAAAGAATAAAATGCGATAATTACACACCGGCTTACGGTCACAGTTGGGAAAAACAACTGCTTAAAAACAACGACGGAAAGGGTCAGTATTATTACGTTTGTACGGTTTGCGGTGAAAAAAAGTCTGCAGAACCGCCCATGCCTAAAAAGAACGGTTCCTATTTGGGTGTACTTACCATAGATACCTATCTTGGCGCCAAAGACACCGTCGAGTTTCTAATTAGGCACAGCGCCGATTATCTCGGAACAAAATATGTAAGCTTATCTCGTTTTTATAACAATCCTCATGGGTGCCTCCATCCGGCAGGATTTTATCCCGATTCGCCCGGTCTTAACTGTACCGGCTTCGTCGCATCGGTGTTTGAACAGTGCGGAGGAGATCTTTCGCTTGTTCCGAGCTCGGAAAATGGTCTCGGTGCTAAAGGCGCATATGCAAACGGCTTTAATTGGCGCCGTTTGATTGAAAACAGCGGCGTCTTTTATTACAAGTTTTATACAATAAAGGAAGCTCTTGACAGCGGGTTAATGCAAAAAGGCGACATAATATATTTCCATCCCGCTCGTTATGGTCTTGACTGTCATTTAGGGATTTTTTGGGGTGAAAACGGGCACGATGACAAAATCTGGCATTCCATAGCTCAAGGCAACTGCATAACTAACATAAAATGCGCTCAGGCATATTCACACATGTATGTTGTTCCTGTTCAGCATTAAAAAACAAGAAGATAAGAAGATAAAATGAAAAAAATAATTTCTATATTCCTTATTATAACCTGTTTATTTTCTGTTATATTCATTCCTGCCTCATATGCGCAAAACATCGGTGATATCATAGGCGAAGCTTATTACACCGACTCAAAAGCATATATCGACGATCATTCCATAGCAGTGTATTCCATTGAATCAAAATTGGCGGTATCCGCTGAAAACCTTAAATATTACGGCTTTGATATTTCATGGAATTCACAAAAAAGAATTATCAATGTATTTCGGAACCGGGACAATCTTATTGAAAGATCATCTTCAGTTGTTCTTCCGTATGGGAAAAATATCGGTGATAAAGCGCTGGATATTTATCATTCAGATATTGCTGTGTTTTTTGATGGTGTAAAAGTTAAAAGTTTCAACACAGATATCTGCACTCTTATTTTCTTTGAAGATATTATCAAAGCTTATTCGAGCGAATATAAATTTGACGAACAGGATAATAGTTTTTCAATAAAACTTGCAGCTCGTCCCACAAACGACTGGATGAAGCGCACCGGAAATATGATGCTTCCTTTCACAAAAGAACAGTCTAAGTTTATCAATTTTATCAGAAAAAATGGAATCCTTGACGATTCGAAATCGTTATACTCTTACATAATTTCAGACGATGAGGAAAGCGGCGTCAAATGCATTCTGACATATTTTCAATTTGAGCGCAGAGTTGTGATTTCACTCTCTCTAACGACCGAAATAGACAGAACAGATATTTCACTCGATCTGATTCCTGACAGTGACGGATATTGTGTTTTCAGGGCAGATACAGTTTCCGGAGATAGCAAGGCCGGTTTTACCGCTTCTGTTCTCGCATCTGAATTATCTGAAACGGATAAAATGCCTTCATTCAATGTTTTGCATGGCTCCGGCGAAGCAAAACTGCTGAAGGGGCTTCAGAATATATCAAAAATATATATCAATCTTTTGACTAATATTACCTTCAGTTGTCTGACAGATTTCAGCCTTGATAATATTATTCAGTCAAACTGACTCTTATACTTTAAATGTTTAATTTTATATCAAGAAACAAAACAACTGCTTTTTTAGAAAACAGTTGTTTTGTTCTTTTATTTGCAATCATCAATACCGATGAAATATTTTTTATATTGCAACACTTTCTTCGTGACAACAAATAAAAGCGCTGCGGTTATAATCCACAGCGCTCGTATATGAATTATTTCAGATTTGAAACGATATTCTCAAGCGTTTCCTCGCTCCAATCGGGATCAATACCGACGTAAACTGTCCTTGCCAATAAATCCAGAGTTTGTTTGCACATATCAGGGCTGTAATCTGTCTGAAGTCCCTGGTTCTCCTCAAATTTAAAGGGGTCAAACTTCGGGTGAAACGCCCCGCGCTTTTCCATAATCGGAGTCCAGTTGGAGTAGACATGTTTACCGGTGTCAATAGGTCTTGTCGTGCCATAGCCCTTTTCACCGGCATAATTTTGGAAGGCAACAGCTTCATCTATTGTGTCGAAAAAGAATGGCAATGTGGTACCGCAATCACCTTCTATATCGTTCGAACGGATAAAGTTATATCTGCCCGAAAGGTTATCCATAAGGTATTTTTTATTTTTTCTGAGGTCAAATAAGATACCGTCAAGACGCTTAAGCTGCTCTCTCAGAATCGCGCCTGTGATTTCGTTTGAGCGGAATTGAACGCCGCAGAATTGCGGTTCGGCAATTCCTTCAAGCTGATTTCCGAAAAAGGCAATAGCAGAGGAGTCGTGATAAATGAGCGCACGCTCATACAGCTGCCTGTTGTCGGTAACAAGAGCACCGCCCTCGCCGCTGGTGATAATTTTAAAGTAGTTGAAGCTGTAGGCTCCGGCATCACCAATCGTACCGAGGCGTTTGTCTTTGTATGAACCGCCGTCCGACTGGCAGGCGTCTTCAAGTACCATTATGCCGTATTTCTTTGAAATTTCCATGATCTTCGTCATATCGGACGGGAAGCCCATGATATGTACCGGAATAACTGCTTTGGTATGGGGACTGATTTTACGCTCGAAATCTTCTGGACAAAGGGTGAGAGAATCGTCAACCTCGGCTATTACCGGAACGGCTCCCACCGCGGTAACGGCGATAGCTGTTGCTATATATGTATAGGCGGGTACAATTACCTCGTCTCCGGGACCGATGCCCATACCTATAAGTCCTGACATAAGCGCCGCTTTGCCTGCGGTCATTAATAGTGCATGCTTAGTGCCGAATTTAGCTTTCAGTTCCTCTTCAAAGTGCATGCACTCCTGACCGCCGTCATTGATTTTAAAGAGCTTACGGCTCTCTATAACGCGTCTGACTGCCTGAATTTCTTCTTCTCCGATTCTGTACATTATTTGTTGTCTCCTTCCTCAATTATCCTTAAGGTTTCGTTTATAAGATGCTGATCTGCGTTATCGGTAAGTGTGAAAAGTCCGCTGTTCTGGAATACTGCAGTTTCGTATCCGCCGCGACAAAGAGCGCTCTCCACCGGGAGGTAGGCGTTGCATCCGTTTGAGCAGGATAAGGCAAGGGTATGCCTTACACCGGTGTAGGCTCTCAGTCTCATTGAAATCTCCGAGAAAAATTCATATGGGTAAGGTATAAATAGGATATCCCCGACTTTTAGAATATTTTCTTCAAAGGCAAAGAACTCCGGCACTGCTTCTTTGGGGTCAGACTTAAGATATTCGGCGATTTCTTTTAAGTGCATATAAGTAAGTCTGTGAAGGTTCACAAGTTTTTCCGGTTCGGAATACGATTGAAGCTTTTTTTCAACTTCTGCCAACTCCGGCATTTTATTGTATGGAAGACGGATAGTATCGTTATATATTTTAATTTTCGGAGAGCTGTATGATCGGATTTTCTTAAAGACTCGCATAGCGTCCATTGCTGCATAGCTGCCAAGTTCTCTTACAAATGTAATATCTCCGACAGTTTGTCCGTTTGAAAGACGGGGTCCTACGTCTCCTATTGCTCCGTTTAAAAAAGCTGTCATTATTCCCGTCTGTTTTTCAACACTGTCTATCATAACTCCCGACCAGTCGCGGGTGATTTCGGTTGAGCAGCCGCAGGCGGTACCGTGGCAGCCGTAATGAATTAGATTGATAATTCCGGAACGGTCTTCTGTATTTCTCACGGAAATGAAAGTCAGGTAAGGATCATAACATCCCCAGGGGTTCTGGCCTAATAGTATATTTCCGTGCCTGTCCTGCTGACGGCGATTTATACCGATCTCTGACTTGATTTCCTCAACTCCCAGCTCCGCCGGCTTCATTGAATCAACCGCTTCTTTTGCCGCGACGATTGTCATAGGAGAAAGAATTTCGTCAATGTATTCGTGGTTTACCTCTCCCCATCCCTCCATGCCGCAGACATTCGGAGCGCTGTGAGTGTGTGTGGCATGAATAATGATATCTCTTTCATTAACTCCGGAGGCTTCGGCAACTTTCTTTCTAAGGCTTACAAATACTTCGTTGCTTAATTCTCCGACAGCAAGTGATATAAGGAGCGCAGTCTTCTCATCGTTTCCGAAAGCAACGGCGGTCGCTGTAAGGTCGTCATGAACCGTTGTACTGAATACATCGGGACGGTATCCAAAAAGCGGCGTGCCGAGAGGCGGTGTAATAATTTTTCTTGATGCTCCGCAAAGAAATGGCATAAAAATCATCCTTTCGAGTGTGTATATTTTTTATTCATCAATCAGTTTTTGTATCTCTGCTTCAGCTTTACTTTGAATTGAAGCGTATAAAGAAGCAACGTCAGTGTCTCCCTTTTCTCCCATTTTTATTATGTTTGAGTAAACATTTCCAATATTAAGCAGAATACCGAGATCGCAAACCCTTGATTCGAAGATTATATCCAGCATTTCAACGGAATCTTCGTCACGTGCATATTTTACCGAAAGAACAGTGTCATAATATGCAGGTATTACTGTTTTATAAGATTCAAATGCGAATTCTTCGGTTACATAGCCGGTAAAATCGGGATCAGTTGTTACTGGAATGCATAGCAAGGTACCGCTTCCGTGTACAGTTGAATAATATTCGCTTTGCGACTCATCATATTTTCCGCGCGGCAGGATCGCAAAGTCGCTTTCCATGTCTCTCATGCCGGATATCCAATACAACACATCCGAGAAAAACAGCGCGTAATCTGAAGTAAATGTTGAAAGATCTCCGCCTTCGATTTTGAATTTGCTGAGTCTGAAGTTGGCAAAAACATTGCTTTGATTCAGCGTTTTAACGGCTTTTTCAAAAACGTTAATAAAACGTTCGTTATTAATGTTTAAATATGGAATATCATGCTCATCTTTGGCGATTAAGGTGGAACCGCCGGAATTAATTAAAGCCGCATACTCTTCAGACATTCCGAACATTCCAAATCTGTCGGCTTTTAATGTATATTCGCCGTCACCGTTTAAGTCCTCGGTTGAAGCAAGCATCATTTCACCGACTTTATCCATCGTCCATTTTCCGCTTCTCACGAGTTCATATGGATTTTCTAAACCATAATTTACTGCAAGGTTGAGATTCATAGCTAATGGCATAACTGAATCAAAGAAGGAGAGACTAATATCATTGGCTGCGAAAAACTGACGGTTAGCTATTGAAATTGATTTGTTCGCTCTTTGCGTCCACCAGGGATTTTCAAGATTGATATTAGGAATGTCAGATGCAAGATCATATAGCATCTCGCTGTTAACGCCCAAAAATCTAGAAATATTGCTTCCTCTTATATACGCTATGTTGTAAGCGTTGTCTCCGCTTGCAACGGATTTGGTTAGTTTGTTTTCCGGATCATCCGCGTCATCGCATTTTATTACAATGTTGATTCTCTCGGATAAATTCAAATTTCTTGTGAAAATTGCATCGTTTATCGTGTCTCCGTTTTCTTCTTCGGATACCATCTGAAGATGGTTCCAAAACTGAGCTTTTTCACTTAAATTCAAAATGCTAAATTCCGCTCCGTCCAAATCACGTAATTCAAGATTTGTACCTTCTGTTTCTGCTGTTGTTTCAATAATTTCTGAAGTTTCTTGAATTTTTGTTATCATGCTGTCGGTTGCAGCTTCAGTCGAACCGGAGCATGAAGCGTTTAATAAAATCAGAGAAGTAAGTAAAACAGCGGTAATATTCTTTATCCTTTTCATCTGCTCTTTCCCAACACTGTATGTTAATAATATCTTTAAAAAAGAACTTATATTTAACTGCTGATTATCAAAATAATTTAGCCGTGTATATTATATCAGTCTTTTTCGGAAAAGTAAAGAGAAACTTCTATTTTATCCGGATTTTTTTAAAATTAATTTACATGAGGAGATAAAAAAGGGCCTGTATCAAAAGCCCGCGAAAAAACAGAGCCAAATTGCACAAAAGTAGTGCAAACGGCTCTGTTTTTTGGTATAATAGTATTATGAAAAAAGCTAT
>JGI24711J26586_10000589_pt1 | contig 27958 bp, 31 predicted proteins | sample BioPla3DNA1_FD_26586 | JGI IMG/M metagenome (IMG submission 26586)
CCTGCCGCAGGTCCCAACGCGAATGCACCGATAAGAACAACCGCTTCGCTTAGATCAATTTTATAAAACGAAGGCGCAAACCACAAAGGTATCTTTAGTGCCATAAGTACAGTAGCTACTGCGGACAAAATAGCTATCCTGGTTATCGCTTTTATATATGGGCGTTTTTTTTGATTTTGTTCCATAACAAATCTCCTTTCAGAAATAATAAAAACCCTGTGTTTTGGCACAGGGCATATCATTTAAATTTCGTCTTCTTTCATCCAGACTGTACTGTCGGCTTCGGAATTTCACCGAATCATGCCTTACGGCTCGTGGGCTATACCACCGGTAGGGAATTTCACCCTGCCCTGAAGACCATATATTTGATACATTTAATTATATTCATCAGTCTTATATCTGTCAATACGTTTATTTGGAAACGTATATCAAAAAATCATTTGTGTAGTGCGTGTTAAAACATGGTTTTTATTGCATAAGCTGCTTTATCACGTCATTTATCACTTCATGTGAAAACCCTCTATGAGTAAGGAACGAAACAATTCTTCTGTGAATCAGCGGATCACTGATATCGTATTTGCTGAATCTCTTTTTCGTTATGCGGTAAGCAACTAAGGATTCATCAATTTCAAACTCGTCAAGCACTTCAGTAATTATCTCTTTGTTAATGCCTTTTTTCTGTAATTCATACATAAGTGCCTTTTTTGATTTTGGCTTAAGCTTAAGACGATCCGAAATATATTTATGCGCATACAACCTGTCATTTATATATCCCATTGATTTTAGCTGCATAACGGCACCTTCGGCGGTGTCTTCATCAAACCCCTGTCTGATAAGCTTTTGCCTGACCTCAAATTCCGTTCTGTCTTTTGAGTACAGCATTCTTATTCCGTTATGCTTTGCAGCCGTTATGTTTATTTCTTCGCGGATCTTTTTGATTTCTTCCTCGGTCAACTCATTTCGTTCATAAAGATTCAGTTTCAAATACTCTTCCTTAGGCATTGAAAAAGCATATTTGTTGTCAATGTATATACTAATCATATCAGGATTGTTTTTCTGTTTTACAGCTGATGTAATAATCACTTGACCGCACTCTCCGTACTTTTTTCTTACATTATACCATGAATTTAAGAAAAACATAATATTTTCACTTGGTAAAATCGGGGGCATCATGGCATCAACTGAATAAATTCATGATACAATGTTATAGGGTATCCGTTTGAAATCTATGATTCGGTAACGGGTGAGGTTATTTTACCGTATTGGCATCAAGCTGCAAAACTATACTTCATCATCCACTACATGGGCTTCAATACTGCTGATAAAAGCCTTGTCATATTGGGCACGGATTTTTTCTTCGATCTCCATGCATAGTTCCGGATTTTCCTTGAAGTACTTCTTAACATTCTCACGCCCCTGCCCCAAACGCTGTTCATTGTACGAAAACCATGCACCGCTTTTCTTTACGATATCCAACTGAACACCAACATCTAATATATTTCCCTCTCTGGAAATACCTTCACCGTAGATGATATCAAATTCAGCTTCTTTAAACGGAGGGGCAACCTTGTTTTTTACTATTTTTACCTTTGTTCTGTTACCAACAGCCTGTCCGGCATCTTTAAGCGTTTCAACACGCCGAACTTCCAAGCGCACGGATGCATAAAACTTCAATGCGCGGCCGCCGGGAGTTACCTCGGGATTGCCAAACATAATACCAACTTTTTCACGCAATTGGTTTATGAATATTGCAACTGTCTTTGATTTGCTTACCACACCTGAAAGCTTTCTTAATGCCTGCGACATCAACCGGGCTTGCAAACCTACATGAGCGTCGCCCATTTCCCCGTCTATTTCAGCTTTCGGCACAAGTGCGGCAACTGAATCTATGACAATAACATCAATTGCTCCGCTTCTGACCAGAGCTTCCGCTATTTCAAGAGCCTGTTCCCCTGTGTCGGGCTGTGACACGATTAGATTTTCAATATTAACCCCAAGAGCTTTTGCATATACAGGATCCAGCGCATGTTCGGCATCAATAAAAGCTGCCTCTCCACCGGCTTTTTGCGCCTCCGCAACAGCATGAAGGGCAACAGTCGTTTTACCGGAGGCTTCAGGACCGTATATCTCAATAATACGACCTCTGGGAAACCCGCCTACTCCCAGTGCAATATCCAAACCCAACGCTCCTGTGGGAATCGTATCGATATTCATGTGCGCGGCTTCCCCCAGTTTCATGACGGCCCCTTTGCCAAACTGCCGTTCTATTTGGCTGAACACCATTTCCAACGCTTTCTTTTTTTCATCACCGTTTGCCATAAACTTGCCCTCCTAAATTAAAGAATTTACCCAATTTTCGCTTATTTTCGGCTTATTCGAACATCTGTTCTAAATTATATCCGACTTTTTACCACAAGTCAATAGATTTCAAAAATTTCCCTTTTAAAACATATTTATTGCCGAGCTGTTCAGATATTGCTTTATTATTCTATTGTATAATAACTACTGCCACAATAATTCCTGCGGGTCCTGCTTCGGGTGTTTCATTTCCCAGGGCGCCAAAGCACATACTGACAGCACGCTTTAGGTTTTGTATATTTACACACAGTGGTCTCCATATCCCGGGTCGCTCATTAACCCGCTCCACAGTCCCTGTTAGCAGCAAGGCGCTGGAGCATGTCGCNCGTCGTCACCGAATACACCCGAATCACCCGCTATATTTTTGGTATAAAATACTGTTTACAAATTGTACAATAGTTCAGGAGTTACATCCGGATAATAACTATTTATTTCCCGGTTATTTCCCGTATTCTTACCAAAATCGAACCGATAAAGTATCTGACATCCTCAATCTTCAGCAAAACAGCGGAAACCACAAAAGCAATAAAAGCAAATATAAGCTGCACACCAACCACAAGAATCTCCATTACCTTTCCGGCAAACGAATAAGTTTCTGCTGCCGGAAACGGGATAACAGCAATTAATAACCAAAGAACAATCCCTGCTACCACAGTAGCTACGGATGTTCTGGCAAGAAAATCAAAGTTATCGGGAAGCAGTGAAAGCCCAGTCTTTTTCGAAAAAAATATTACTAATAAGAATGAATTTACCATAACAGCGATAACGTATGCAAGGGCGGTACCAACAGCTCCCATATCCGAATTATGCAGCAGATACACATTAATTAGTATGTTTATTGCTATCGTACATAAACCGCAGAAAAACGGTATTCTTGTATTCTGAATTGAGTAAAAAGCACGGTTTAAAATAACCACAACAGACTGAAACAAAAGAGCGGGCGCATATGCAAGCAATGCGACACCGTTCAGCATTGTCTCATAATAAGGCATATTGCTCCACTTAAACAGTATCTGCATTATTTGCCGGCTTAACAGCATTAAAACCATCGTGCATGGAATGCATAACACCATCACTGTTCTTATTCCTTTGTAAAGAACACGTTTATAGTCGCCTCCTCTGTCCTCCGCAAATCTGGTAGAAAGCGTCGGCAGTATCGCAACACCCATACTTTGGGCAAAAATGCCCAGCGGGAGCTGCCATGTCCTGTTTGCATTTGTCATCATTGTAACGCTGTTTTGAGCAAATTGCGTTGAAAAGCTCCGGGAAATAATCACATTAATATACATAACCGCGGAAGCGGTAAGGGATGGAATTGCAAGTTTCAATAGCTTCAAAAATGTTTCATTCTTTATGTACAGACGAAACTTGTAGAAGTTAAGATGCTTCCATACGCATGCAAGCTGAATCAGAAAATAAACAACAGAGCTTGCCAATACACCCCAGGCTGTCAATTCGGCACTAACCCCTCCGAAAGCAATTATAGATGTCATCACGCAAATGTTATAAATAACAGGTCCGAACGCCGCTGCCGCAAATTTGTTATACGCGTTTAAAATACCGTTAAACTGCCCTACAAAAATCATAAAAACAGCGGATGGCAATAATATGCGCGTAAGCTTTACCGTAAGCGCAAATTCCTCTGTGCCTGCGCTATACCCGGACGCGACAATACGAATACACTCCGGCGTCCATATGAAAAATATTATTTCAATTATGAACACGGCTATTACGGTTATATTTAAAAAAGTGCCTACCGCTTTCCAGCCGTTTTCCTCGTCATTGTTTATAAGGCTGGAAGCAAGAACGGGTATTATTGCAGCGGCAATAGCACCGCTGACAAGAAGCTCAAAGGCAAGATCCGGAAGAGAAAACGAAACCCAGAATTCATCTGAATAACCCCTCGGCTGCATAATATTTCGTATCAGTACCGTCCGTAAAAAACCTGTTATTCTGCTTAAAAGAGTTGCAAACATTATCATTGCAGCGTTTGCCGATAAGCGTTTTTCAGAACTTAATCCCAAAATATTTTATCCTCCTATGGCTATTTTGATAAAAAGGCACCGGCTAAAACCATTATCAGGCTTCATGCCTTCCCGTCAATTCCATTTTAAGAATCAGACGGCGCACAATATCCAGCGCCCGCAGGCATGCATCATTTTGTATTCTTTCTCTGTTTCCCATAAGTTCATATGATCTGCAGACAAGCTGATTATGAAGACCTGCGGCTATATAGACCAAACCTACGGGTTTTTCAGGTGTTCCTCCGTCAGGTCCTGCAATTCCGGTTATTGCTACACATACCTGGGATTTTGTTTTTTTTATCAGTCCTTTAAGCATTTCCATTGCGGTTTCGCGGCTAACCGCCCCGTATTTTGTAAGAGTCTGTTCGGATACCGCAAGTTCTTCAATTTTAGCCCTGTTTGAATAAGTCACATAACCCCGTTCAAATATTTTCGATGCGCCGGGAATACTTATTATCCTGGCTGCAAGCTGCCCTCCCGTGCAGGATTCCGCCGTTGAAACAATCAAACCCCTTTCGCTGAGAAGATTGANTACCACCTGTTCGAGAGTTTCACCCTCTTCGGAATATACGAGGTCGCCGAGCCTTGACCGTATTTCATTAACAACCGGCCTCAGCATTTTCCCGGCCTCATCCTTTGAGCCACATCTTGCGGTAACGCGCACGGTAATATCACCCATTGAAACATACGGCGCAATCGTAGGATTATCCTGCAGGTCTACCAGATCCATAAGCCTTGTTTCCATCTCGGACTCGCCTATCCCAAATATTTTAAGCATCTTAGATACAAGAACCACTCCCGCTGATTTTTTAAGGTACGGAAAAACAGTATCTTCAAACATCGGGTTCATTTCTTTTGGCGGCCCCGGCAGCATTATCACGGTTTTCCCCGCTTCTTCGATAATACATCCCGGCGCCGTTCCGTTTGAATTGGGTATAACTGTGCAGCCTTCCGGAAGGTAAGCCTGTTTTTCATTATTCTTGAACATTACCCTGTGTTTTTTAACAAAAAAACCTTCTATTTGCTTAAGGATATCCTCATATAACACAAGCTTTCGGTTCATTGCCCGCGATATCGTTTCCTTTGTTAAATCATCCCTCGTCGGCCCGAGACCGCCGGTCGTAATCACTATGTCCGATCGTTCCAAAGCGGTTTTTATCGTATTTTTAAGCCTTTCCGGATTATCCCCCACTACTGTGTGAAAGTATACGTTAATTCCTAAATCGGCAAGCCTTCTTGAAATATACTGGGCATTAGTATTTGAAATTTGCCCCATTAAAAGCTCGGTTCCAACTGCGATTATTTCAGCTATCATTCTCATCATTCCATTTCTTATCCTTGCTTAATCTTACCCGCCGCCTATGGAGGCGGGTAAGACCTGTAATAAATCTCATTTTATTTTATGTTTTTAGCAAATCAGACATCATTTCATTAATACAATTCCATGTTTCATTCCAGCCTGTCCTTTTTTTTGAGGAAACAGCTATCACCGGAACACCGGGTACTATATTAAGAGTTTTCCTGATTTGATTTATATTTTTCAAAAAATATGACCTTGAAATCTTGTCTGATTTGTTAGCTAAAACAATATGAGGTTTACCCATCGCACATATCCAATCATACATCAGCTTATCATCTTTCGTGGGCTTATGCCTTATGTCTAATATCATAATAATGAGCCGTAATTGGGTACGCCCTAAAAGGTATGATTCCACAATTGTATGCCATTTTTCCTTTTCTTTTTTTGAAACCTTTGCATAACCATAACCCGGTAAATCCACAAGCAGCAGTTTATTTTCCATATTAAAAAAGTTTATCTGCCTTGTTTTACCGGGAGTATTTCCGACTCGCGCGAGACTTTTGCGGTTAAGTAGAAAATTTATTACCGATGATTTCCCAACATTAGACCTTCCGACCATCGCTATCTCAGGTAAATCGCTTTCGGGATAGCCTTCGGGATTCACGGCGGTGGTAATGTGCTCAGACCATTTTATTTTCAAAGTTTTCAGCTCCTATAAAGACGTAGGGATTTATTGTGTTTGGTGACTGCTTTTTCTTAAGGTTTTTCCCTTCTCAATCATTTCTTTAGCCAACATTGTTGTGCTTTTGTTTTCCTCGCCGCTTAACAGCCTGGCTATTTCTTTTTCGCGTTCATTACCGTCAAGCTTTTCTAATATCGCAATGGTTCTTTTTTTATCGGTTTTTTTGCTTATAAGGTAATGAGCCTTTGCCAGGCTGGCAATCTGCGCATGATGGGTAATGCATATGACCTGATGTTTCGCGGAAACCTGAAGTAGTTTTTCGCCAACTTTTAACGCCGCCTTCCCACCCACTCCGGTGTCAATTTCATCGAATATCAGAACACCTGTTTCATCCACATCAGCCAGAATAGTTTTTATTGCTAACATTATCCTTGACATTTCTCCGCCTGACGCTATACGATTCAGNGGTTTTAAGCCTTCACCCGGATTCGGTGAAATAAGAAATTCAATTATATCCAAGCCANTTTCATTATAGCTTCGGTTCTGATCAAATTGTATATCAACTTTGAANTCGGCTTTTTCCATTTCCAAGTCCATTAATTCCTTTGTAACTTTTTCNTTAAGCTCATCGGCTGCCTTAACCCTCATATCATGAATTTGACACGCTTTGGAATATAATTCANTTTCGAGGGAGGATTTTTCAGCATTCAGCTTCTTAAGCAGACTTTCCGTGTCAGAAACCTCCTCAAGTTTCTGTTGTATGAAANTACCATACTCAATAATTTCTTCAATAGTGTTCCCATACTTTCTTTTAAGCGTCCCGATTAGCGCCAGGCGCTCTTCAATTTCCTGCTGCTGCTTAGGGTCATAATTAATACTCTCTTTTTTTAGTCGAATTTCTCTTGTAAGTTCGGTTAATCTATCGGCAGCCTCAAGCAGGTTAGAAGATATCTTTTCAAACTCGGCATCTATACCGGATATGCCTTCAATCGCCGCCTGCGCCTGCTGGATCAGGTCTAAAGCGCCCGGAATATTGTTCTCATCTCCCGCAAGGTTTAGATAAGCTGAAGAAAAGGCTTGCATTATTCCTTCGGCATTGGATATAAGGCTGCTTTTCCGCTCAAGTTCAATATCCTCACCTTTTTTCAGGCACGCAGCACTGATCTCCTTAGCTTGATATCTGTACAAATCCTCAAGACGTGCCCTCTCTTTCTCCATTTTACGCAGCTCGGAAATTTTTCTGTTCACTTCATTGTATCTTTTCAGTACATTCTGATATATTTCCTTTTCTTGCAAAAGGATCCTCCCCGAAAACATATCAAGATATGTAACCTGTGCCTGGCTTCTAAGCAGAGATTGGTTGTCATGCTGTCCATGAATGTCAATAAGATATTCTCCAATTTCCTTTAGCTGCGCTACGGTAACAAGAGCTCCATTAACCCTGCATATGTTTTTACCTGACACGGAAAATTGGCGGGAAATTACTACTGTTCCATCTCCGGACGGTTCAATGCCCATATCGTTTAACATATTAATTAATTTATCAGGTATTTCAAAAACGGCTTCCACTTTTGCCTTATCTTCCCCTAAACGGATAATATCCCTGGATACCCGTCCTCCAAGCAAAGCATTTATCGCATCGATGAGGATGGATTTCCCGGCTCCGGTTTCACCGGTTAGTATATTCAAGCCGTCTTCAAACTCAATCGCCAGTTTTTCAATAATCGCGATGTTTTCTACCGACAACTGAATGAGCATCAGTTAATCTCCCTCCAGTATCCTGTTAAACTTTCCCTGTATCTCCTCTGCAATCCTTTCTGCTCGAGTAACAACCATAATTGTATCATCGCCTGCTATGGTTCCAACTATTTCACTCCACCCAAGCGAATCAATTGCTGATGCAACAGCCGGCGCCATCCCCGGCAGGGTTTTTACAACAAGAATATTATTGGCATAATCACTGGACACATAACCGCCTCGAAGAATAGTAAGGAGCTTTTCACTTAAAACTCCGGTATCGCTGTTCATTGCCGTATATTTTGCTTTTCCTCCATTAGTCATAACCTTAACAAGCCGAAGTTCCTTAATGTCCCGTGATATTGTTGCCTGGGTTACTTCCATACCCTGTTCTTTAAGCTTTTCAACAAGTTCATCCTGGGTTTCAATATCATAAGATTCAATTAGCTCCAAAATTTTCGCATGCCGGTTATACTTCATTATTTTCACCTTTCCCAATATACAAATTCGTATCCGTGATTTTTATGCGATGCCATTACGGAACATTGCTTTATATGCACAGTAACGTAAAGTTATCTCGAATCAGTATTCCATCCGTGTATTTTCGCCCTTAGCACATCATAGAAATTTAAGTGGCTTATCGAAACAAATTTTATCTCTTTATCCGCCCGCTTCACATAAATTTGGTCCCCCGCTATAATTTCAAAGCCTTCCTGGCCATCAAGGGTTATTATCGCAGGATCCGGGTAATCATCATTTATCCGTACAACAACCTCTTTTTCCGGGCTTGTTATAAATGAACGCGAGTACAAAATATGAGGGCATATAGGCGTAATAATCATCATTTGCATTTCCGGCTGCACTATGGGGCCGCCGGCCGACAGCGTATAGGCAGTTGAACCCGTCGGCGTTGAAACGATCACTCCATCTCCGGGAAAGGAATCAATATACTGGTTATCCACATAGACCTTTAAACGAACAATCCGAGACAACCCTTCCCTGCTTACCACAACATCATTCAAAGCCATACCGCTGAATACGATGCTTCCGCTGCGCTCAACCACGGCTGTCAGAACCATACGTTCCGTCAGCTTATAGTCACCAGTTGAAAGGCTCTTAATTGCATTTTCAATATCGTGAACTTCAATTTCGGCTAAAAAACCTACGGTTCCTAAATTAACACCAATAACGGGGATATCATGTTTAAATAGAAGACGCGCCGTGCTAAGCAGTGTCCCGTCGCCTCCTAATGAAAGAGCAGCCGAAACGTTTCCCGGAATTTCTTTTTCATCAAACCCCGTAACACCTATTTCATATGCTAATGGAAACGAAGCAACGGGTTCCATACCATATTTTTTTATGCATTCAACTACAGTCTTTGTAACAGCGAGCTCTTTATCCCGCCTTCTGTTTAAAAATATGGCAATTCTTTTTGTCTCCATGCAAGTTCTGTACCTCCGGCTTATACGTAACAAAATAACTAACTGTCGGGGGAACATCTTCACCTTCGCTAAAATAACAGAAATATTACTTTGCAATGGTGAAAATCTTTCGTCTCGTTTTATTATACATTTAATATGAATAAAAATACAATGGGGTAAAGTATGATTTTACTTTTTGGTTTTTGGCTGCTGTTTAGACAATACTATGAAACACCCGAAGCAGGACCCGCTGGAATATTGTACAACATTTCTTCGTAATTGTTATGCGTCTGAACAGCGGGTAAAGGCAGAAGCAAAATTTACGTATTTGAAGAGCTTTCAAAAAATGCATGGGCTTCGGTGACAATTTGCCGTATTGGTGTGTATCCTTCACCGAAAAACTCTTTTTTAATGTATAAAAGATATTCTATATTCCCTTCCGGACCTCTTATCGGTGAGAATGTCAAACCTGAAACAAAAAAACCCTGTCCTTCGGAATAGCGGACTACTTTATCAATGACTTCGCAATGGATATCCGGATCCCGAACCACACCCTTTTTCCCCACCTTTTCACGGCCTGCTTCAAACTGCGGTTTTATAAGGCATACCATTGAACCTTCAGGTTTCAGGATCTCTTTTGCGGGAGCAATAATTTTTTCAAGTGATATGAACGATACATCGGCAGAGGCAAAATCAACAGGTTCGCCTATATCTTCCGGTTTCACATAGCGGAAGTTTGTCCGTTCCATTACAACAACCCTCTCATCTGTACGAAGTTTCCAAGCAAGCTGGCCATAGCCGACATCAATTGAATAAACCTTTTTAGCCCCATTTTGCAGCATGCAATCGGTAAATCCTCCGGTGGAAGCCCCGATGTCCATGCATACCATGTCCTTCAGGCAAATATTGAACTCTTTCAGAGCTTTTTCAAGTTTTAGCCCGCCTCTTCCTACATAAGGCACAGGGTTTGCTTTAACCGATATTTCTGAATCGGTTTCAAACCTGCTGCCGGGTTTATCTTCAAGTTCACCGTTAACGCAGACAAGCCCCGCCATAATAGCTCTCCGGGCTTGTTCACGGCTATCGAAGCAGCCGCTTTTAACAAGCAATATATCCAATCGTTCCTTTGGCAAGATCCGCCCTCCCGATAAAAACTTTAGTAATAGCATATGCTTATGGGCATAATATAAAAAATGCGAATTAATCATGGATAAAATTATGCTCATAATCTCTATTTATAAACAAGGTATTTACTCAGCAACCGGTGGGTTAGAAGGGTTTGAAACGGAATACCATTCGCCCTCAATTAGCAAATAGCAATTATTCTTTCCATTGATAATATAAGAAAATCCGGGGTAGTCGCCTTCTGTCATTTCAAAACTATAGACTTCACCGCCATCTACATCTCCTGGGGAATTTCCTTTTGTATAAGTCTGATGCTTATATTCCAGATCGGCAACCCATATCCTCAAGTCATCTAAACTGTCTTCTTCTACAGAGAATTTTGTTATCTGTGAGCCAACAATATGTGTGACGTTAATTACAGTAATATCGTCTTGTATTACTGCAGCAATTGGTTTTGAACGTTCGCCACTACCAGGGTCGGGAACCGTTGCGTCACAACTTGCAAGTGTAAAAATGCTAACTAATAAGCAAAAACATATTATAAATACGCCTAGTCTCCGCATATGGCACCTCCTAAAAAGATTCTTTTTATATTAGACGCAAGTATGACCAAAAAGTTCCAATATATAAATAATCCTTGCTTCGCATAATACAACTAATGCGCAATAAAGCCCTCAATACTACTTCATATGTTAAATTCTTTTTTTAAAATCTGAATTAATTTAATCGCAAATTCTTTATCAAACTGGATATTCTGACTTGTCTTTTGGATTTCTTTACGCCCACTACTCCCATATGTCTCGAGTTGAAAATACTTTTCATCGTTTACATAGAAAACGCAATATGTACAACACCAACGGTCGTTTCGATTTCTGCCCATTCTTTTTCATCACCACTTTTAAATAAAACAAACTCAAACCCTTCCGGCAGTTTATAATCTTAACTAACGTTCCTTTTTTTCTCACCATCAAAACATGATAGTAGGGAATTGACTTATCTAACATATAAACAACACTCCAACGGGTTTTAAAATATATTGTTTCTTAGTTTTAATAAGCGCAGGAATTTCCCGCCTGTTTTGCTTAACACTCTTTTTACAAGCCCGTCGGGATCAAGCCCGTATTTTTCGTATAACTGCATTCGATCGCCATGCTCTATGGCTTTATCAGGAAACGCGGCAATTTCAAATGGGACGCTAATACCGCTTTCATTAAGAAGCCTTAATGCAATACTTCCAAAACCGCCGCTTACAACATGATCTTCAACAGTCATAACAAACCCTGTCTTTTTTGCCGACTCGGCGAGGCTATCCGCGTCGAATGGACGTATAAACCTATAATATAATATATCACATGTAATCCCAAGTTCGGCGAGTTTTTGCGAAGCTTCCAGCGCAATCGGAACCATATGTCCCGATACTGCCAGCGTTACATCCTTTCCTTCGGATAAACGGACAGCTTCTCCAATCTTTATAGGTTTGTCGGGGATAAGCTCTCTGCTTCCCTGCCCTCGCGGATACCTTATTGCAACAGCACCTTCTCCTTTTTCTACCGCGTAAACAAGCATTTTTTCCAATTCGTCATAATCGGCCGGAGTCATAAATGTAATGTTTGGAAGAGTGGAAAACAAAGCTATGTCATAAATACCCTGGTGCGTTTCCCCGTCCTCACCAACAATACCGGCTCTGTCAATACAAAAAATTACATTCAGATTCATTAATGAAACATCATGGACAATCTGATCGTACGCTCTTTGAAGAAAGGACGAATAAATAGCAACTACCGGCTTTAGCCCTTGTATTGAGAGCCCTCCGGCCATCGTAACCGCATGCTGTTCTGCAATTCCAACATCAAAAAACCTCTTTGGAAAGCGTTTCTGAAACAGATCCAAACCAGTTCCTTCGGGCATTGCTGCTGTTATAGCAACAATATCCTGATGAGTTTCCGCAAGCTCAACCAGTTTTGCTCCAAATACATTTGAAAAACTTCCATTTGTCAGCTTTTTTACCTGTCCGGTTTTAACGTCAAAAGGCGAAACGCCATGGTACTGCTGCGGCTTTTCCTCCGCTGGGGTGTATCCCTTGCCTTTTGTTGTACAAACATGCACCAGCACAGGGCCTTTCATATTTTTNACCTTCTGCATAACTTCCTGCATCTCGGTAATATTATGGCCATTCAATGGNCCGTAATAACGGAAACCCAGTTCTTCAAAGAGGATACCCGGAAGAAGAAGGCTTTTTAATGAACCTTTCACCCTGTGAAGTACTTTTTGGGCCGACTTACCAATTGCCGGAATCTTCTCAACCAATGTCTGAAAATCATCCCTCACTTTATAATAAATGGGTTCAGTTCGTATACGACTTAAATAACGTGACATCCCTCCGACATTTTTTGATATCGACATCTGATTATCGTTAAGAATTACAACCAAATTTGTTTTACTGTTGCCCGCATCGTTCAATGCTTCGTAAGCCATACCTCCGGTAAGGGCCCCGTCACCGATAACTGCGACAACATTGTGATTTTGTCCCAGTATATCCCGTGCCCTTGCCATTCCCAGTGCCGCGGAAATAGATGTGGAACTGTGGCCTGTGTTAAAGCTGTCATGAACACTCTCGGTTGTTTTCGGAAAACCCGATATGCCTCCGAATTGCCTTATATTAATAATGTCATCCTTTCTGCCGGTTAGAATTTTATGAACGTATGTTTGGTGTCCTACATCCCAAACAATTTTATCACGTGGAGAATCAAAAACCGTATGCAGTGCAATCGTTAATTCAACAACTCCCAGGTTGGAAGCTATATGACCGCCGGTATACGATATTTTATCAATAAGAAATACTCGGATTTCCTCTGCCAATTTCCTCAGACAGCATGGTTCCAACATTTTTAGATCTGACGGGTAAGAAACCCGATTTAATACACCATCTGAACACAAACAATTTGTCTTTTTCAATTCTATGCGTCCTTCCTTCTAAAATCAAATGTTTTAACTTCGAATAAAAAACGGACGGGTGAGTATGCCTATTTTACTAAAATAAGATATATTATTCAACCATTTACCTATTTTTTACTGTTATTTAAAGGAATAAAAATCGCCAAAAAAGTACCAACTTTATATAAAATTACATGACTGTCCTTAATTCCAAATTTTTTTGCAAATGCTTTTCCACCAACAGTAATTGCCGCAATTAATCCGCCGACAACTGCCTCTATTAGCCCATAATGCGCATGTCCTGAAAAAAACCTGAATATAAGCGCCGCACCGGCAGTACCGCTTACAACCCCGCAAATATCACCAACAACATCGTTACAAATACTGGCCACTTTATCTGCTTTACGTATAAGCTTTATGGCTTGTGCGGCTCCTTTGTATTTTTTTGATGCCATTGCGTGAAATGGTTTTTCATCCGCGGCTGTAACCGCTACTCCAACTACGTCAAACAACACGCCTATCAGTACAATTATCAGCACTATAATAAACGAAAAATACGGCGTTATTCTTTCAAATAAACCTGATGATAAGAACAAGATACTTAATGAAAGTATAAAAGAAATAATAGTAACAGAAATAGCCCATATGCTTTGTTCCCTTTTAGAACGGCTACTCGTTCTTTTAACGGGCAGGTTTTTCTTCCTGGGAACTCTGAACTTTTTAGGCATAGAACTCAAATGTGTAATTTTGTGGTGACTATCCATTTTCTCCATTTCTTTTCCGTTATCATACCGTAAGAAGGGTGATGTTTTGATTGTATGCTGACACCTTGGAACAGCCTTGCGGCTTTACGGAAGATAAACACCATATAGGATGGCGATATACAAAGTAAATTTTGCGGCTTAGGTCAGGCAGGATTTCCCCAAATGGTACCGCTTTGTCACCAAAGAGGCCGTTTCCATTTAAACCTTTTGTCGACGGGTTGCCCTCATCGAAGCCTGATCACCACTGAGACCACACTGCAATCCCTTGTATACCTGATGTACAGTCTAGGGGTTTTCCCCGAATGGTCTTATTTGCTTCTAGCCTCTTTTGCAAGGCCGATTTCAAATGGCGATAATGTCGGTGTGTTGGCCCGCACACCAACATCTGATCCATTATCCCTCCGGCATCACTCAAGGCAGGCTACACTGCACACAGCATCTAAACGAGATACCGCATGGCAGGTTCTGCCCGTAACGTAGTCAAGGTATATACCAAAAGGAGCAACCTATCTTCCACATATACGGGTCTCCGCGGTAAAGGGGTCATATCCTGCATGCCTTTGCAAGCTGCCCCAAAACCTTAACTCCCAGCACCAACCCATCACTGGGCGTAACAAGCCGGCACCAGGAACTTCATCGATGTGCCCTTTAGCGGATTTTTAGGCCCGCCTTCGAAACAAACAGTACCAACTAGAATACTGCGCCATCCAATATGTTTTGGACTATATTATAGCATATATTTTTAGCATATTAAAGCTCCGGTTTGCGCTAAATATAACTCAAAACTGTCCTTTTTACTTAAATACGGCGATTAATTCAGCACAATCCCGGTTATAATGCCTAAAGCTGCTCCTGCCAACACCTCAACCGGTGTATGGCCTAATAATACCCTCAATTCCTTATCAAGCCGAATATGCTCGCTTGAGTTTACAAGTTTGTTTAATACTTCGGCCTGTTTCCCAGCCGCACGCCTCAAGCCTGCGGCATCTGCCATAACTACAAGCGCAAAAATAGCCGATAGTGCAAATATATCAGAGGAAAACCCGTTATGTATACCCAAAATTGTTGCAAGAGATACGGTAAATGCGGTATGAGAACTGGGCATTCCGCCGGAATCTATAAACTTTTTAAAATCAACACGTTTATTAATAATCAAGTGATGTATAAATTTTATACTCTGGGCTATAAACCATGATAACACAGGCACTGTAAACGCTCTGTTGTTTATTATATCAATTATCGCCTGAATCATTCCCCACCTCTTTTTGCGATATATATATTTAATAGCCGCCGTCTAAAAGTTTGAATCACAAGAACGACGGGACTAATAAGCTCTTTTTTCAATATAAAATGCCATCTCTTTTAAAAACCAGGCCTTTTCTCCAAATGGCATTATTGCGTCAACCGCTTTTTTTACAGCAGTACTTAACTTGTTTTTCGCTTCATTAAGCCCAAACAGTGTTACATACGTGGTTTTTTTGTTTTTTTCATCACTTCCCACAGGTTTTCCTAATTCTTCGGTACTGCTTTCGACATCAAGTATGTCATCCTTAATTTGAAAAGCAAGGCCAATACCATCCGCATATTCGTTCAGCGCATCCATTATTGAAGCAGGGACATTAAAATAAAACGCGGGAGCTATGACACTTGCCTTCAATAATGCTCCGGTTTTTCTCCTGTACATTTGCTTTAGAGTTTCAAAGGACACAGTTTTATCTTCCGATTCCATATCGATAACCTGCCCTGAAATCATCCCGCTTTTTCCGGCCGCGCGTGCTATAAAATAAGCTGCATCAAGTGCGTGCTTCATTTTATTTCCCGCATTCAATGCGGTTTGCATCAATAATTCATACGCTTCATTCAAAAGGCAGTCTCCGGCAAGGACCGCCATTGCTTCACCAAAAACTTTATGGTTTGTAAGTTTGCCGCGTCTATAATCATCATCGTCCATTGACGGCAGATCATCATGAATAAGGGAATAAGTGTGAATCATCTCAATTGCTGCGGCAAACGGCATAATATCATCTAAACTTCCCGATAACAATTTCGCTGTAGACAGTGACAATACGGGTCTTATTCTCTTTCCTCCGGCAAAAAGGCTGTAACGCATTGATTCCAAAATATTATTTTCAAAAGGATCATCATATTGTTCAAAGTATTTTGCCAAATATTTATCGATTAAAACCGAGAGGTGGTTTAGTTCTTCAATGAAATTCATTTCTGTGCCTCCGGTTCCCACGACATTTCGCTGCTAACTCCATCTTCTTCAACTATCTTCAGAATTTGTTTTTCAGTTTCATCCAGCTTTCCCGTACAATATTTTGTTAATTCAACCCCTCTTTGAAAAAGTTCAAGAGACTTTTCAAGAGGTATATCGCCTTTTTCCAAAGCACCAACAATCTCCTCTAATTCTTTTATCGCTTGTTCATAATTTTGCGCAGCATCCATATTAATCTCTCCCAACAACCATAATATTTATTCTATTCTGTCTTGTCCGCTTGTATAATATCTTCAGCTTCACAACGAATTGTCCCATCGCTTATTATTAATTCAATACAGTCCCCCAACCTCACTTGTGAAACAGATTTAATGATCTTACCAAATTCGTTTCTTGCGATACCGTATCCACGGGATAAAACCTTTAATGGGCTCAGTGCATCAAGCTTTCCATATATCGTGCATAACCTGCTCTTTTCAATTTCCAGCTTTCTTGCAATAGATTTTTCCAGGTTCTTTTTTATCGCTTCAATGTCCATTTTTCTCTGGTTTACCCTATCAATCGGATGCCTTAACGCAGGGCTTTTCATAAGGCGGGTCAGATACTGTCTTTCATTTTGAATTCTACCCGCTAAAGCCCGTTTTAAACGCAGTCTTATATCAAAAAGCGCCTTTAAAAGAGCTTCCTTTTCAGGTACTACCAGTTCTGCGGCGGCTGAAGGCGTAGGCGCCCTTAAATCCGCAGCAAAATCTGCGATTGAAAAATCCGTTTCATGGCCAACAGCCGAAACAACAGGAACGTCTGATTCATAAATACTTCTTGCAACTATTTCTTCGTTAAACGGCCATAATTCTTCAAGGGATCCTCCTCCGCGGGCAATTATGATTACATCTGCAGATTTATGTAAATTTATTGCACGCAGTGCATCGGAAATTTGTCTTGCCGCATATTCACCTTGAACTTTAACAGGATATAGCTTTAAAATAACATTGGGGTATCTTCTGAATAAAACATTCATTATATCNCGGATCACAGCGCCAGTAGGTGACGTAACNACAGCAATCCGNNTCGGAAGAAAAGGAAGCTTCTTTTTGAATTCGCTTTTAAAAAGCCCTTCCTTTTCAAGCTTTTGCTTTAATTGCTCAAAAGCGAGATACAAATTTCCAAGCCCGTCCGGCTCCATAGATTCCGGATATAATTGATATAACCCTCCCGCTTCATATATCGAAACATAACCTCTTACAATAACCTTCAAACCGTCTTCAGGGATAAAACGCAGCCTTTGAGCCTGGGTTTTGAACATTACACATCGTATAACACTTTGCTCATCTTTAAGTGTAAAATACATATGACCTGATGAATGAAGTTTAAAATTTGATATTTCACCTGTAACACATACGTTTGACAAGACATTATCAAATGAAAAAACTCTTTTAATATATCTGGTTAGCTGACTTACTGTTAATCTCTCCTGCATTTTATTCCCCATCCACCATATGTAATTGAGCGGATACTTTGCCTAAAACCCCGTTAATGAATGATTTCGACTGGTCACCACCGTATTTCTTCGCAAGCTCAACCGCTTCATTAATAGAGACGTTCCATGGTATATCCTTTCTGAACAGCAGTTCATAAATAGCAAGGCGCATTATAGCAAGATCCACTTTTGGCATGCGTTCAACCGACCAGCCTTTTGCATGTTTTTTGATAAGACTGTCTATATCACTTAAGTTATTCATTACTCCATATACCACATCCAGAAAATAATCTTTATCGATATCGGTTGTGTTTTCTTCCGATTCGGAAAGAAAACACTCAATCTGTTCCTGAATATCGTCACTTCTTATCTGAAACTGGTATAAAAGTTTCATCGCATGTTCACGTGATATCCTTCTGCTCAATATTACCCACCTTACCTCTATCGTTCCTCTTTATGATATTTATCACAACAGCTAAACACACAATTCAGGTATAAGCATATTATACCCATCCGTTAAAAATGCCGCAAGGATAAAAGTAAACACAATACTTTTTGAATAAAACTAAGATTTAGAAAGATTGCGGCGTAATGACTTTTACTGTATAATAAATATGGTTTTTGCGGCTAATCCTTTTAATATGCCGGTTTTACTTATTAAATATTCTTATCTCGCTGCTAATATGGTTTGCGGTTTGGTAAATTAATTTAGACTCTCAAACCGACAAGTCGCTTGTGATTTGTTGGCTGCAGAAAGTTTTGACTTTATTAGCTGCGATGTCAGTACTGTTTTTTGTATTGAGGAGGTTTTTTTATGTATTGTCCCAATTGCGGCCAAAATGCAGGTGACTATACAAAGATATGTCCCGCGTGCGGAGAATTGTTGGATAACAGCACTAATTCCACCGAACAAACACAGCCGGCCAATAACATTTACACGAATCATAATGTGTCTCCTGCTCCTGTTATACCTCAAATCCCGGACTATAAGGTTCAATCCATTCTGTTAATAGTATTCAGCTGTGTTCTGTGCTGCATTAGCTGTATTAGTATTCTTGCGCTTCCCTTTGCTATTGTCGCACTGGTTAATTCGAACAAGATATCGGCGCATCTGGTTGCGGGAAATCTGGATCTCGCCCAGGAAGCCTCAAAGAAAACAAAAATGTGGTGCTGGATTAGCTTTGGTATACTAATGGGAGCTGTTGTTGTTTCAATTATCTCGTCTATAGTATTTTTCAGCAGTAATTCATTACAGCAAATAATAGATCAGTATATGAATATGTATGATTTTGATTTTGACTATTGACGGTGACAGGATAAATGAAGAAACAGCGTGATAAATTACTAACATTTTTTTGCAAACCGTTTTGTCGTTTTACTCTTCTAATCATTACGTGTTTGCTTATTGTTGTTGCCGTTTTTATTATATGCCTGGCCGGGCCAGGAAGAAACCCTTTCGTCCCTAAATGCTCTTTTTTCAGCATTACCGGCTTATATTGCCCCGGATGCGGAATGACCCGTTCTTTTTACGCTATTGTGAACGGGCATTTTGGTGAGGCATTCTTGTACAATCCGTTATGGCCGTTTTTTGCTTTGCTTATGCTTGGGTCATTATACTTGTGGTTTTACTTTCTTCTAACCGGGAAAAACTCTTTTATTCCGGTTAACCGTTTCCTGTCGAAACATCCTTACTACTGCTTAATCACGGCTATTATTATTATATTGTTTTGGGTTTTGCGGAATATTCCCGTATTTCCATTTACCGTACTTGCGCCTGCGCAAGTACGGTAGACGCGCGGGTTTATAAATCAAATGGCATAATTATCAAAATAGCCCTGGATATATACAATGGGGGTCCCCTTGTCACCGCTGCCTGAAGTTAAATCACAAAGTGAACCAATAAGATCGGGCAGCCTCCGTGGAGTTGTACCCTGAGACTCCATCGAGCCGACTGGTATCGAATTCTTGTTTTTTATATATTCAGATATTGCCTTTTTTAATTCTTCTCCACTAAGGTGAGCAAAATTATTGTCGGCAAGATATTTAAGCTTCACTTCATTCGGCGTGCCTTCCAATCCCTTTGTATAGCCGGGAGACACAACAGGATCGGCCAGTTCCCATATCTTCCCGACCGGATCTTTAAATGCTCCGTCCCCGAAAACCATAACCTCTACTGTTTTTCCGGTTTTTTGCAAAATCATTTCCTGGATCTTTTCAACAATCTCCGGGCAATCCCTGGGAAAAAGCTTCACGCTGTCTTCTGTTGCCTTATTTGACCCCAGAAGGCCGTATACCTCATTATATCCGCTTTCTCCAACGGGCAGTGACAGAATATCATCAAGGCCGTATACTATTTCCGCTCCATTATCACGCAATATCTTTTTTGTCCTTTTTCTTGTGTGGATATCACACACAAGAATACTTTTTGTGTATTCCAAAATTGTTTTTGGATTGTTCGACAGTATTATCTCGTACTCAGTTCCGCATTCCTCTATAATCGATTTATAATAATCAATATAGTCAATACNGGTAAAAGCATGTTTGTTATATCCGAAATATTCGCGAAATGTCTTTTCTGTAAATACGTCGACCCATGGGTTAACACCTTTTTCATCCAATTGATCCTCATCTATTAAATGGTTTCCTACTTCATCAGCCGGATAACTAAGCATTAAAACAATTTTTTCGGCTCCTTTCGCGATCCCCTTAAGGCATAAGGCGAAACGGTTACGGCTTAATATCGGAAAAATAATACCAATAGTACTTTTCCCAAATTTCTTTCGAACGTCTTCCGCAATATCATCAACTTGCGCATAATTTCCCTGTGCGCGTGCAATCACTGACTCTGTAATGGCGATGATATCCCTGTCCCGAATTTCAAATCCCTCGGCGGCCGAGGCATTAATTACGGTATCTGTAACTATTTTTACTATATCGTCTCCTTGCTTAAAAATAGGAGACAAAATACCTCTTGTAACAGTACCTACCATTCTTCCCATACAAAATTATTCCCCTCTACTTAGTACTTGCAATTGCATTATACAGGATCGTTTGATATAAGTAAAATAAATAGATAATATGTTTTATATAAATTAACCTTATACCTATTCGATCAATAATGTTAAAACTCCGGTACCGATGCTGAATATGGCTTCTTGTCAACCTTTTAAGAATATTCTTACTCTGCTAACCGGACAATATCAAGAATCGTAAACCCGGCAACAGCCATCGCAACAACATAAGCAATAAGAATAATAATAACCCACAACAGTAAAGCACGGGACAGATTTCTGCGATGAATGTTTCCTTTTGAAGAAAATGCCCAAACAGCCATCATTATTATATTAATAACCGGAATAAGATAAAACAGAATTGTTAGCATCCATTCACCAACACTTAAAACTCTTAAGCCCGGTTCCGGTTCCGGAACGTGTTTATCGCTGTTATCAATAGCACCTTCCATACGGTCATCATTACTTGCATTTACATCAGGGTTAAGCTGAGCTTCCAGTTGCTGATCCACTGATACCATATTTTCATTTACTTTATCCATTAATCATACCCCCTTATCCTATTTTGATATTTTATCACTCTTTATAGAATAACGGAAGAAATTGCTTACCAATTAACAAACCCAAAATTCTTGATTATCGCTCATAAAGCGGCAAAAACCCTCCATAATCCACTATTTTTTCTTTATGAAGATTAACCCAACCAACCCCATATTTTTTTAAAAATCGAATAATAGCGTCTTTGCTTTCGAGATGCTCAATGTTACCCGCAAAGACCAGTTTCCCTTTATCGATAAAACCAGCGGTGCCTCCAATAAAACCATAATCAAAGCCTGGTAATTGAATTGATCTTTGAGGCGGTATTAACAATACATCATACCCGGCGTCCATTGCTGCTTTAGCTATGGTGCAGTCGGCGGTTATAATGCTTTCCGGAGTTACCGGCAGAACTGAGCACTTCGCATAACCCTGATTTACATGATGCAGCCTTATTGAATGTCGGTGAAGAAACTTTTTTATCACCGGGTCGGTATATTTGGCGTTATGAAATGCTGCTTTGCCTATTATTGCAACGTTATATGCTATATCAAACGGATATTGATCATTTAATACCGTATCACCGAAATAAACTTCAAAACCGCGCTTCCTAAGTGAATCCACAAGTTCTTTCGGAAAATTTGGATGACAAATTAGTATATTTTCGCTTATATGCGCAAGCTGCATGTCCGGATGGCCTGACACCGCTGAGTGGAGCCTTTCACAATTAGGTATTTCAATAAGCTCAACGCCGGTTTCAATTAATCTAAATTTCATATCCGTTTCGATGCATTTATTCACTGCCATTAATGTTACATGAGCAGCCGGAAATGAGGACTGTGCTAAAAATCCCAATATGCACACCTTCTTCAAATACCGCATATGATGTTTACAGCCGGAGGTTTTCCGATTCCGGGACCTTCAGGCTTTTCACATAGAGAGCCGCATCCTTCGGGGTGCGGCAATCATATATTAAAGTTCTGTATTAAAAATCAGGATTCATCCACACTATTAATAATATCCTTTAGCTCGGAAACTAAATCCATCGGTATTGCCACTCCTTTTTGGCTTGGCTTAAAACTTTCATCATTTGCGTCATACCAGAAAGTCCTTATATCCAGATAATCTCTATTGTTTTTTGACACTTTCTTAATATGGATTTCTTCTCTGCTGTTTTTAACTATTTTGCCCATAATTTCTTCTTTATCCCAAAATCCTGACATAATAAAACACCTCAAACATAAATATTTTAAAAGAGTTATAAGCCAGCTTTTTTTATGAAGGCTGCTGCTTATGGAAACGGGAACTTAAAAATACAATTATCACCTTTAGCAAAAAAGAACTTATGTTCTTAATTTTAACACAAGTGAACCTTTACTACAAGATTTAGATATAAACAAATCATTTATTTCCCTGTCTGAACTTTCTATTTCAATACATAAAACTTTTTTAAACCTATTAATTTTTAAATATTATCAGATACAGTTTATTAGGAAGCGTTGTTTTCAATAGAAAGCGATAGAAAACTTAAACTGTATTTTTCATATATAATTGGTCATACTAATGGCAGAATCCTGTATTATTTTTTTGTAGTGTATACTTTTTGCAAAGCTTAGGTACAGGATCCGATAAGGGCTGCTGGTTCAATGAAACAGAAGCCCCGGACTCTATGGTTAAAGGAGTTGTCGGTATGAGAACACCTATTGACAGGCTGGCAATCCTGCTTATGATTGTAGGAGCAATAAACTGGCTGACCGTCGGTCTTTTCGGGTTTGATTTTGTGGCCGGTATTTTCGGTGGCGTGGACGCACTGGGCAGCCGGATTATTTACTCCATTGTAGGAATTGCCGGGATCTACAGCATTAGTCTTCTTTTCAGAGAGGCTCCGGCTGCAGAGTAATTCAATATCCAATACCTGAGTCGACAGGAAAATGGAGTATATACTCCTGGTAAAAAAGGCGCATGTCAATGAATATGCGCCTTTTACCATCTCATTTTCTAAACAATTGGAGATATATTAATAAAAACATATTGCCCGTTACCGTACAATATTAATACTATAGGCTTATACAACCTGGGAAATGTCTTCAGATTCGGTATCTTTCAGTGCTTCAAGGTTTATAGTGAGTGAGAGTTTCTCCAGAAAGATAAATTCCATTTTGCCAACCTGCAATTCCATGGGTTTTAATACTTCATTTATTTCCTTTTTCAACCTGTTTCGCATGACCTCAACAACTAACGTATCCATGGACAAACTCCTTTCCCTAACACCGCGCAAAAATAAAAAGCCTTCGAAAAAGGCTTGTCTTATATTAACTGTATTATAATAATATACTATTTCCCAAATAAGAAAAAGGAAGCAATCAAATTTACTTTTTTAGAATCATTATCTCGATCCTTCTGTTTTTCTGGCGGCCTTCCGCGGTATTATTATCGCCAATAGGCCTGTATTCGCCGTTTCCGGTTGCCGTCAATTTCGAGGGGTCAAGATTTAAAGATTCTATTAAATATACAACCACATTTGTAGCGCGTTTTGTAGAAAGCTCCCAGTTGCTTGGAAATAACGGAGTGTTTATAGGAACATTATCGGTATGGCCCTGAATCAATATTTCATTTTCAAGTGGAATCAAAGATTTTCCAAGCGCATCAAGCGTTCTTTTTCCTTCACTTAAAATTTCAGCACTTCCCGATTCAAATAACACTTGTGAATTCAACCGTATAAGCAGGTAATCCCTTTCGTCTATTATTTCAACAAGGTCGGAAATACCTAATTTTTCAACATCTATTTCTAACTGTTCTTTTGCTTTCTCTAATTTTTTACCCTCTATTATTTCTGTATCGTCAAGAATTATTTCCTCCGAAGCCTCAATATAACGTTTGTTGTCAACCCGCTTTTCGCCCGTATCATCAGGATTTACAAAATTCACCGTTAATATACTCTTGCCCATATTGCTTCTTAGCATATCCCCGCTTGATCTATGTATATATGAGCTTCTTAATGCATGAGCCAGATCTTCAAATTTTTGTTTATCAATTGTCGCCATCGAAAAAAGAAGAACGAAAAAAGTTAACAATAGTGTAACCATATCACTATATGTAGTTAGCCATTCAGGGGCACCTTCGTCTCCGCCGCCGATTCTTTTTTTACGTCTTCCCATCGATTCACCGCCTTAATTGTTAAGTGCTAACAGTCGCTTTTTCAGCATTCGGTTCCTCTCCGCTGACCAATTTTTCATATGCCGCTCTTTGATCAGGAGAAAGGAAGGTTTTTAGCCGGTGTTCCATAATTCTTGGGTTTTCACCCGATTGGATTGACAGTACGCCTTCTATCATCATTTCTTTTAGTCGAATCTCTTCTTCACTGTTTTGCTGTAACTTTGTCGCAATCGGATTGCAAACCCAGTTTGCAAGAACGCTTCCATAAAAAGTTGTGACCAAAGCCATTGACATTGCCGGACCGATGTTGGACGGATCATCCAGAGATTTAAGCAGGTTAATAAGACCTAAAAGTGTCCCTATCATTCCCCATGCAGGAAACTGGGCCGCCATTGTTTTAAATAATGCAATACCTTTTCCATGCCGTACACCCATATTATCCAGTTCCAACTGCATTGAATCCCGTATTATTTCAGGTTCGACACCGTCAACAACAAGTTCCAGCGCCTTTTTCAAATAATTATCCTCGATATCGTCGTGCCCTGATTCCAATGCAAGAAGGCCCTCTCTGCGGGCTTTTTGTGACATATCAACAAGCATTTGAATTGTCTTGAACGGAGAGGTGTCCTTTTTTCTAAAAACATGCGGTAAAAGCTTTGCTATTCTTTTTATGTCTTCCATTTCAAAGCTTATCAGCGTTGCTGCGATACCTCCGCCCATCGTAATAGCGAATGAACCTACATGAACAAATGAGGATAGTTCTCCTCCGTCGTATATCCCGTAAACAATACAGACAACACCTAGTACAAGCCCTATTATTGTTGCAAGATCCATAATACATACTCCCTGCCCATAGGATTTTTCTTTAGCATCTAACATTCAAAGGATGCATAAACCGCTTGTTTTCATCGACAAAGATATTTATCTTCTATTGATATATCGTAATAATTCAACCATTACTTTATAGATGACATATGGTTCACTGATCCATAAAAAAATTGCGGCAATAAATAAAAAGTTTTTGTTGAATTTTTATGCATAGTAATGTATAATCATACATTATATATTTTCGGAGGTGCACTATGAAACACCTGCTGTGTTTAAATGATTTAACTTCGGAAGAAATTATTGGTTTAATTGATTACGCCGACAAGCTTAAATATGAGCACAAAAACGGAATCCGCCATGATCATATTCTTAAGGGCAAGACATTGGGAATGATTTTTTCGAAATCTTCAACACGTACCCGTGTTTCTTTCGAAGTCGGAATGAAACAGCTTGGCGGTCATGCGTTGTTTTTAAGCTCCACCGATATTCAGCTTGGCAGAGGAGAAACCGTACATGATACGGCAAAAACATTGTCAAGGTATATTGACGGCATTATGATACGAACATTCAGCCAAAAGGATGTTGAGGATCTTGCGTTCTATGGAAGTATCCCGGTTATTAACGGTTTAACAGATGAACTTCATCCATGCCAGATACTTGCTGATCTAATGACGATACGCGAGAGCAAAGGCTATCTTAAAGGCCTGAAACTTGCTTATATTGGTGACGGGAACAATGTAGCAAATTCGCTTCTTATCGGCTGTGCAAAAACTGCCATGAACATATCGGTAGCAACACCCGCAGGTTATAACTGCGATAAGAAATATGTTCTTATGGCGCAGAAGATTGCTTCAATGACAGGCTCATGCATAGATATTTCATCCGATCCGGAATCCGCAGTTTCCAGTGCCGATGTTGTATATACCGACACCTGGATAAGCATGGGTATGGAAGCGGATAAAGATAAAAGAGTAAGGGATTTCGCACCATATCAGGTAAATTCGGCTCTGTTTTCAAAGGCAAAGCCCGATGCTGTATTTTTGCATTGCCTTCCGGCATACAGAGGATTTGAGGTAACCGAAGATGTCATTGACGGTCCCCGTTCACTGATATTCGACGAAGCTGAAAACCGCCTCCATATACAAAAAGCCGTTATGGCAACCCTTATGAGCTAATACATATAAAGGGGGAACAACTTTGGATTATTCATTTATCATACGCCGGGCAAAACCTTCGGATGCCGCCGCTGTTTATGAAATTATTCAAAAAGCTTTCAAAGAATATGCTAACGCCTCTTCACTGACAGGGCTTGAAGCCTTACAGGAAACTCCCGAAGATATAGAAGAGGAAATAAAGAGCAAAGTTGTTTATGTAGCGATAATTGACAGTGAAATTGTTGGAACGGTGCGTGTCGATATTACAGGCGACCTTGCTTATATCAGCAGGTTTGCCGTTGCTTCTTCGCATCGCAACATAGGTATCGGCAAAGCGTTAATGAACCTTGTTGATAAATATCTTCTATCAAAAGGTGTTAAGGAAGTATTCTTACATACGGCGTCAAAATACACAACATTAATGCGCTTCTATTACGGCAGGGGGTTTTACGTTGAATCAGTTTCACACGACAGGGGCTATCCGCGCGCTAAGTTAGTGAAGAAATATAAAGAGGTTAAAAAAATAGTATGATATCTGTGTAACCATCAAATAAACTCGCTCCATCGCAAATAAAGTCATTCCATTGCAAATAAACTTGTTCCGCTTAAACAGGTTCAAGGGGTAAGGTTTAAGGGTAAAGGACAGCCTTCCATCTGTTTTAAGGAACATCTTTATTTTCAACCATTTTATCCCACCCANNANCCATGCNGGTTTGCGGAGTTGGTGAGGGAAAGAGTTTGTTTTATAATCACAGCAAAGGTGCTGGGGTTTGTAATCCAACACCTTTTTAAATCTTTTCTCTTCTATAAATCTTTGTCTCATATGGATTTAATATGACTGAGCCGGTCACTGTTTTTTGCTCGTACAAATCAAACAACTGCTGTTTTAATTCAATTTTTTGCGTTCCTTTACTATAATTTAATACAAACAAATACTCGGCATCATCTTTTTCTCTGACTGCAAGTTCACAACTTTCCGGTATTTCCAGTATATGCCGATAAGGAGAGAGAACTCCTGTTTTCTGTAGAAATACTCTAACTGTATTCTCTGTGAATGTGCCTCCAAAATAATATATATACCCCTTGCCTGATTTTTTACCAATTAAACCTGCCCTGCCGGAATAATAATTGTTTATATAAGTCCCCAGTACCAGCGCATCTCCCAGGGGTTCTAAAATATCATTATATACTGCCGCTTCCAATTTAATGCCATCCCAGTCAATGTAAACCGG
>JGI24711J26586_10000604_pt1 | contig 27650 bp, 22 predicted proteins | sample BioPla3DNA1_FD_26586 | JGI IMG/M metagenome (IMG submission 26586)
GCAGGAACAGTTACTATGGATATCGCAAAAGCTATTGCAGATATTAAGGCAGGTAAAATTGAGTACCGTCTTGATAAGACCAATATTATCCATTGTCCTATTGGAAAGGTTTCCTTTGGAACTGAAAAATTGCACGACAATTTCCGTACACTTATGGAAGCTATTGTAAAGGCTAAGCCGGCTGCTGCAAAAGGTCAGTACCTGAAGAGCGTAACAATTACTTCCACCATGGGACCGGGTATCAAGATCAATCAACAAAAAGCTCTTGACTAATTAACATTGATACTGTAAAATACCCCATGTGATAATTTCATAATAACCGTAGACAGCAGGAATCCAGGGTCTCTGATTACAGAGAACGGGATATAACGTAAATCATCCTGCCGAGGTACTCATTGAAAGGTTAATAATACCCTTTCATAGTCTATGGTTGGATTATGAAAGGGTTTATTTTTTACATGAAAACAACAATGTTCCCGATCCCCGCCAGCAATCTTCGATTGCGTGGCGGGTGGGGTTCTAATTAACCATCAAGGAGGTGCACTAAATGCCCAGTGAAAAGATTCTTACCCAAAAGAAGGCTGTAGTTGAAGAACTAGCTCAGAAACTTAAAGAGGCGAAGTCAATTGTTTTGGCTGATTACAGAGGACTCACAGTTGAACAGGATACCAAACTCCGTAAAGCATTGCGTGAAGCAGGTGTTGAATATAAGGTTATCAAGAACTCTATTATCAGCTTTGCTGTGAAGGATACTGATTTAGAAGGAATCAAACAATACCTTTCAGGACCTACAGCTATTGCGATCAGTACAACTGATGCCGTTGCTCCATCAAAGGTTCTTGCCAAATATGCCAAAGACTATAACAAACTTGAGATAAAGGGCGGTATGGTTGAAGGTAATATAATTGATGTTGCCGGAGTTCAGGAACTAGCTTCTACACCATCAAAAGAAGAACTGCTGGGAAGACTTATCGGAAGTCTCCAAGGTTCACTATATGGTCTTGCTGTTGCTCTTAACGCTATTGCCGACAAACAGGAGCAATCCGCTGATGCAGAAGCATAATTAATGATGAAATTGAAGTAAAATTTTATTGTAATGGAGGATATTATAATGAGTGAAAAAATTACAAAGTTTATTGAAGAAATCAAAACTTTAACAATCCTTGAACTCAGGGATCTTGTAAAAGCTATCGAAGAAGAATTTGGCGTATCAGCAGCACCTGTTGCAGTTGCTGCCGGACCTGCTGCCGGACCTGCTGCCGGACCTGCTGAAGAGCAGACAGAATTCTCTGTTGTTCTTAAGGAAACCGGTGCTGAAAAAATTAAGGTTATCAAGGTTGTACGCGAAATTACATCTCTGGGTCTTAAGGAAGCTAAGGAAGTTACAGAAAATGTTCCCAACACAATCAAGGAAGGCCTTTCCAAGGAAGAAGCAACTGCTATTGCTGAAAAGTTTAAAGAAGCAGGCGCAACAGTTGAAATTAAATAGTATTTTAATCAAGAAAAAAAGAGAGCATTTGCTCTCTTTTTTGTATTGTATCCTAAAAACGGAGATTAAATAGGTCTGCCATCATAATAGTCACCGGGAAATATATCAAGGTCATCATCTGATAATTCTAAATCATTAAAGCAATCTAAATCTATACCAAGTTCAAAGTCATCAAGACCACTCCAATAACCTACTTCATCATATTCAGTGTCCCTGTTATGTCTATGCCGCCATAACCTGAATAATAGACCTGAGATAATAATAGAGACAATAGCAGCTCTTGCAAAAAGATTTCCCATTATCAGGCCAACGGCAATTGCCACCAGAACAGGAACAATAAGCGCAATTTTCAGTACTTTTGTGTAAAAGCCTTGTTTAATAGCCGGACTCATTATTTTCATCCCCTTAAATTATATATTGAAAGATGAAACCTTCATCTAATTACATTATACAACAATAAATTTAAAAATAGAAGATAATTAAATATTTGGTAATCCGGGTATCAAATTCATACTATTCCAAGAGTTTTTTTAATATCGTCATACCCGTATTGACTACTTGAAATACCCATTTGATTAAAATCCGATGCATCGTAAATCACATATAAAAAGTAATTATTCTTCTCACTGTCCATCAAAAGGTTCATTTCATCCAATACCTTACGCGGTTCACCGGCATCTTTCATAATATAGTATCTTACACCGCAATCAGGGATAATGCTTTTAAAAGCTTCATCCTTCCAGACATTATCAGGAACATAAACTGTTATAACATGTTCTTCTTCAGTTCTCTTAAGTCCAAACAGATTTGAAAAAAAGTCCTGCTTTTGGGATTGGCTCTTTTTATAGGAATACTCAAGATTCATTTTTCTGATTTCTGAGATAAAATCTTCGGGAATAAATTTGTTGCTTTTTTGGGATTGAACAGTAAGCCCTGTGTCTACTTCTAATACAATATCATTATCTTCTTTAAGCAATGATAATATTTCATAGCTGGTATTTACACCAGATCTTTTATTATCCGGGCTGTACGATAATGAAAATTGAGGCCCACCATTTTTCGGTTTTCTGTTGTTATCGACAATCTTTAATTTATAATTTGCCATAAAACATCCTACTCCCTCTTAGTATCATAGATAATTATATTATATCAGGCTTTTAGGTTTATGTCCTATGGGCTATAATAAAAATAAACAATAAAACAGGAGGGTATAGTTATGAAAGTTTATGTTATGCTGGCTGACGGCTTTGAGGAAATTGAGGCTTTAACGGTAGTTGACGTTCTGAGACGTGGTGGTGTAGAAACCATTATGGTCTCAATAAAGAATGATAAAATTATATTAAGCGCACATGATATCCCTGTTGTAGCTGACAAGACCATAGAAGAGCTTAAAATTATGTCGGAGGATATGATTGTTATTCCCGGAGGGAGCAAGGGGGTACAAAAGCTTTCAGAATCTAAAGTACTACAGGGTATGTTATTGAAGCATAAAGAACAGAATGGATTACTTGCTTCTATTTGCGCAGGACCGACAATCCCAGGGAAAATGGGATTTTTCCATGGCATTAAAGCTACATGCTACCCGGGATGTGAAGATGATTTGAAAGGTGCCATAATTTCAAATGATGATGTAGTTGTTGACAAAAACTTTATAACTTCAAAAGGGCCTGCGACCTCACTTGCTTTTGCTTATACCCTGCTGTCATTAATTAAGGGAGAAGAGGTTTCTAAGAAAATACAAAAAGGAATGTTATATATAAATTAATTGTTTATAGAAAAAATTATATAATGCCATCGGAAGGATGGCGCTTTTTTTGGTGTGTTTAACTCTTGTTGCTGTATAATAATTCATATAAAATGTATATGTTCAAATTAAACCAGTAGACAGATTGAAAGGATGTAGCGCACTGATGTTAAAAAAAATAGCGCAGGATAATGTTGAAAAGCTGAAAAATAATGTTTATCCCGGCCGGGGAATGGTACTGGGGCTATCAGAAGACGGAACGAAACTCTTTCAGATTTATTGGATAATGGGCCGCAGTGAGAACAGCAGAAACAGAGTATTTGTTGAAGAAAACGGTTTTGTCAGAACCCGCGCTAATGATGAAAGCAAGGTTACAGACCCGTCACTCATAATCTATTACCCTGTAAAAAGTATTGGGAATTGTCATATAGTATCTAACGGTGACCAGACAGATACTGTTTTTGATTATATCAGTTCCGGGAAAAGCGTTGAGGCAGCTTTGATGACTCGTTCATTCGAGCCGGATGCCCCAAATTACACTCCCAGAATAACGGGCATTATGGAGTTGGGTGGCAGAAACGCATACAGTATATCAATTCTCAAAACATTTGAAGGTAAAGCTGATACCTGTATAAGAAATTTTTATAATTACGAAAAACCCATTAAGGGATTTGGCCACTGCATTCATACTTATGAATGCGATGGAGATGTTCTGCCATCATTTAAAGGCGAGCCTTACCTCATGCCTGTACAGGACAGCGCAGATTCTGCTTTGGCATTTTATTGGGACATTCTGAATCAGGATAACATTATTTCGCTTCTGGTTAAAACTATAGACATTAAGACCGGCAAAGTTGAGATTAAAATTAAAAATAAACATAATATATAATTAGTTTTCGGAGGATTTAACATGCGCGAATTAAGTATTAAATACGGTTGTAATCCACATCAGAAGCCGTCAAGAGTCTATATCAAAAACGGTGAGTTACCATTTTCAATTTTAAACGGAAATCCCAGTTATATAAATTTCGCTGATGCACTTAATGCATGGCAATTGGTTAAGGAATTAAAAGAGGCAACGGGACTTCCCGCCGCTACATCATTTAAACATGTAAGTCCTGCCGGCGCAGCTGTGGCTAATCCTCTGAGTGACGTGCTTAAAAAAGCTTATCATATTGAAGGAATGGATATTTCTCCCGTAGCAACTGCTTATGCCAGAGCGAGAGGAGCAGATCGGGTTTCTTCATTCGGAGATTTTATTGCCATCAGCGACAAGGTGGATGTCGATACTGCAAAGCTTCTTTCTAATGAGGTTTCAGACGGAATTATCGCGCCCGGTTATGATGGGGAAGCCCTGGAGATTCTTAAGAACAAGAAAAAGGGCGGATATGTCATAATGAAAATGGATCCAGACTATTCAGCTGAAGAAATTGAAAGCCGCGAGATCTTCGGCATAACTCTGGAGCAATTTCGAAACAACGCTGTTATAAGTAAGGACAGTTTTAATCAGATTGTGACCGAAAATAAGGGAATTACACCCGAAGGAATAAGAGATCTTCTGATTGCTACTATAACATTGAAATATACACAGTCAAACTCGGTTTGCTTTGCATATGACGGCCAGGTTATAGGTTGCGGAGCGGGCCAGCAGTCCCGTATACATTGCACAAGACTTGCTGCCGGCAAGGCTGATTCCTGGATGCTCCGCCAACATCCAAAGGTACTTGGAATGAAGTTTAAAGAGGGCTTAAAGAATCCGGTTAAAGACAATGCTATTGATCTTTATCTAAGAGATGATATTACTGAAATGGAGTTAAAGGCATGGGAAGAGCTGTTTGATGTTGTTCCCGAAAAGCTTACAGCAGAAGAAAAGGCTCAGTGGATTAAGAGCTTCGACGGGATATCCCTGTCTTCTGATGCTTTCTTCCCCTTTAGAGACAATATTGACAGGGCAGCAGCCAGCAGAGTAAAGTATATTGCGCAACCCGGCGGTTCATTGCGGGATGAAGAGGTTATCAATGCCTGTAATACATACAATATGGTAATGTGTTTTACGGGGCTGAGACTGTTTCATCATTAAGACCATGTGTGAAAATCGGAGCTAAAGGTTAGTGCATGTGCTATGCTTGAAAAAATATTGTGGATGCTATTTCTGATGGCTGTTACGGCCATTGTTGGAATGCTCATATTTAAAGGTAGACCAAATAGAATTCGGTTTATTGTTTTAGCTGAACTGGCATTGGTAATTCGTTTCATCTTTACTTTTGTTATATATTCAAATGGAACGGAGTATTCCGGGACTGATGGACTGATATACCATCAGGTGGCAATAGATATAGCTGATCAGTTAAGATCGGGTATACCGGTTTGGAAGTTGGATTATGAGTATACCTGGTATACTGTTTTAATTGGAATCCAATATGCCGTATTTGGTGTAAACCGGTATGCCGCATCATTTGTTAACTCTTTTGTATCTATACTGACGGGATTTTATATTACGGCTATAGCACGGGAGCTTAAGTTCAAAGACAGAAGATCATTTTTAACAGGAACAATATACATGTTTATACCCAGCATGATTGTCTGGACTGCTGATACAAGGAAAGAATCACTGATTTTCTTTTTTATTGTTGTAATCTGGTATATGGCGTTAAAGGTAATCATGGACAGGAGATTATCTGCTATTAAGCAAGGCTTGTTCATTATTGGAATTTGTATTCTGATATGGCTAAGCACGCTTCTCAGAATATACATGCTTTACACTTTAAGTGGTGCGCTGTTTATTTATTTAATGCTTTATTATATAAAAACTGAACGAAAACTGGCTTTGATATTTTGCTTTATTGTTCTTGCCTGCAGCCTGCTTATTAACTTTACCACAGTCAGGAAAAACATGCGTGATTATCATGCCTTGTCCATGGACAGGAGTAAAAGCGGGGATGAGGATTTAGACGAAGAGTTGAGTTCAATCTTTAATACCATCATGGAAAAGGATATTGCCGCCTCCATTAATGGTTTTCTTACTAAACCGCATCTTGAAGATGTTCCTTATATAACTGATATTGCCGCAAATACAATGGCAATAATTATAGTAAAGATTGAAATGCTGCTGTGGTATTTGGGCCTGGTGATTTCGGTTTTCGGCATAATGTATGCATTTATCAGGTGGGATCCATATCTCATAGGAGTATTGGCTTTTATTGTTTCATACGGACTTATTAATGCGTTGATCTGTGAAGATGTACCCGATACCTATTATCGGTACAGAGCTGCCATAATAGCACCTACGATGCTATTTGTTGACTACAAATTATTCTTTCGGGAACTTAAAGCCTTAATTGCTGGAAATATTCATACCCGTTAAATGTCCGGTTTGAAATAAAGTTTAAAGAGAGGCATCATAAAGTGAAGATTAAGTTAATAAAGATTCTTTCGCTGATGACTGTTCCGGTAATAATAATATTTTCACTGTCTGTTTTTTGCTTTGCTCAACCACAATATGGATATCGTATATCTGATTATGAGGTGGTTGCCAAAATCGCTGATAACGGTGATATTAATATAACAGAAAAAGTGAAATACAGCTCTCTTGGTAATAACAACAATGCAGTGATTCTTATTGATAAGCAGGAAGATGAAGAGATTGAAATAAAAAAAGTTAAAATTCTAATCAGGGATGAGCTTATAGAATGTGAACAATTAGCAGCGGGACAATGGGATGCTAACGTTTTTAACGGTACCTACAGTGTTTCACAGGAGAACAACCTTGTAAGACTTAAAGTATATGGAACTTTTAAAAAACAGCAAGGTACAGTTATAGTAAATTATAATATAAAAAATTCCGTTAAACGTTATGGGGATATTGCTCTGTTTGACAGAACTTTTATTTTAGAGGATTGGAACGGTTATGCTTCCAATATTGACATTGAGATACAGCTTCCCAAATATACTGATGCTGCAAGAGTAAAACCCTTTTTGCACGGTGTGCTTGTGGGTCAAAAAAGAGTTTTGGACGGAAGAAAAGTCAAGTATAATATTCCGAACACAGTGCCGGGGGAATATGTTGAAGCAAGGATTGTGTTTCCTGAAAACCTGATAAAGAATGCTCAGATAACGGATTCCGATGACTATTTCGAAACAGTGATTCAAGAAGAAAAAGAATACTCTGACAGTGATAAAAGTAATCTGTTAAAAGCAAGGGAAAATGCAGCGAAAGAAGCCGGTAAACTGGCATGGAAAGAGAAAATGAAGCAAAGAACAAAAATACTCACAACAATTATATCGCTTCTTGCATCGCTTTCCGGCCTGTTAACTATATACAGAGCGCAAAAGGAGCTTCGGAAGAATAAAGAAACAGCTGTTTTTGAATTAAAGGATATTCCGCAAATAACCCCACAGGAGGCATATCTGCTCATCAGCGGCAAAACCGGAGCAAGAGGAGTACTCGCAGGACTTTTCGGTTTAGCATCAAAGGGCATTGTTGAGCCTGAATTTATTTTGGAGGAGAATTACAGGAGTATAATCTTCCGGCTGACAGATAATCAGAACACAACGGGTCTGGATGCATCAGAGAAGGATCTTTTGCGGTTAGTAAGTGAATCAAGTGATGAAACAGGCAAAGCAGATATTATAAAATATGCTATCAAATACACAAACGCTGGTGAGAAAGCGAAAATTAAAGAGCATTATATAAATTTTGATAATAACGTAAAGAATAATTATGCAAAAAAGAATAGACTTACAGCAAGCCAAATATACTACCGTAATCTGGGCCTGATTCTGGGTGTGATACTGTTTGCTGCAGGTTGTATTGTATCAGTTGCATTTTCTGTATTATCGGCATATCTGATGCTGCCGGCAGGGTTCCTGGTTTTTTGGTATTCTTACAGCATTCAAAGGAGAACACCATATAGTATTGAAAGAATAAAAGCACTTAATGAGCTTAGAAAACTTTTGAATAAGTCCAATAAGAATGAAAAAGTATTTCCGGAATGTTTGACGGATATTAACAGATTAATAGGCTTAAGTATTGCCATAAGAGCAGAAAATAAGCTACATTTATTAGAGGGTGTATTTAAAGATAAAAATATTAAGAGTATTGAAGATACTTTGGAAAAGGCTCTTATAGCATTATACAATTCTATATCTGCAATACTCGACAGCTAAAGTTTGATAAAAATCTGAAAGGATTAATCATGGCCGAAATCATTCTTAATAATATACATAAATATTATGGTACTAATCACGTTCTGAGAGGTGTGTCCCTGGAAGTATATGAGGGTAGTGTGGTGGGGCTTGTAGGTAAAAACGGAGCAGGCAAAACTACATTATTCAGAATTATTTCCGGAGAAGAGAGTTATGAGAAAGGTGAATTTATTCTTGCAAAGGGACGGCGGGTAGGCGTACTTGATCAGATTCCCGAATACAGTCCGGGTACAACCGTATATCAGGTTCTGGATTCAGCTTTTTCTGAGATTTATAAACTAAGGGACAGACTTAAAAGCATAACGAAGCAAATGGCCCTGGACCATTCTCCCGAACTGGTTAAAAGCTTTGGTTTAATTCAGCAGGAGTATGAAAACAGAGGTGGATATAACATTGAAATCACCATTAACAGGGTCTGCAACGGTATTGGCATAGACAAAGATATGCAGGAACGCATGTTTTCTGAACTTAGCGGAGGAGAAAAGACTCGGGTAAATCTGGCAAGAATAATTCTTTCCGATGCTGATATTCTGCTTTTGGACGAGCCTACAAATCATTTGGATATCAACGCCGTTGAATGGCTCGAAGATTATTTGAATACCTTTAAAGGCACTGTTGTAGTAATATCCCATGACCGGTATTTTCTTGACAGGGTATCAGAAAAGATTGTCGAGATAGAGGACGGAACAGCAATCAGTTATGATGGGAATTACAGTATATATGCGATGTTAAAAGAGCAAAGACGCATTGAGCAGCTGAAGCATTATGAGCAGGAGCTTAAAAAGATAAAACAGCTGGAAAATGCCGTTAACAGAATGCATGACTGGGCTAATCGCTCTGATAATCCGAAGTTGCATAAGAGAGCTTTCGGCATGGAGAAACGCCTGGAAAAAATGAAGGAAAACGCGACTCCTAAGCCTAAAACAGAGAGAAAACTATCTAAGTCTTTTAAATCAGGCCTTTTTTCTGGCACTGAGGTTCTAAGCCTTAAAGGAATACAAAAAAGCTTTGATGACAGAATTTTGTTTGAGGATATAAATTTGCTTCTGTTAAAGGGAGACCGGTTAGTATTATTAGGGAACAATGGGACAGGAAAGACTACGTTGCTGAAAATGATACTGGGCGAGACAGTCCCGGATAAGGGTAGCGTTAAGACAGGGCCGAGCGTAAGGATTGCATATCTGCCGCAAATTATAACCTTTGAAAAACCTGAGCTGACCATATTGGAAACAGTGCGCCGGGAACTGATTATCGACGAAGGAACAGCCCGGAATATTCTCGCCGGATTTTTGTTTACAGGAGAAGATGTCTTTAAAACAGTGGAAAATCTGTCAGGCGGAGAACGCAGCAGGTTAAAGCTTTGTCTTTTAATGCAAAAAGGTGTAAATTTATTGATTCTTGACGAACCCACAAATCATCTGGACATAGCCTCAAGAGAATGGATGGAAGAGGTTTTGGAAGGATTTGAAGGGACGATACTTTTTGTTTCTCACGACCGGTATTTTATCAGAAAATTTGCACAAAAGGTATGCGAATTAGAGGACGGAAGACTTTATTTCTTTGATGGTGATTATGAAGAGTATAGAGCCTGGAAGCGCTACGATGCCCAGCGGAAAAAAGAATCTGAACAGGTTGCAAAGTCAGAAAAAACGAAAAAAGATACCCGCATAAAAAAGCTGAGTCCCAGGACTATTGAGAAAAAAATGCTTGCTCTGGAGAAGGAAATTGACGTTACAGAACAAAGAATAAGTGAAATAGAAAATGAGATGGAAATTCATGCTACCGACTATGAACGGTTAGAAGAGCTTCTTCATGAAAAACATACACTGGAGGAAAAGCACGAGGAATTAATTACTGAATGGATGGAATATCAATAGCTAACCTTGCATCCGCCTATTGGTGTCATTCTATGTTAGGGTTAGGTATACACCCATGGGACACGGGGATAGGGGCCTTGTCCCAACGGTTTGGTGCCTGTAGAGTGAGTCAAATGCACCGCTCCGTGAATCCATCCGGGATTCAAGTCGCGTAGCTTCGCAATCCATGCTTCGCTGACGCCATTTGACATCAATCACCGCACCTGATATGTTTACTGTAATCCTGAGCGAAGCGCAGCGGAGTCGAAGGATCTTATTCATTAACGCAAAGAATCTTCTCTATGCAAGGGTAACAAGTAGTCGACCTTTTTTTGGATAAGATTATCTCTATCTGCTAATAATGATAAACACATATATTCATTATTAGTGATATGGAGAGTGGGCCCTTATGTTAAAAGGTCTTAAGAATCTATTTGTATACAAAAAGCCTTCAGAAAATGGATTCAGGTTTCCGGAAGACCCTCAGGAATCAGACAGATGGAGCAGTTACAGGGGAAAGACAAGAAACCTGCAGGATAATAATGAATCAGATAATTCACGGAACCACAGGAATGACAATCAGGACCAGTATAATGAAAAAGGTCAAAATAATAAAAAAGACAAAAAACATGAAGCTAAGCATGATAAGAGGGATAAAACAGAACAGGCCCGGATTATCAAGCCTATACCTGTGAAGAAACTTGTGAAAACTGTAAATGACGAGGGAAAAAAGAAAGACAGTACAGAAAAATCACAAGAGAGCAACAATGAAGAGGATACCGGGCATAAAGGCTTAACTAAAAATAAAGATAACGACACAGAATCAAATGAGAATCAGAAAAAAGAAAATTCCGGAGGCAGTAACAAAAAGGATAAAAAAGGAAACAGTCAAAATGATTCACCTGAACAAAAGGAAAACGATATTAAGGTAAGCAGCTCAATAGATGAAAATATTAATATCCTGAAGGACATTTTTCATCTCCCGGTTAACCAGGATGTTATAATAAGAGAATTTAAAATTGCCAGGGAAATCGAGGCTTGTGTTGTTTTTATCGATGGAATGGTTGATAAAAGCATAATTATACAATTTACCCTTCCCCAGCTTATGGACCCTTGCGCTTTGGATGGATTTGAAGGCGAGTGCCCTATAGACTTCCTGGAAAAGAATGTTCTTTCCATACACCAGGTTGTAAGAATGGATAATTACCAGGAGATTGTTCCGCAGGTGCTAAGCGGATTAACTGTTGTATTTATTGATGGGTGCGACGAATGCCTGGTTATGGAAAGCCGTGGATTTGAAAAGCGCGATATAAGCGTTCCTTCAACCGAGACAGTTGTAAACGGCGCTCAGGAGGGCTTTACCGAGAATCTGCGCACAAACATAACTCTGATAAGAAGAATTGTAAAAAATGAAGCCTTGGTAACTGAGTTCAAGATAATCAGTAAAACTAATAATATTATAGCGGCTCTTCTTTACATGGAAGACATAACCAACAAAAAGATTGTTGATGAGATTAAACGACGCGTTGACAGTCTTAATATAGATTATATTTCCGGTAGCGGAATGCTGGAGCAGCTAATAGAGGACAAGAGCTTAATGCTTTTCCCGCAGGTTATTTCCACAGAACGGCCTGATCGTGTGGCTTCTTTTCTGATGGATGGAAAGGTTGCATTGGTTTGTGAGGGAACGCCCTTTGCACTTGCAATGCCCATAACCTTTTTTGATCTTTTTCATACTTCGGAGGATTCGAATCTTCGCTGGCAATATGGAACTTTTCTGAGGATTGTGCGCCTGATAGGAACTCTGCTGGCATTGCTGCTCCCGGGCTTATGGACAGCTCTGATCCTGTTTCATCAGGAGATGATTCCAACATCATTACTGGCTTCTATAGTAATTTCACGGACTCCGGTTCCTTTTCCGTTCATAGTGGAGTTCCTCCTCATGGAGTTTTCCTTTGAGCTTATCCGTGAAGGAGGAATCCGTGTTCCCGGCATAACAGGAAATACGCTGGGTATAATCGGAGCTCTGATTCTGGGGCAATCGGCGGTTTCAGCAGGCCTGGTCAGCCCAAGTCTTATTATAATTGTTGCGGTTACAGGATTAGGCAGCTTTACGATACCAAATTATTCATTAGCATTATCTGTTCGAATAGCGCGTTTCCTTCTTATAGGATTCGGGGCGTTTGCCGGTCTCTACGGGGTTTCGGTAGGGTTTGTGATTCTCTGCGCATTATCTTTAGGAATGAAATCATTTGGAGTACCGTTCTTTACTTCTATTGCACCTGAGACTAAATCAAGCCGGGATAAAATCATAAGAGGTCCTCTTCATAATCAGAATCAAAGACCGGATTATTTAAATACACAAAATGAAAAGCGAATGGGGGATAACCCCAGAGGATGGGTGACATCAAAACCGGGAGGTGACAGGGGTAATGATCAGGGAAGGTAATTTCGGATACCATGAAGCTATAAGCCTGTTAGCTATTACTATTTTAGCAAAAACTTTTTTTACCAGTCCGGCCATTCTGGTAGGAATAGTGGGGACTGCCGGCTGGTATATGACTCTTATTTCAGCCCTGACAGCAATGTTTGGTTTTATGTTTCTATACCTGTTACTCAAGCGCTTTCCAAATAAAAATATAATGGAAATAGCAGATATGGTTTTGGGAAAATTGGGAAGTATCATATTTTTGTTTCTATTCGGCGGTTTTTTGTTATGGAGTGCCAGTATCAGCATCAGAGAATTTGCAGAGGTGCTTAAGGTATATGTACTGCCTCAAAGTCCTCCCAGCTTTATAATAATATTATTTTTAATTACAATTATTGTTTTATCATTTATGGGTCTGGAAACCATTGCAAGGTTCGCTAAATTCATTATATATATTCTGGGTGTAGGCTTTATATTAGTTTTCCTGCTTTCTGTCCAGAACATTGCACCCAGGTATCTTTTCCCTTTATTGGGATATGGATTGGATAAAACAATAATTCATGGTTTATTGCGCAGCTCGTTTTATGGTGAAATAGTAATTATTGGAGTAATAGCTTCTTCACTCCAAGGGTATAAGGAGATAAAAAGGATTGGGTTTTCGACATTATTGATTGCGGGTTTTCTAACCAGCTTTTCACTATTGGTATTTGCAATGATTTTCCCTTATCCTGTCGGACAAGAGATTACATCACCCATGTATGAGATGGCAGCTCTTATTGATTATGGAGGGTTTATGCAACGTATGGAACCGATTTTTCTTTTTCTTTGGAATTTCGGTACTTTTATTGAAGTTTCATTAATCTTCTACGCAACGCTCATGATTTTCTGCCATGCCTTCAGAATTGATGACAAACGTCCGGTTATTTTACCTATGATAACTACTTTATACAGTTTAAGCCTTATTCCAAAAAGTATTTCAGAAGTTACTTCCGGATTTGTGCAAACGTTAAGATCCTGGGGATGGATTGTTTACTATGTTCCCCCTGTTATCATATTAATCATCGCTTTGATACGGAAAAAGAAAGGAGATTCTCAAAATGCGTAAGGGAACTCTTATTCTTATTAGTCTGTTACTTCCATTCTTTATTACCGGATGTTTTGATTCCCATGAGATTGGAGATTTTGCCTATGTAACGGCAATGGGAGTTGAACACGGTATTTCGGACACTTTCCGCATAACTTTTCAAATATCAAAATTTAGTAAGAGCAGTGGGGGAAATGGTGAAAACGAAGGTGGCGGAGGAGAAAAAAACGAAGAAATGGAAATTATTACAATGGACTCATCATCTTTGCTCTCAGCCGTTTCAATTGTAAATGCGAATATTTCCAAAGAATTGAATTTTATGCACCTTAAGGCCATTGTAATCTCTGAAGAATTAGCTGAAAACGGAAAGCTGGGAGAATGCCTTGCTCCGATAGTACGTTATCGGCATATCAGACGAACCACCAATATAATAGTGTGTAAAGGAAAGGCAGAAGAATTTATTACAGCACTAATGCCTTATCCGGGTGAATTAATTACAAGAACACTTGAGGAATTATTTGAAAAATCAAATACAATAGGGTATTTTCCCCATACTACCTTAAATGATTTATATGATGGTATAAAAAGCTCCTATAATGCATTGATATTAACTTATGGTGCTGTAAATAAAGAAGAAAAATTTGAAAGCGATGGTGAGTTCTTTAAAGGAGAATCAGATGTTCCCGGTAATTTTAATGCCGGAGATATACCCCGAAAAGGAGGATCGAAGGTAGAGTTATTTGGTTCAGCAGTATTTGATGGAGAAAAAATGAAAGGTAAACTGACCGGATTCGAAACCCAGATGCTGCTGCTTGCACGCGGAGAACTTATAAGAGGACCATTTTCCATAACAGATCCTGAAAAACCGGAATTAATGGTTCCTATAGATATAAAAGAGATTGAGAATCCTGAGATAATGATTGATTTAAATGAAGATAAGCCTAAAATTCATGTAAAACTGAAATTAGAAGGTGATATTGCATCCATCCAGTCAGGAATAAATTATGAAACACCTGAAAAGATGACAATAATAGAAGATGCCTTAGAACAGCACCTGATTAAAGGAATAGAAATAACATTTGAAAAATGTAAGGAGTTCAAAGCGGATGTTTTTAATTTCGGCACAACTGCGGTCATGCAATTTTGGACAATTCCTGAATGGGAAGAATATAATTGGCTTGGCAAATTTCCGGAGTCTGAGCTCAAGGTTGAGGTTGATTTCACTATAAGGCGCACCGGCAAGCTTTTGAAAAATAAACCATTGTTTTCATTGGAGGACAAAAAATGATTGCGTATCTGGGTTTTTTATATATTATTCTGTCTTCAATATATAGTTTCAGTTATGCTAAACAGGTATGGGAAGAGAATAAACTGGCTTCTTTGGGTACAGTCCTTCTGGTCTTTATATCGATGGGAGTAACCATTTTTATATATATTAGAACGTAAGGATCATATTGTATCAAGATATGTAACTTACGCTTATCCTGAGCGGAGAGAAGAATCTACGATATAAGACGGATTCTTCTCTATGCCAGGAGGTACATATTTTATATTTTATATGGCTTCATATGGCTTCTGTAATGCTCTTAATTGTAAACAAGTAAGCTTTCGGACTTTTTATGAAATCCTGCTTAGTCCTCCTCAATGTGGATAACACTTACAGGACAACTGTCAGCAGCCTCCTGAGCCATGTCCTCTACATCCTCCGGTATTTCATCAACATAGACCTCTGCTATATCTTCGTCATCCATTCTAAATACTTCAGGGCAGGTGCTTGCACATAATCCGCAAGAAATACAGCCATCTCTGTCAATCCATGCTTTCATTTTGATTTCTCCTTTACACATTTATTATATATTTTTTTATATTATACCCGTAATAATAATGATAAAACACTAATATCAGGTTATCCTTCACGATTCGCAGAGAATTCTACAATCGATATATCATTTACTGTTATGGGGCTGTCCAGGGGATTATACCTGCTGTTTATAAGGTCAAGTAATGCATTTTCATAAGGAAGCCAATAAGATAAGTTATCTACAGTGCTTGCCACACCGGGGACAATATCGGTTTCTATACTGCTTAAAGGTATATTTTTTGCTTCGTTGGCCAGCCATAACATTTCGCTCATATCAATGTCTGTTTGAACATTATCCTTGACTATAGCCACCAGTTCAGGGATTTTTAATACATTCTCGGGTTTAAGAGCTTGTTTGGCTAACTCAATCAGTAATTTCTGCTGCATGGCAATCCGGTCGATATCGCCTTCAGGGTAATTGCGGAAACGGGCTAAATTGACAGCCTGTTTTCCATCTAAATGCTGGTATCCCTTTTTAAGATGAATATAAAGATCCTGCGTGGGGTCTTCATAATTCATATTTCTTGGAATATCAATGTATACCCCTCCGATTTCATCGATGATTCTCTCAACACCCGCTATGTCGAAAAGAACGTAACGGTTCACATAAAAGCCTGTCAGACTTGCCACATCTTTTTCAAATTGTTCAATTCCGCCAATAACATACGATGAGTTTATCTTCTTTGACTTTCTGTCTGTATCAATCATCGTATCTCTCGGAATATTTAAAATGCGAATATTCTTATTTCCGATGTCCAGCCTTACAAGCATAATAGTATCTGTGTTGTCAGAGACTTTATCCTTTCCTGCTACAAGAAAGGTATAAATGTTTTTTTTTGGAGGTTCTTCAGAGATTGGTTCATTCTCCGTAACTATTGGCACGTCTTTATTGACACGACCAGTAAGGTTTATGGTGTTATTCCCTTCAGGAGCGCGCATACTAAGCCTCAAAGCAATTGAGGCAATTAAAACGATGGCAGCGGTTAATATAAACCAGAACATTATTATTTTTTTAATAGATTTCCTTTTCTTTTCCATCTATTTACACCTTTTCACTCTAAGTATAATTATTTTATATCAATAATTATATAATTTAAAGTATTTACTGGAAATTTGCACTATATACCAATAGATAATCTACTCATCATTTGTGGGAGTATATCTAATTAGAATTACGTCATACGTTGCCGAAATCAAAGATTACGAACGGATTCTGAATCATTTAAACTCGAGGTGTGGGAAATCTTTATTCTCGTTTTAGAATTTTGCGTAATATCCTTGGGAAATCTTATTTCAACCTCTGTACCTATTCCGGGCTTACTTCTATATGATAAGCCATAAGCCTCTCCATAGCGTAGCTTTATTCTGTCGTTGATATTCCGTACGCCATAACCGTGACTTTCTCGGGTAATAGAGCTATGCATAATCTTTTCGATTGTTTTTTCATCCATACCGATACCATTATCAAGTACTTTAAGTATAATAATATCACCATCCATTTTCCCGGAGATAGTAATGCTTCCTTCTTTATTATCTTTTTCTAGTATTCCGTGGAGGATAGAGTTTTCTACTATAGGCTGAAGAATTATTTTTAGTATACGGCATTCAAGAATATTCTCATCTACCTCAATATTCAAATGAATATTATTTTGAAATCTTTTATTCTGAATATCTACATAAAGCATTACATGCATAAGTTCATCAGCGATAGAGATGACATCTTTTCCCTTGCTAAGACTAAGCTTGTAAAACTTGGCAAGTGATTGAACAATTGAGGAAATCTCAGGTATATTATTTCGTATTGCGGTCCAATTAATCAAGTCGAGGGTATTATATAAAAAATGAGGATTTATTTGGGCTTGAAGCGCCTTTAATTCAGCACTTTTTATTTCTTGGCCAATTTTGTATTGATCTTCGATGAGTATTCTCATTTTATGGATCATGAAGTTGAAATTGTTTATAAGCTCTCCAACCTCATCCTTGCTTGCAGGAACATTAATACTTTCTAATTCTCCAACTTGAGCCTTTCGCATTCTTCGTATCAATTGTCCTATTCGTCTTGTGTTTGATACCGATAAGTAATAGGCAAAGGCATAAGCAACCGAAACCATTATTCCTAACAGAAGCAGCATCTGTTTTCTCAGAACATTACCGGTAGTCAATATTTCTTTATAGGGTATAACAGAGACCATTACCCAGTCGGTCTCTTTTATGTAGTTACTCCCTACCAGAAGCCTTTTACCGTTAAGGTTTATTTCTTCCCAAGCATTTTCTGTGTTGGGAAGAGTATTAAAAAGTCCGGAATCAATATTTAAGCTATGCATGATTCCTTCATCAGAGCTGGTAATTAATTCGCCGAACGAATTCTGTAAATATGCTACGCCACCTTCAGTGGAATTTGCTTTTTTCAAAATATCTTTAATATCACTTTCTAGAATGTCGATACTGAAAATACCGATTATATCNTCATATTTATTTGGGTTAAGAATTACCCGTCTAGCCGATACAACTTTTGCTTGGTTTCCGGCCTCATCTGTAAAGGATTGAGGTGAACACCAGAGAATTTTATTTTTTCTGGACATCAAATCCTTATACCAGCTTTCATTTTCGACACTTTTTAGGCTAAAAAGATTGATTCTTTCTTGGGAATATAACACTTCTTCTCTTACAAATAATCTTACCCTATAGACATCATTATCGTTTTGGTAAGGATTAAGGTAAATTGTATTTAAATCCTGAGCATCCTTTATTTGCTCGGCATACTCGTAATTATTCAAATCCTTAGTTAGTATATTTGTTAAGTTCTTATCGACAGAAATTATACTTGAGATATCTACAACCTTACTTATTTTGTATTCCAGAAATGAATTGGTTTGATCAAAGTTTTGTTTTGCAGAGTAAAGAATAAGTTCCTCAATGGTTTTCGAAATATGGTTATAAGAAATAAGAGTTAACAAACTAAGGGGAACTAATATAAGTATAAAATATGAAACCAATAGTTTGGTTCTGAGTTTCATATTATTTAGATGCTCAACCACTTTCTTTTTAATCCATTTAATCATAAAAAATACTTCTCCCTGAAGTCAGAAGGGTTTATACCCTCCAGCTTTNTAAATGTTTTAGCAAAGTAATTTGCATCACTGAATCCAATGAGGCTGGCAATTTCATAAAGCTTTATTTGGCGATCCTTAAGAAGCTCCTTTGCTTTTTCTATTCTTATTTCTGTAATGAATTGATTAATGGTTTTTCCGGTTTCCTTTTTAAAAACCAAGCATAAATAGTTGGGTGTTAAAAAGGTATAAGCTGCAATATCTTTGATGGTAAGGTCGTTATTTGAATAATTATTATGTATGTATTTTGTAATACTTAAAACAATAGAATTATTGTTTTTCTTATGGGCAAGTATCTCAAAAAAAGTGTTTATTTTGTTTAATATATAATCTTCAATTTCGTATATAGTATTTGCTTTTGATATTTCTTCCCAGAAGAATTCTTCTTTTCGGTTAGACTCTACGATGGCAATATTTCTATCTTGGGCGATTTTGGTTATGCCTACCAGTAGATTAAAGAAGTAGTTTTTTATATTATTAATAAGGGTGTTTGTATTGTACCTAAGCTCATTTACGATATTTTTGATGAACAACTCAGCTTCAGATTTTCTTCCGGCAATTATCAAATCAAAAAACACCTGTTGATTTTGTTTAGAAAAATCATAGAAATCACTTTTTTCCATAGTAAAAAATAATATCTTATCATACCCTAAAAAGAATTGTTTTTGTACCGTTATTACCGAGGTTTTATACGATTTATGAAGATCTTTAAACTGGTATACCATTTCACCAACAGCAATAAAAAGTCGATTCTCAAGCTGTAGTAGTTGTTCGAGGTTAAGTTTAATAGTATTAAGCAGACTATTAAACAGGGGAGTGTTTTTTATGAGTCCACCATATATATGGATTATTATATAATCTCTTTCTTTGAAACCACATAATGAATATGCTTCATTTTCCTCGACCAGCTGGGATATTTTTTTTAATATCACTTCTTTTTTTTCAGGATTAATTTCAGGAATAGAATTATTCGCAAAATTCAGTTTAACTAACACCGTAATAAAAAAATCTTTCTCAAGATATGGCAGATATAAAAAGCTAAGCCTTTCAATTAAATCTACAGGCGGACTCGGAGCAATGAGTTCAAGACATAATTTTTCTATGAGAAGCGGTATGCTTTCGGTCACCTTATTAACTAAACCGATTTCTCGAAGTTCTTGTTCCTTTTCCTTTTTACAAAGCTGCACAGTATAGCTGATAACTCTTTTTACTTCTTCTATGTCGACAGGTTTTTCAATGTAATTGATTGCCCCCAGTGTTATTGCTGATTTAAGATATTCTTTATCGGTATGACCGCTGAGAAATAGAACTTTGCATTTTGGCAGCTTTAATTTTAGTTGTTCGGCCAGATTTATACCGTTCATTTTTGGCATTCTTACATCGGTTAAAACTATATCCGGGTTAAATTTCATAGCCAGCTCAAGAGCTTTCAAACCATCTTCTGCTTCTTCAACCATGTCTATCCCAAGTTCTTTCCAAGGTATATATTCCATCAAGCCTTCACGGGTAGTTTTTTCATCATCTACTATCATGAGTTTTATCACTGCCACGACCTCCCAATAAAGTGATACATATATGATTAGATAATATTATTTTATATGTTATATGTTTTTTTACAAGTTAACCCAACAAAATTATTGATTATTCGTGTTAATTGTATAGGATTTTACTTCTAATAATAACATTTTACCTGTCTAGCGTTTCTACAAATTGCTACCCTGAATATAAGGAGAGATGGATATGATATTTAAATTTAAATCAATAAGAAGTATTAGCATTCAAAAAAGATTGCTAAGCGCATTTATCATCTTAACCATTATTCCAATGACAGTAGTAGGTTTTTTATCGTACAAAAAATCAAGTGATGCAATTCAAAACAAGATTAATACATATTCAGTACAATTAATAGAAGAAATTAGCGGGAACATTAAAAAAGATGTTGAAAAAATAGAGAATATAATCACAGAACTCAGCCTATCAAATGAAATTCAGGAACTAGAAAAAATTTCGGAAATGTCTGATGCAGATAGAATGATAGCTACATACCATATAAACGATGTCTTAATTAAAAAGTTTTCAAACATGAATTACATTAAAGGATTTGGTCTAAAAACATCTGCAGATGACTTAATCTATTATGGAGAAGAAAATTTAGTTTTTGATGATGATTATGCTAAGCTTGCAGAATTATATAATGAAGCCGGAACTGAATTTTTACTTCTACCGCATAATAATAATGAAAATATGTTTCTTCTGTGCAAAAACTTCTCGTCTATAAGTAGTGGCAAAACAATCGGTACATTACTTGCCATAATAGACGAAGCCTATTTTTCAGGCTCATACCGGGATATTAACATAGGGGACGGCGGAGAAATATTTATTCTTGATTCTGATGGAGTGGTTGTATCCAGCAGAAGCGCTGATATTATTCATATTAGTAAACCCTATTATGAGAATTCTATGATAGAAAGACTAAAACAGGTTGAAACAGATAGTATTCAGTCTTTTAAAATTACAATACAGGATTCAGAACACATGGTAGCTTTTTCTAAAATTGAAAAAACAAATTATTATGTAGTGGGAACAATACCTTTCTCGTATCTAAATGCCGAAACAAATGAGCTTATAAGTCAAATATTATTGATAGGCATATTATGCATCATATTAGCTCTAATAATTTCTGTTGTCGTAACAAAAAGCATTTCTTCTCCGCTAAATAATCTGGTAAACCTTATGAAGAAAGCTAAAAACGGTGATTTAAGAATAAAGGCCATAGATCAAACTAAAGACGAATTATCTGTAGTTTTGGGTACCTTCAATGACATGGTGGAAAACATCAAATCACTTATTCTAAAAGTTCAGAATTCATCGGTGGAAGTACTGAATAATTCAGATAAAATTTCCTCTTCCTCAATACGCTCATATCAAGTATCCGAACAGATTTCAATGACAATTCAAGATTTGGCGCAAGGAATATCGCAACAAGCAGGGGGTGCCAGTGACGGCGCAGCACAAATGAATGTGTTGTCAGAAAATATTAATACTGTCGGTGATAACATGAAAGTAATCTTAGATGTTATTACAAATACTGAACAATTAAGCCGGGATGCCCTCGCATCAGTCAATACACTAAATAACAAGGCGGTCGAGACCAGAAATGTAACAAATAAAATTGTTGTTGATATCAATGAATTGAATACAGATATGAAAGAAATTCGAAAGATAGTTAAGGTTATTGTAGATATTGCAGAGCAAACAAATTTACTCTCCTTAAACGCCTCTATAGAAGCGGCCAGAGCAGGTGAGGCCGGTAAAGGCTTTGAAGTTGTTGCCGGAGAGGTCAAGAAACTCGCAGACCAATCTAAAGAAGCTTCATTCGGCATAAATAATATAATCAATAATATACAGCGTAAAACTGATTCTACAGCCACAATTGCCAATAGCGCAAAGGATATCATAAGCGATCAGATGTATGCGGTAGAAAACACACATGCCGCCTTTGATTCTATTATGAAAGCTATGGATGACATATCAAATCAAATGCTTAAGGTTCAAAGCTCCGTTCAGGGCATATTGACTGCCAAAAAATATACTGTTGATTCAATTGAACATATCGCCACTATATCCGAGGAAGCGGCTGCAACAGTGGAGGAGATCTCTGCCAATACTGAGGAACAGATGTTTACTTATAAAGATTTTGTAAATCTATCAAAGAATCTAAATGATATGGCACATGAATTAAGTAATGCCATAAATATCTTTAACATTTGAAACATTAAAAGACTATAGGATTTTACTTTTTATTATAATTTAGGCTCATTTTTATATGTTTCCGATGCCTGTATCATAGAGACATAGAGAAGATAAAGCAATGATAAACACAGCAAGGGGTTTTATAATGAAGAACAAAAACGGTATCTTATCTGAGCTTCAAAAGAACAAAACAAAATTTATTATGCTGCTGCCTGCGGTTCTGTACTTTTTTATCATGTGTTATGTTCCGATGTCGGGTATTGTTCTTGCATTTAAAAATTATACATATTCAGGCGGTATATTCGGTAGCCCGTGGGTAGGATTTAAGAATTTTGAATTTTTCTTTAAATCAGGTAAAGCCTTCTTAGTAACAAAAAACACAATACTTTATAACCTTGCATTCCTGATTATCAACAATACCCTACAAATTACTGTAGCAATTATATTATCCGAATTGACTAATAAACACTTCAAAAAGTTTACCCAGTCCCTCATGTTCCTTCCTTATTTTATCTCATGGGTTGTAGTAGGAGCTTTTATATATAATCTTTTCAATTACGAATTCGGTGCAATAAACACAATCCTGAAAAGTATCGGTTGGGAACAAATTGATGTTTACTCAAATCCTTCTGCATGGAAATACATTCTTGTAGGCGTAAGCGCATGGAAATGGGTTGGATACGGAACTGTACTATATCTTGCAGCTATACTCGGTATAGATCCTGAAATATATGAGGCGGCCGATATAGACGGGGCAAATGTATTTAAAAAAATTCGTCATATTACTTTGCCTTCAATAACACCGACAATAATCGTACTTTTGCTTTTAAGTCTTGGCAATATAATGAAGGGCGACTTCCAGATGTTTTATCAGGTTGTAGGAAATAACGGACTGGTGCTTGATGCTACGGATGTTATTGATACATACGTTGTTCGATCCCTGATGGATTTGCAGGAATTTGGAATGACGGCTGCTGCAGGTTTATACCAATCAGTACTTTCATTGCTGATAATTCTTGGAGCAAATAAGCTGATAAAAGTAATCGACAACGACTACGCACTATTCTAGGAGTGATTAAGAATGAAGATTAGTAAAGACAAACTGGTATTCCGCATTTTAGGTGTATTTTTAATAATATTGATTACAGTTTTTTGTGTTGTACCCTTCGTATTAATTGTAACAGGCTCTATGACATCGCAAGCCTCAATACTGCGAGACGGCTATAGATTTGTGCCCAAGGAGATATCTTTTGAAGCATATAAAATAATATTCGATTCTCCTAATATGCTCCTAAAGGCATATGCGGTTACAATAGGTATAACCGTAATAGGTGCACTTTTAGGGCTGTTTTTAACGTCAATGGCTTCTTATGTACTGGTTAGTAAGGATTTTAAGTATAGAAATCATTTTAGTTTTTATTTTTACTTTACTACCATTTTTGGAGGAGGACTTGTTCCCTGGTACATAATGATGGTCAAGTACTTAAAAATGAAAAATACTTATACATCATTAGTTTTCCCGTTGCTTATGAATGTTATATATATACTCATAATGAAAAACTTCATGAAATCTATTCCCGATGCAATTTTTGAGTCTGCAAAGCTGGATGGTGCAGGTGATTTCACAATTTTTATTAATCTCGTTCTTCCTCTTTCGAAACCCGCACTGGCAACCATAGGTCTTTTTATCGCACTAAATTATTGGAATGACTGGTATAATGCCATGCTATTCATTGACAAGCAGGAGTTGTATCCGCTTCAGTACTTCCTGTACAACATTTTAAGCAAGCTGGACTTTATTAACCAATCGGCTTCAAGATCCGGGGTTCCTGTGCCGCAGATGCCGTCAGAACCTATGAAACTGGCTATGACTGTTGTGGCTACCGGTCCCATTGTCCTACTCTATCCATTTATACAGAAATATTTTGTTAAAGGAATTACTATAGGAGCCGTAAAAGGATAATTCCGGTTTTCCGGTTATCAATAGTATAATATATATTGAAGGAGGCTATCTCATGAAAAAACAGACAAGAAGTATTTCTATTCTCTTGGCATCAGTTTTAATGTTTAGTGTTCTCTTGTCCGGATGTGGACAGGGCGGCCAAGCTCCTGCTAGTCAGAGCAGTGAACCAGCTTCTCAGACCCCGGCCGAGTCTACACCGGCAGATGAGACCAAAAAAGTTGATACATCTAAGGAAGTTACTTTAAAAATGTATTTACTGGGTGACAAATCAAAGGATTTTGACCTTGTATACGGCGAACTGAACAAGATGCTAAAAGAAGACATCAATGCTACTGTAGAAGTCAGCTTTATGGGTTGGGGAGATTATACTCAGAAATATCCCTTGGTCTTTGCTTCAGGTGACGAATTTGACTTGATTTATACTGCAAACTGGGCTTATTACAATAATCAGGCTACAAAAGGTGGATTTATGGAAATAACGACGGATATGTTGGATACTTATGCGCCAATGACCGCTGCATCTATTTACGATGATGCTTGGGAACAGGCGAAGGTAAATGGCAAGGTGTACATGCTGCCAATGAACTATAAAGAGCTTAATGCTTATGTTTATATGGTAAGAGGCGACATGATGGCTAAGTACGGTATCAGCGATATTAAGAATCAAGATGACTTTGAAAAATATCTGGATGCTATTGCTAAGAATGAAAAGCAAATGATTCCGTTGGACATTGGTTCAGATTTAGATTTTGATACTCTGCTGAGATTTGAAGTATTGGCTCCTGCCAATCTTGACTATATGGAGCCGCAGCAACTAAATCACTTCTTTGATCTTGGTGATAAATCGGGCAAAATAGTGAATGTTATTGAAACACCTGAATTTTTAGAATTTGTAACAAAGATGAAGGATTGGAAAGACAGAGGCTTTTGGTCAAAGAGTGCTCTTGTAAATAAGGTCTCTTCAAAGGAATCCTTTGTAAATGGAAAGAGCGCATCGGCGATTATGAACCTTGCAACTGCCAATGGTACTTATTCCTCGGTTAAGGCAACTAATCCAGAGTGGGATGTTAAAGTATTTGACGGAATGGGTGGCAAAGGTATTCCGATTAAACCTTATATCCAAAATGGAATGGGTATTAATGCAAACAGTAAAAATCCTGAAAGGGCATTAATGTTCCTGGATTATGTAAAGAACGATGTGAGGTATGCTGACCTTGTTACTTATGGTATAAAAGGGATTCATTATGATTTAACAGCCGAAGGTAACGTAACTCCTCTCGAAGATTCTGCCAACTATCCTATAGATGGTAACTGTAATTGGGGTTGGAGAGATGACAAGCTGTTTAGGCAGGTTGACGGTGGTATTCCAAATTATAATGAAATCCGTAATGCATGGGAAAAGGTAGCTTTGACCAACCCTGTTCAGAATTTTACCTTTGATGACTCCAATGTAAAGAATGAGGTTGCAATTGTAACAGACTTATGGAAAACCGACTTTAAAGTTGTTGTAATGGGTTTTGTAAACAATCCGGAAAAAGAAGTGCAAAAATTAATTGAGAAGTACAAGACAGCAGGTAATGATACGATAATTTCAGAACAACAATCACAGATTGACGGATATTTAAGTGGTCTAGCACAATAAAAAAATAAAAAGTTATTTGGGTTGTCTCAAAACATGGTACATGCCATTCTGATGCTATAAATTCGCCGAAGAATCTTTAAATGATCTTTCGCTGCGCACAGGATTACAAACAGTTTTGAGACATCCCTAAATCTTATGAAATCAGACATATCTATACTAGAATTTTTCTACAATGCTCAAAGCATAAATAATTTCTCTAAAATTAAATATAGTTTAGGAGGGAAAACCATGTTGAAAAAAATCATTTCATTGGTTTTATGTACTGCAATGGTAATTGGATTATGTATTACATTCCCCCAAGGAACAACAATAGCTAATGCAGCACCGGCTTTTGCAAATGGTGCTGATATAGGCTGGCTTAATCAGATGGAAAATATGGGGATAAGCTGGCAGAACAGTAGCGGTGTTCAGAAAGATCCCCTACAAATTTTAAAAGATAGCGGAGTAAATTCGGTTAGATTAAGAGTATTCGTTAATCCTCCATCAAACTTTACTTGGCAAAAAACCCCAAATGAAACATGTATTCTGGGTTATGGTGATAAAACTGGTGTGGTTTGGATGGCGCAACGCGCTAATGCTCTGGGAATGAGAATCATGATAGATTTTCATTATAGTGATCATTTTGCNGACCCCGCTTACCAAGACAAACCTGCCGCATGGTCAAACTATACTTTTAGCCAATTAAAAACGGCTGTATATGANCATACCTATGATGTTATGTCGGCTCTTGCAAATGTAGGCATCTACCCCGAATGGGTACAGGTAGGTAACGAGATTAACGCCGGGTTACTATGGCCTGAAGGTAAATATAACAATTTCAGTCAACTAAGCCAATTGCTAAATAGTGGATATGATGCTGTCAAGGCTGTAAGCTCCTCGTCAAAGGTGGTTACTCATCTAGCCAATGGCTATGATAATAGCGTGTTTAGATGGTTCTTTGATAATTTTATTAATACTTACGGCGGTAAGACTGACGTTATAGGAATGTCATATTATCCTTATTGGTCCGGTGTTGATTATACTCAGAATATTAATGCATTAGGAACAAATCTAAACGATATGGCATCTCGATACAATAAGGAAGTAATGGTTGTAGAAGTGGGCGGTCTTGAGAGCAACGCAACAAATACATATAATTTACTAAGGGCTACCATTGATAAGGTTAAGGCTGTACCAAACAGCAAAGGACTAGGAGTTTTCTATTGGGAGCCCCAGGCTAATTCAACCGTGCTTCCTGACGGATATTCATTGGGAGCTACCACTGCGATTTCCAATACTGTTTTAAGGTTCACATCTGCAATAGATGCATTTAAATCAAACTCTGAAAACTTCCCCGATACTTCAGCTACATATGCAATATATAATAGAAACAGTGGTAAGGTGCTAAACGTGGTGGGTGGATCAAGTACTGATGGTGCTAATATTGAACAGTACACCTATAACGGCTGGAATAGCCAAAAGTGGAAGTTCATAGATTCAGGTAATGGATATTACAAAATCAAGAATGTCCAAAGC
>JGI24711J26586_10000609_pt1 | contig 27604 bp, 32 predicted proteins | sample BioPla3DNA1_FD_26586 | JGI IMG/M metagenome (IMG submission 26586)
ATAATGATAATATTAAAGAATTGAACCTGGAGCATCGCGGCATTGACAAGGCAACAGATGTACTTTCTTTTCCGTTAATTGAATATGTTAATGGTGAACCCGAAATACAACCCGGTGATATAGATCCTGATTCCGGTCGGATTTTTTTAGGTGATATAATTATATCGGTGGAAAAAGCCTTTGAGCAGGCCCAGAACTATGGTCATTCGATGGAGAGGGAATTATCCTTTTTAGCTGTTCATGGTATATTGCATCTGTTGGGATATGACCATGAAACCGAAACTGAAGAAAAACTTATGTTTTCTTTACAAGAAGATATATTAAACGAAATGAGGCTCTTTAGAAAATGAAAAACAAATGTGTGGGCCAGAGCTTTAAAATGCCTTTAACGGATTTTTCCAGGCTGTTGCAAAAGAACGCAATATGAAAATACATATAGTTGTAGCAATAATGGTCATAATTCTGGGAATGCTATTTAAGCTTGATACTCCTCGTTGGATGGCAGTTATATTTGCTATAGGCTTGGTTTTTGTATGTGAGCTGTTTAATACGGCAATTGAACTTTTGACCGATATGGTTTCGCCAGAGTATTCCAAACAGGCAAAACGCGTGAAAGACACCAGCGCAGCGGCAGTATTGGTAAGCGCTGTTATTTCTGTTATAATAGGAACAATTGTTTTTTTAGGTCCGATAATAGATTTATTGTCATTCGGGATATAACATTGCGGAATGAAGAATCTAATGAGTTGGCTCACAAGATTCTTCGCTTTGCTCAGATTGACACGATAATTTAGACTAACATGGACAGACGGGTATATATATGGATTTTTTTTCTTTACAAAAATTTATATTAATGACACCGATTTTATTCATCGCTTTACCAGTTCATGAGCTTGCTCACGGCTGGGTAGCTTATAAATTGGGTGATCCTACAGCTAAAGAAGCAGGGAGATTAACTCTGAACCCTTTTAAACACCTGGATCTTATAGGTGTATTGATGATGTATACTGTAGGTTTCGGCTGGGCAAAGCCAGTCCCGGTAAATTTCAGCAACCTTAAGAATCGCCGCACCGGAAGTATTCTGGTTGCAGTGGCCGGGCCTATGTCCAACATTTTGCTGGGCTTTATCAGTATTTTTATAGGAGGAATTATTGCTAAGCTGTTTGAGGTTGGAGTAATAACCATATCAACCGAAAAAATGCTGCAAGTTTTTTTATACGTCGCACTATTTTTCTACATACTTGTATCTGTAAACATCAACCTGGCAATATTTAACATGATACCAGTACCGCCCTTGGACGGCTCCAGATTAATATCGGGATTTATTCCGGAGGAGGCCTTTTACAAGTTTGCCCGCTACGAAGCATTTATAGGACTTGCGTTTTTTGCCCTTGTGGTTTTAGTACCCAATGACTTTTTAAGCTCCTTTATCAGGACAGTTGCAAATCCGATTTTTCGCAGCATGGCCTTTACAACAGGCAATATTTTAAATATAAATCCCGATAATGTATTATGGAGAATTATGCAGGGCGTTATTCAGTAGACTTAAGTTTAGCAGTCATCATTTTTATAATAACATTATTAAGACAAGGATACCAAAAAGATTATTATGAAGCTTATCACCAATGCAATAACGGATTCCCCAAAGATAAGCCGTCTGGTAAAATTGGCGCAGGAAGGCGCAAATACCATTGTTTATGGTATTTCAGATTCTCAAAAACGGCACTTGGCAAATACGGTAGCAAAAATATCAGGATTTAAAGGTTTGTATGTGGCCTGGAATGAAATGCAGGCACGTCAGGCCTATCTTGATTTTTCGTATCTTACAGATAACAAGGCTGTCTACTTATCAAACCGTGAAATAATGCTTTATGATGTGGAAGCAAGAAGTTTCGAACAGACACGGGACAGAATTTCATCACTGGCCAGGATTCTTAAGGGTGAATATAAATTTATAGTAACCTCTGTTGAGGCTATCATGCATTTTATAATGGATCCGGGTGATTTTGAAAAACAGCTCATCACTCTTAAACCCGAGGATATTGTCGAACCTGATACTTTAGAAGAAAAACTTCTGGTGTTGGGATATAACAGGGAGGATAAAGTTGAAGGTAAGGGGCAGTATGCAAAGCGCGGGGGAATACTGGATATATATCCAGTCAACAGTGACATGCCCTGCCGAATTGAATTTTTTGATATAGAAATAGATTCGATGCGCTGGTTTTCTGAAGAAACACAGCGCTCAACAGGTACATGTGAGGTGCTGGACATATATCCCGCCAGGGAAATAGTATATTCCAGGTCTGAAATAGATGCTATCGCTAACAGAATACGGGAAGCCCTTGCTGAAACGCTGCCTCTTATTTCAGCCGAGCTTCGCCCCCTCCTGACCAAAAATATTGAGAGATATATTGAAAAGCTGAATGACAGCCATTATTTCACAGGTGTAGATAAATTCATTCCATACCTTATAGAGAAAAAAGCCAGTCTGTTTGAATATCTAAAAGAGAAGCATCTGGTCTTTTTTGAGGAATCACAAAGAGCCAGGGAGAGAATGGAAAATGAACAGGAGGCTTTGAACAACCTCTGTGAGACACTTATGGAAAAAGGGAAAATTTTAAAAGACACCTTCACCATGCTCTTTGATGTTGATACCATAATGAAAAAAGCTGGCAGACACAGCATTATTACCCTTGAGTCTCTGGATGACAGCAATTCGCTCACCCGTGAGATAACAGAAAAAATAGAAATCAGGGGGTCAGGAATCAGTCCATATAACGGCAAACTGGATCTGATTGGAGATGATATAAAAGCATGGTTAAGTGACGGATATCGGGTGGCTTTTCTGTGCCCTGCCAGGGACAGGTTAGACAGATTCACTGATGAATTAAGGGAAAAAGATGTAAAGGCTAACATAGCTGATGAAGAAGGAACATGGCCGGAGGGGATTTCTACAGTAGTTGTTTATGGACAACTGCAGACAGGCTTTGTGTATAAAGACGAAAAGCTTGTTATTCTGGCAGAAAGCGATTTATCCGGAGTAAAATACGGGCGGACAAGGAAGAGAACCGGAGAAAAAGGTAAGCGGATATCTTCCTTTACTGATTTGAAGCCAGGGGATTATGTAGTTCACCAGGCTCATGGAATAGGAATCTATAGGGGAATAGAGCAGCTGGTGGTTGAAGGAATAAGAAAGGACTACCTTAAAATAAGCTATAAGGACGGCGGTTCTCTTTTTATCCCAACCACAAGTATGAATCTTATACAAAAGTATATAGGAGCCGAAGGGAGAGAACCCAGACTTCATAAACTTGGCGGCACTGAGTGGACCAGGGTTAAGGCGCGGGTTAAAGAATCATTAAGAGTATTGGCCGGTGATCTGATCCGGATACAGGCAGAGCGCCGGAATACTAAAGGGTATGCCTTTTCCACCGATACGGTATGGCAAAAGCAGTTTGAAGAAACCTTCGGATATGAGGAAACCCTGGACCAGTTAAGGTGTGTGGCAGAAATAAAAGCCGATATGGAATCCGATACTATTATGGATCGTCTGTTATGCGGTGATGTAGGGTACGGAAAAACTGAGGTTGCTATTCGTGCGGCTTTCAAGGCTGTTATGGACAGTAAGCAGGTAGCATTTTTGGTTCCAACTACGGTTTTGGCAGCACAGCATTTTGAAACATTAAAAAGCAGGTTTTCAGGGTTTCCCATTAAAGTCGAAATGTTGAGCAGGTTCAGAAGTGATGCTGAACAAAAGGCTATTATCAGGGATTTAAAAAGCGGCAGAACAGATGTTATTGTCGGCACTCATATGATACTTGGAGAACAGGTAAGATTTAAAGACCTGGGGCTTCTAATAATAGATGAGGAACAGCGTTTTGGTGTTGAGCATAAGGAAACTATTAAACTGCGCTATCCTAAGGTGGACATACTTACACTTTCAGCAACACCCATACCAAGGACGCTTAATATGGCTCTTTCGGGAATAAGAGATATAAGCACTCTGGAAGATCCTCCGGAACATAGATATCCGGTTCAGACCTATGTAGTCGAACACAGAGAAGATATTATTCAGAATGCAATAAACCGTGAACTGGCACGCGGCGGTCAGGTATTCTATCTTTATAACAGGGTGAGAGGTATTCAGGCAAAGATGGCACAAATACAGGCCTTAGTACCTGAGGCCAGAATTGGATATGCCCATGGCCAAATGGGGGAAAGGGAACTGGAGAGAGTCATACAATCTTTCCTGGACAAGGACTTTGATGTATTGGTATGTACGACAATCATTGAGTCAGGAATCGATATGCCAAATGTAAACACAATAATTGTAGAGGATTCAGACAGATTAGGTCTTGCCCAGCTTTACCAGCTTCGCGGAAGAGTTGGAAGATCAACCCGTTTGGCATATGCATATTTAACATATAAAAGGGACAAGGTTTTAAGTGAGATAGCTGAAAAGCGCTTGCGGGCCATAAGGGAATTTACCGAGTTCGGTTCGGGATTTAAAATAGCTATGCGGGATTTGCAGATAAGAGGAGCGGGAAATATCCTGGGTGCAGAACAACATGGACACATGGAATCGGTGGGATATGATATGTATTTGAAGCTGCTTGACGAAGCTGTTACTGAACTTAAGGGAGAAGCAGTTACCAACAGAGCAGTGGATACCGCCGTGGAACTATTAACTGGTGCATACATTGATGCTTCCTATATTGAGGATGAGGAGCAAAGAATTGATATGTACAGAACGATTGCTACTATTGAAACAGAGGAAGAAATCATGGACATAAAAGATGAACTGATAGACAGATATGGTGATATACCCACGGAAACCAACTATCTTATAGAGATAGCGTATATAAAAAACCTGGCTTCAAATCTTGGATTTTCTTCTGTAAAACAGAAGGAGGAGACGGTGATATTCAATTTTGCCGAACAGGGCGGATTGCCGTTGGATAAAATTGGGGAGCTAATGAGCCAATGGAAGGGGAAATTGTTATTCAGCGCGGGAAAACAGCCTTATTTATCTCTTCGGACAAAGAATATGAAACCCGGTGAAATCCTTGAAAATATTAAAATTCTATTACAAGCGCTACAAAAATTGAAGTTAAAGCCGTGAAGTCTTATAATAAATGTATATTGCCCGGAAAAGTTAATAAATAAAATGCCGGATAATTATATCTGGCATGTGTTTATGTACTGAAAAAGGATGGAACATATGGATAAGAAAGATAGTATAAACAAGGCAAAAGCATCAAAAAAGAAAAAATTGATAAGGACTGAGCGTGAGAAAAATAGAATAAAGATAATTGTCACGGTTGTAATAGTGCTGCTGGCAGTATTAACCTATTATTTTATTGATTCAGGAAGCTATGTGGCTACTGTCGACGGAAGAAGGATATCAAAATCAGTATATCAGTTTTTCCTGCAACAACAGCTGTCTGCTACTGAATCAGAGGAGGGTCTTACAACACAGGAAGAAAAAGATAAATTCTGGACAACAATTGCAGAAGGTCAGGATCCGTATGAAACAGCCAAGCGCGAAGCCCTTAATTACTCAAAAGAGTTTATGATTCAGTATATTAAGGCACAGGAAATGGGTTTGAAGATTGATTCCACTATAAAAGAACAGGTGGCATCAATGATAGCTTCAGTTAAAGGGCAATTAACCGACAGACAGTTCAAGGAGACATATAAAGTAACTGCTGCCGAACTTCAGAGCATTTATGAGATATATAGCGTCATAGAGAATTTTAAAAGCAGATATTTAGAAGAGCATTTTGAAGCGGAAACTTATACAGACGAACAGATGGAAGCCGAATATAATGAGGACAGAAAGTCGTATGACAATGTGGATATCAGTTATATAATACTGAAAAAATTATCTGAATCCAGCGAGACACTATCTGAGGAGGAAATAGCCGGAAAGAAAGAAAAAGCTGAAGAGGCATTAAGTAAAATACAGCAAGGCGAGCCAATAGATGATGTAATAGCAGAATATACCGAGGTGAAGGATGATCCTTCAGAAACCGGTACAGAGCAGAATGATCTGGGTAAAGGAACCATTACCTACAGTCAGACTTCCATGTATCAATATTATCTGGAGCTGGATGCTTTAGAGTGGATTTTTGACCATGAGCCGGGAGACACTGGTATTATTGATGGCGATTACTTCATTTATGTGGTAAAGATTGAGGACAGGACAACTTTTGATGATGTCAAAGATAATGTTAAGAGCTCAATGGAATATAATGCAGCCCAGGAATTCTACAATAGTGCTTTGGAAAGCTGGGGTCTGGAATCAAAATATAACATCATAAAAAATGAGCGGGTTTACGATTCTATTTCCTACAGATAAACAATATTAATAATAATTGCAAGGAGCCAAGTTGAAGGATAAGACTTTCAATTTGGCTCCTTTTTGGCATATCGGAAGTTTTTAAGGCATACATTTAAGCATGTCCTTTTCTCGCTGGAGGTTTATTATGGAGCAGCAAATCAACAGAACAGATGACCTTAATGTGTTGCTTTCAGCATACCTTCCCGACAGGATCAGAAAAGCAGTTAAGGGGATTAAAGACAATTACATAAATGGGCTGGAGGAAATAAGAATTCGGAGCGGCCTCCCTCTGATGGGAGTTTTTTCCGGAAATGATTATTTCATAAGTGAGGAAGGGAATTTGTCACAAAACCGTCAGTCGGCATTGAATATTACGGCAAAAGAAGTGAACTCATTATTTCTTCTTTTATGTGAGCAGTCAATATATGCGTATCAGGAAGACATCATAAGAGGGTTTATTACCTTGAAAGGCGGGCACAGAGCCGGTATCTGCGGCACTGTAGTATACGAGGGAGACAGAATAAAAGCCATCAAAGATATTTCATCGGTTAATATCAGATTTGCCAGACAGGTTAAAGGCTGTGCCCGGGACGTATTTGAGAAACTGATACGGAACAGCCAGGATATTTACAATACACTGATTCTGTCACCGCCGGGATGTGGCAAAACCACCATTCTCAGGGACTTGTGCCGCATGATAAGCCAGGGACTTGACAATGGCAGCTTCAGGGGCTTAAGAACTGCGGTTATAGACGAACGGTCTGAACTTGCTGCAAGCTTCAGAGGAGTGCCTCAAAATGATTTGGGACCAAGAACCGACGTGCTGGACGGATGCCGGAAAAGTCAAGGAATTGAAATGGTGCTCAGGGGTATGGCCCCCCGGGTAATTATTGTGGACGAACTGGGAGCAACCGGGGATGCAGATGCGATACAAATGGCATGGAATGCAGGGGTTAGAATTATTGCTACTGCTCATGCATTCAGCTTTGAGGATTTTAAAAGAAGGTTGGGAGTAGGGCAACTCGCTGCAAAAGATGGGTTTGAGAGAATAGTTCTTCTCGGAATGGACAACGGAAAAAGATGGACAAGGGTGATGAGTGTAAATGGTAGTGAATATAGCAGTTTGGTTCAAGATAGCGGGATGCCTGATGGTGTTTACAGGGTGCACAGTTACAGGAATGAAGATGTCAGTAAAGCTTGCCGAGAGACAGCGTGCGTTATCAAAACTCATCGAAATCCTTCTTAATCTTAGAAATCAAATCTGTGGTTTGGGAGTACCTCTTTTTTCGGCCTTTGAAAACATAGGTAATGAACGAATTAGCGGCATATGGTCAGAGATCTTTCTTGAATGTGGAAATGCAATGAAAGAGCAGCGCATAGACGCAGGGGAAGCATGGAAGATGGCAATTGAAAAAAGAGGAGATAGTCTTCCTCTGGATGAATCAGATTGGCAGGTACTTTCTGATTTCGGAGAATTGTTGGGTAAGTCCGGCAAAGAGAATCAGGAATCAGTATTAGATTTGGAAAAAGAAAACCTTGAAATGCTGGAGAAGAAGGCAAGAGAAGCTATGAATACAAAAGGCAAATTGTACAGGAATTTGGGTGTCCTAAGCGGAGCAGCAGCGGTAATTCTACTTATATAACTCTGTATTTATTCAAATACCCGCTGCCTGGTGCGGCAAAATCGTTGCGGGTGACAGCCGCCAAATAAGTGTAATTTAATGGAGCCATCATTCAAATCTTGTTTTAAGGGGATACATACATGAATGTGGATTTAATTTTTAAGATTGCGGCCATTGGCATCCTTGTATCTATTCTGAATGTAGTGCTAACTAAGTCGGGTCGTGAAGAAATGGCTATGATGACAACATTAGCTGCTGTAGTGGTGGTTTTATTAATGGTGGCAAAAGAAATTGTCAAGCTTTTTGACACAGTTAAAGCTTTATTTGGCTTTTGAAAGGAATAACAAACCTATGGAATCAGAGCTTATCCGAATAGCGATATTAGGGATTATTACGGCTATTTTTGCAGTAGTTATATCGGATAAAAAACCCGAGATGGGAATGATGCTTGGACTTGTTTTTGGAGTTATAGTCCTCATTATAGCCTTCGGAAAAGCTGGTACGATCGTAAAAGCTCTGGAAGACACAATCAGCAGCTCAGGGATAGATGCAAAGCTGTTGGTTCCTATGCTGAAAATTACAGGAATGGCATATATAACACAATTTTCAGTAGATGTATGTAAGGATGTGGGGCAGAATGCCATAGCCGGCAAAATTGAAATTGTCGGGAAAATTATGATGCTTGTGGTGGCAGTACCTATTGTAACATCCCTGATACATATTATTTCAGGAATTATTTAATGACCTCATCCGTTGTCAAAGCCAGATGCAGGTCACTACACAAAAATGCCATTCCTCATTACGCTCCGCGTAAATGAAGAATCTTTTAGTTAGTGCGAAAGATCCTTCACTACGTTAAAGATGACGGACATAAATTTTATTCTTTATCCGGATAGGTTTCACACAGTATTAAGAAGAAGGAGAGAGGTACAGTGAGTTTTATGAATCGAAATAAAATACGATTTTCACTCTTTATATTTTTTGCAGTACTCTTTGCTTCTACACCTGTGGCAGCCTCTCCGGATACCGGTTCAGAATCGGTAATAAGTGAGAATATTATAGAGGAAAAACTGAAAAACAGCGAAGTAAGAACTGTTAAAGATACCCTGAATAAAGCACTTAGCAAATCACAAATATCAAAAGCTTACAATTTTAGCTCAGAAGAAATAATAAAAAATTCCCTAAAAGGAAAGCCATTGGAGAGCCTGGAAGGGCTTCCTAAAATACTTCTTACGATCATTGGCAAAGAAATAAAGGTAAACATTGTGCTGATTATACAATTATTCGCAATTATGTTGCTGGGAGCAGTTATTCGAGCATTGCAGCCTCTGGGAAACGATATACCAAACGAAGCGGCAAAATTAGCGGTTAATGGCATACTGGTTATTGTAGCGGCTGTGAGCTTTGGAAGTGCAGTTGATGTTGCAAAAACCACCATTGAAACGATGCAGCACATAGCATCCCTTGTAATGCCGGCTCTTATTGCTCTGCTGGCGGCTTCGGGGAGAATTGTCTCTGTTACAGCTATGCAGCCATTAATGTTTGTAGGAGTAAATATTGCTTGCCAGATATTTAAAGCCGTTCTCCTGCCTCTGACAGTAATGGCAGGTATCCTCTTTCTTGTAGACAGTATATCTGAACGGTTTAAGCTGAATGCTCTGGCCAAACTCCTTAAAAGCTGTGCTATCTGGGTTACCGGAACCGTTACTCTGGTATTTTCAATCTTTATGTCCCTGCAAAAGATAGCCGGTTCCTCAATAGATGCGATAACCGTAAAGACGACCAGATTTGCTATAGGAACATTTATTCCTGTTGCCGGAAAGTACATGACGGATGCTGCGGAGACTATACTTCTTTGCACATCTGCAGTCAGCAATATTGCAGGTATTTTAACTGTTATAGGTTTGGGGCTGGTTTTTGTAATACCATTTATTAAAGTGTTTGTTGTTATGATAGCTTTCCGGCTTGCTGCAGTTATCGGTGCACCGATTTGTGATGAAAGTATTTGTGATGCGTTAACGGATTCAGCCGGCTGTATATCAATTATGCTTGGAATAATGGGGGCTTCATTGTTTGTAATTATACTTCTGACAGGATCTTTGATGAACTCATCGGGAGTAATGGGGTAGGGAAACTGGATGGATGTTTTGAGATCTTGGATTATTACTCTTGTAACAGTAACGGTTGTCTGTTCGATAATTGAGAAATTTGCACCTCAGGGCAATCTCAATAAGTATGTAAAGCTTATTTGTGGCCTTACTGTAACAGTGGTAATAATAACTCCTGCTTTAAAGCTGCTGAAAGGGGATTTCGAAATTAGCAGTGTTGTATGGAACCAATATGTAAGGATGTCGGAGGGAGAACTTAAAAGCAGGATAGCAAGGCTCCAGGAGGAGGACTCAGATCAAATACTCGAATTATACAGGTTGTCGCTTATAAACGATGTTAAATCACGTTTTACAGGGGAAAGAGAGTTTATTGTAACCAATGTTGACGTAGTATTGTTTGAAGACCCCAAAGATGAAAGATTTGGATTATTAAGAAGCATTTATCTCAAGCTTGAACCAACAGATGGTAACAGAATAAACCCCGTAAGCATCCAAACCATAACATATATAAAAAATCAGCTCATTACAGTCTTTGCAATTAAAGAAAACCAGATAATCATTGACCAAAGTGCCTTTAGTGGAGGATAGGATTATGTTTAAGAGAATAACGGGTTTTTTTGTTAAGAAAAAAGAAAATACCGGAAAAAGGAAGCTTTCTACTATTGAAAACCTGATATTAATAGTAATACTTGGAGTTATTATTATTTTAGCAGGCAGCTATTTAGCCGGTTCAGACGATACCGAGGATACGATGAATGAAGCCAGCAGCCTGTCAAGCTCTGACAAAAGAGTGTCGAAATCAGATTATTCTATAGAGGGACATGATGTTGTTGCTGATATAGAACGGAGGTTAGCTGAGCTTTTATCAAAGGTAGAGGGAGCCGGACAGGTCAGTGTCATGGTATATGCGGATACCGGAAGCGAGCAGGTGCCTGCCTACAATAATATACAGGATACAAGAAATGATGAAAGAGCTGACGGGAAATCATTGGAAATAAGTGAGACCAGGCAGCTGGCATTAGCGGGAACAGATGAACCGGTTATCCTGAAAGTGATTATTCCCCAGATTAAAGGAGTTGTGGTTGTAGCAGAGGGGGCCGATGACATTCTTATCAAAGCTCAGCTTAATAATGCGGTCTGCACTCTTTTAGGAATTCCCGAGCACAGAGTTCAGATATTGAAGCATAAATAGGGTAGCTATGTAAATATAATTCTATATAAGAAATTGTTTATACATAATATTGTTGCAGGAAACAANTATTTTTCTAAATAGTGGTTGGAGGGAAAGGTATGAAAAGAAAACAAATTGTTGTACTTGGGCTGGTGCTGGTAATAATTTCAGTAGGAATACTGCAGTACAACTATAATACATCGGGAGAGTCAGCCAAATTAGACCTGGCCCTCGATCAGGACACAGATCTCGAGGATATACCGGGAGCAGCCGTTTATGTGGAAAATTCAGATGCTGCTGTTATAGACGAGGCAGTAGCGCAGGCACAGCAAACAGGGGGATTTTTTGCCGAGGCGCGTATGGAGAGAGACAGAGCCAGAAGCAAGCAAAAGGATGAACTGAAAGCTCTGGCTCAGGCAGCAGACGGAACAATTGCAACCTCAACAGGTATGAACTCCTTAGAAGCGCAGGAACAACTGCTTGCTATAATCAGGAGAGCCGAGGCTGAAAGTACAGTAGAGACTTTGGTTAAGCAAAAGGGTTTTGAAGACGCATTAGCTTATATGAGTGATACCGATAATGTAGATGTAATAGTAAAAGCATCGAGTCTGACTGCCCAGGAAGTAGCCCAGATAAGTGATATAGTAGTACGTCATGCCGATGTTACAATGGATAAAATAACAGTAAAAAATGTTGACTGATAATCATAAACCATAATAAGCGCACTTAATATAACTACAAAATGCAAAAAACGTACCTTTGGTACGTTTTATCTTTATGCGTTAATCTAATTAATTCTATTCTGCAGACATTGCATTAAAAGCCTTTTGAAGCTGAGATTTCTTTCTGGAGGCGGTATTCTTATGAAGAAGATTCTTGGAAGCAGCCTGATCAACCTTTTTTATGGCTTCCTTCAAAATATCCTGAGCTTCGGGAGACTTTGCTTCAATAGCCTCGCGATATTTACGAAGAGTTGTTCTTAGCTCGGACTTCTTCATACGATTCTGCAAATTTTTAGCTTCACTTGTTTTTACTCTCTTAATCGCTGATTTAATATTAGGCATTATGTTCACCTCCTACTGCTTAGTGCAACACACAATATAATAACACGAAGTATTTACCTTTGCAAGAATTTTTATTAAAATTTGATACCGTTGAATGTTGTAAAATTAAATGCCGTAGAGATTTAGATATTTAGAGCAGAAAACTCATGGTGATTCATTGTAAAATGTTTAACGATCAAGAAAAACATAAACAAAAATTATATGCGGCATTTAATGTTGCAATTTATAGGTATGCAGTTTTGAACATGCGGGACTTGACTATATATTGAAATATAATATAACATAAGGAGATAGAAATTAAGTTCATCAGGAGTGTAACCATGGATAAAAAAGGTACAATACTTAGCGGAATGCGTCCTACAGGTGCTCTGCATCTGGGTAATTATTTCGGAGCTTTAGAAAACTGGGTAAAGCTTCAGAATGATTATAATTGTTTTTTCTTTGTTGCCGACTATCATGCCCTGACTACAGGCTATGAGAATACCGATGATTATAAGGATAATATTACCAGTTTGCTTGTTGATTGGCTGGCAGCAGGTCTTGACCCGGAAAAATGTACATTTTTTATCCAGAGCAGTATAAAAGAACATGCAGAACTACATTTACTGTTTTCAATGAATTTACCTCTATCCTGGCTGTACAGGTGCCCAACCTATAAGGATCAGCTGAGTCAGATGAAGGATAAAAATATTACAACTTACGGTTTTTTAGGCTATCCATGTCTTATGGCCACAGATATTCTGATGTACAAAGCAGATTTTGTACCTGTGGGAGAGGATCAGCTTCCCCATATAGAAATGACCAGAGAAATTGCAAGAAGATTTAATTATTTATACAATTCCGAGGTCTTTCCGGAGCCCCAGCCTCTTTTGACTAAAGCTAAAGTTCTGCCGGGGCTGGACGGGCGAAAAATGAGTAAGAGTTACAATAATACCATTGCATTATCAGACAGCCCTGATGTGATCAGGAAGAAGGTAATGAGCATGGTAACAGACCCGGCCCGTATCCACAAAACTGATCCGGGGCATCCTGAGGTTTGTTCAGTCTTTTCATACCATAAACTCTTTTCAGAGGATCAGGTTGCTGAAATTGAGCATGATTGCAGAAATGGTGAGATTGGCTGCGTAGCGTGTAAGAAAATTTTAGCCGAAAATATTGCCAAGCTGATGACACCAATATATGAGAAAAGACAGGAATGGCTCAAGCGAACAGACGATATTAAGGATATTATCATGGAAGGAAATAAAAAGGCCAGGATGAAAGCAGAAGAGACCATGGCTGAGGTTCGCCGGGTAATGAAAATTGACTGGATTTAAGGGGATATCATGAAAAGCGCTCTGACAGATGCTTGCACCTTAAAACTTGAAAATTTTGAAGGACCTTTTGATTTATTATTCTATCTTATAGAAAAAAACCAGATAGATATATATGATATTCCTATTCTTGAAATTACTGAGCAGTATCTGGATTATCTTAGCGCTATGCAGGAACTGGATCTGGATATTGCGTCGGAGTTTCTGGTTATGGCGGCAACTCTGCTTCATATAAAATCCAGAATGCTTCTTCCCAAGAGAGAGCCCCTGGTGGAAGAAGAGTCTGTAGATCCGCGTGAAGAACTGATCATAAAGCTTCTGGAATATAAAAAGTATAAAGAATGTTCAAAATTGCTGGCTGCCAGAGAGGAAAACTGGAGAGGTGCTCATTATAAGCTGCCGGAGGTTATTCCTGATATAATTGCACAGGAAGAGCTGGAGGTTTCTCCTGAGACTCTTAGAATCTGTATGGAGAATGCATTAAGAAAATACAGGGATAAAATGAATGACGTTTCAAAAAAAATGAAACGAATTCTAAACCAGGAGAAAGTATCACTAAGATCAAAAGTAAAAGAGATTCTGGGGCTATTAAAAAATGGAGTTAAGTTGTGTTTCTCCAAAATTTATAATTCAAAAGAAAAGAGCCGCCTGGAAGTAGCTACCGGCTTCCTGGCTACATTAGAGGTTGTCAGGCTAGGACAGGCCTTAATATACCAGAATGTGGACTTTGGAGAAATATACCTGACTCCTAATAATAAGAATAATAACAATAATAAAGATCCAATGTCATTAATAGAGGATGAATAATATGGGCTCCATAAACGATACAGAGGTAATAATTGAGGCTTTGCTTTTTGCCTCGGGTGACCCGGTTCCCTTAGAAAAGATAGCTGAGATAATCGGCCATGACAAAAAGACAACAAAAGTCATTTTGTCAAATTTAATTTACAAATATCAGAATGCTTCCCGCGGCATTATGTTAAGGGAAATTAATAACGCATATCAGCTTTGTACCAAACCTGAACTTGATGAGTATGTGCAGCAGCTGGGAACTGTAAGAAGAAAACAGGGCCTTACACCTCAGGCATATGAAACGCTGTCTATTGTGGCATATAATCAACCTGTAACAAGAGCTTACATAGAACAAATAAGAGGAGTAAACAGTGATGGCGTTCTGGCCAAGCTGATAGAGAGGAACCTTATTGAAGAGGTAGGCCGTGATGATACTCCCGGAAAACCTAAATTATATGCTACGACCGAGGAGTTTCTTCGTGTTTTCGGTTTCTCAAACCTTAAGGATCTTCCTCCACTGGCTATGAACGAGATTCCTGAAGTATACGAAGATGTTCCGTTAGATTAAAATACCTGGCATAATTTACTATAAGCCGGAAAACATATAGTACGGAGGTACGTATGGTTTTTCTGGCTATTTTTATAGCTCTGGTTTTACTAATTATAATAACGATGTTTTCAAGACTCTCTCTTATGGTTGAAATCTCTTTTGATTCTGAAGGCTTTCAAATGGAGATTAAGGTAATGCTGTACCGGATTCTCAAGCTTTTTTCATGGAATTTCAAAGAAGGCGGGCTGGACTTTTTTTTAAAAAAGAAGAAACAGGTGCCCAAAGACAAAAAAAAGAAAAAAGGAAGGATTTCAGCCATACTGAATCTAATTTTTTCAAAGGATACCTATAATCACCTTAAAAAAAATATGGAGGTATTCATTTTTTCTGTAAAAGGTCGCCTGTCCACAAAGGATGCTGCTTTAACTGCACTGCTTTACGGGAACATCTGGAGTGTTATCGGGTTACTAATACCTTTCATCCCACAAAAAAACCTGGTTTTGGAATTTTATCCTGATTTTCGAATGGAGACGCCTGATTTTCATATTTCCTGCATATTAAGGGTGAGAATCATCCATATTATAAAATTGATAGCTAATGATTATATTGCAAAAGCGAGGAGAGGAGAAAATGAAAACTATGGGACAGCATCCAATTGAAGAGCTAATGAAAACAGCCATGGAAAGTATTAAAGAAATGGTAGATGTAAATACTATTGTGGGCGATGCGGTTCAGACAGTTGATGGCACCGTCATTATACCCGTTTCCAAGGTAGCATTCGGGTTTGCCGCCGGTGGTGGGGAATATAGTAATACAAAAAGAACAGAAAGCGATGTTTTTCCTTTTGCCGGAGGCAGTGGTGCAGGTGTTAGTATCAGTCCGGTTGCTTTTATGATAGTGGGCAGAAATAACACCATAAAAATGATTCCTGCTTCACCTCATGCAGCACTTGACAGGGCTTTGGACAACATACCAAATATTATTGAACAAGTTAAAAAGGCCTTTGAACCAGGCTGCAAGCACGGAAAAGAACAAAAACAGGATGAAAAAGCAGAAGAAAAACCAGTTACTGAAACTATTCATGTTAATAAAAGTGAGGAAGAATAAACAGAAACAATAAAAGGGGCCCCATCGATTTTCTCGATACAGCCCCTTTTATGATACCTAAATCCTAATTATTTGTTCTGTTGTTTGGTTGTATCATACTGAGGATACTGATTGCCGGTATAGGTCTGGAATACCTTTTTGACGATGTTACCGCCGATTGTTCCGGCTTCACGAGAAGTTAAATCACCATTGTAACCTTGCTTTAAGTTAATACCAAGCTGGCCAGCAATCTCATACTTCATATTGTCAAACTGGGTTTTGCTGTTTGAATTGTTATTTGCCATTAATCTCACCTCCTCAATGCTTATTATTGCTCATGCAAATCTATTTATAAGTAGAAAGTTATGGTGAAAACGGAATATTCACTTAATTCTTAAAATCTACATTTTAAAATATTGCTGTACCATATTAACTGTTTGCAGAATTCAGAAGAATTTGACAAATTTCATGAAAATATGAGAAAATAAAGGAAATATTATCACGGTTATGGCAGAACATTTGTTGTACCTGTCATAATATTGTGGTATATTCTTATATAGGTACATTTATGTGTTTTTTTCGTACGCAATTTTATACAAATGATAAGATGATTGCTCTAGGCAATTTAAAGGGGTGATTCTGTGCTGTCCAATCTTCTGTTTACAAAAAATAATATTGAGCGAGGGCTTGATGCCGCATGGCTTAGGAATGATGTCATTTCACAAAACATAGCCAATGTTGACACACCCGGTTATAAGAGAAAAGTAGTTCGATTTGAAGAGTTCCTCGATAATGAGATGAAGACCGGAAGGATTTCGCAGGGAAAGACCAGATTATCCTCAAATGGCATGCAGATTACTGAAGATCCCACTAATTCATCATACAGAAGCGACGGTAACAATGTGGATATAGAGCATGAAATGGCATTGATGGCTGCTAACAGTATTAGATACAATATGCTTATACAAAGGATGAATGGTGATTTTCAAAAGTTGAAAACTGTGATTCGGGGAGGTAGATGATTATGGGACTTTTTAATTCTTTTAATATCAGTGCATCGGCACTTACAGCCCAACGCCTTCGAATGGACGTAATATCACAGAATATTGCTAATGTAAATACAACACGAACAGAGGACGGTACCCCATACAGAAGAAAGACTGTTGTCTTTCAGGAAAAAGAAGCAGATATACCTTTCTCGCAATATCTATCAGAACAAAGTCGCAACCGGTTTTTGACAGGGGGAGGAGTCAGAGTTACAGAAATAACTGAAGATCCTACACCTTTTAAAGAGGTTTATGATCCCAGCCATCCTGATGCCGATGAAAACGGCATAGTCAGGATGCCAAATGTTGAGATAGTAACCGAGATGGTTAACATGATATCTGCAACGCGTGCCTACGAAGCCAATATAACTGCGCTGAATGCATCAAAATCAATGGCTTCAAAAGCACTTGAAATTGGACGGTAACATTTTTGGACAGGAGGGTTTAATCAATGGCAGTGCAAGGCGTTAATCTAATAAACAGTACAATTGCTGCACCAGTGACGAATACTAACAATCCTGACGAGAGCATCAATTTCAAGGATATTCTTATGGACGCGCTGAAAAATGTTAATACTCTCGAACAGGAATCTGCAAAGATGACAGAAGATTTTATTGCGGGAAGGACCGATAATATACATTCGGTTTTGATAGCTTCTGAAAAGGCATCAATATCTCTTCAGTTCGTAATGGAGGTTCGCAATAAGGTTATGGATGCATATCAGGAAATTATGAGGATGCAGATATAATAGTGATTTTTTACTATAGATAAAGCATGAGGTACTATAGAAAAAGCCTTGATCGGAGGGTTACTTATGCCGGAAGGAATAAAAAAGCTGTTTGATAAAATCAAGAGCTTCTGGGGTAATCTTGAGAAGAGCCAGAAGATCCGGATATTTATAATGGCTGGAGTTCTATTGTTTGCAGTTGCAGTAACAATGGTATTAACACTTAAAATAGAATATGTTCCGCTTTTTGACACTACACAGGAAGTTAACCTTCAGCCGGTTGTTTCATATCTTACCGAAAATGACATAAAGTTCAAAAAAGGCGATAATCAGATTTTTGTCGACAGTAAACGGAAAAAAGATATTGAGTTTGATTTAACTACTCAGGGAGTTGTCTCGCCTGAGATAACTTTCGCAGATACATGGAGCAAATTATCCCTGACAGCAACAGAGAGTGACAAAGAAAATCTCTGGAAAAACTATGTTACAAATGATCTTGTATATAAACTGAAAAAGTTTGAAAATGTTGAAAATGCTACAGTACAATATTCAAAACCAGAAAAAACCTATTGGGTAAAATCTGATTCGGAGGAACAGCAGGGAAGTGCATATGTTATGCTGAAGACAAAGGAGGCACTTACTCCAAATCAGGTGGATGCAGCGGCCAAGGTTGTAGCCGCTTCGCTTGGAATTCCCGCCGAACGGATTACTATTGTTGATCACAAACTTAACCCGTTGTCGAGGGACTATAACCAGACAGACATACTTAAAGCGAGCAGTCAGGATGAAATGCGCCGTCAAAGACAGCTTGAACTTGAAAATAAAGTGTATGACCTGTTTAAAATCGGTGTTGCACAGAATGAGTATTTTGATACCATTAGTGTTTCAGCTAATGCGGTTCTGGATTTTGATACATTAACCAGCACGTCCACAAAATACGACCCGCCTGTTGCCGAAGAGGATGCGGTGCTGAATGAAGAAATACTTGAAGAAACCTTAATTAATGGTAATACCGGTGATATACCCGGCACAGATACTAATCCGCAAGGGACTATAACATATCAAATGGGCGAGGATGGAAATTCCCAATATAACAAAAGCCATACTGTCAGGGAGTATCTATATAATCAAACCAATGAACAAAAAGAGAAGGCTGTGGGAAAGCTTATTAATGAGCAATCTACCATGTCGATTTCTTTATGGTACGGCAAACATATTACTAGCCCGGACGGTCTTACGCCAGAATATTTGGAGCAGGTTAGGCAATCTGCCTATGCAGCCACTGGCGTTCCCGTCGAGAACATTACAATCAGCGTACAGAAACTGGCAGCCGATACTCCGGTAGAAGTTACAATTATGGAAACTGTGGGAGAGCTCTTTGATCAATTTGGTTTCTATGCATTGATGCTGATTTTGTTAATTGTTATGGTTATTACCGCAATGCCAAAGAAGAAAGCTGTGCCAGAAGATGTTCAGGCGGTTGCCATGGAGGCGGCAGTTGCCGCAGAAGGGCCGGATACACAGCCTGCTGAAATTCTTCCGGATATAAATATACAGGAGCAATCAGAACTTAAGAAGCAGATAGAGAAATTTGTTCAGGATAATCCTGATTCAGTTGCCCAATTATTAAGAAACTGGCTTGCAGAGGACTGGGAATAAGCTCAGTATTAGTTTTTTCCAAAGGCAGGTGAAAATATGGCGCTAAAAAGTGAAGTCTTAAGAGAATTATCAGGCAGAGAAAAGGCTGCCATGTTACTTATTACTTTGGGGCCGGAAAGGTCGGCTCAGATTTTTAAGCACCTTAAAGAAGAAGAGATAGAACAGCTTACTTTGGAAATTGCAAATATCAGAACCGTTTCTCCTGCTGAAAGAGAAAAAGTACTAAGTGAGTTTTACCAAATATGTCTTGCACAGCAGTATATTACAGAAGGCGGTATAGGATACGCAAAGGATATACTGGAGAAAGCTTTGGGTACCGAAAAAACAATGGAAATCATAAACAAACTGACGGTTTCCTTACAAGTGCGGCCCTTTGATTTTGTAAGAAAAGCAGACCCGGCTCAAGTGCTGAACTTTATTCAAAGTGAGCATCCACAGACAATCGCCCTTATTCTGTCATATTTAAAGCCTCAACAGGCAGCTGCGGTATTATCAGCTCTGCCCCAGGACAAACAGGCAGATGTTGCAAAGAGAATAGCAACTATGGACAGAACTTCTCCTGAGATTATTAAAGAAGTTGAAAGAGTGCTTGAGAAAAAGCTGTCGGCACTTGTTACTGAGGACTTTACCGCTGTGGGTGGAATTCAGGCTATAGTCGATGTACTGAACTCAGTAGACAGAGGTACAGAAAAATTCATTATGGACTCTCTTGAAATTGAAGATACAGATTTGGCTGAGGAAATAAGAAAGAGGATGTTTGTGTTCGAGGATATTCTGCAGCTTGACAACAGATCTGTTCAGCGCTTCCTGCATGAAGTTGATAACAGCCAGCTGGCTCTTGCCCTTAAAGGTGCGACAGAGGAGGTACAGAACCTCATTTATAGCAATATGTCTAAGAGATTATCTGAAATGATTAAAGAAGATATCGAATATATGGGCCCGGTTCGTTTGAAAGATGTAGAAGAAGCGCAGCAAAAGATAGTAAATGTTATAAGAAAGCTGGAGGATGCCGGGGAAATTATTATTTCACGCGGTGGAGGAGACGAAATAGTTGTATAACAATTCCTATGGCTATGGAGTATATAAACGCAATCAGGTAAATATAGGAAATCCTTACAAACAGCAGAGGCGTGAACCTAAACCATCTGTAGTGGAGGATATTTTTGACGAGGTCGCAGCGACAAAATCAGACCCGGAAAAAGAGTTCGAATTAGGTCAGGATATAGTATATAAAGCAAAGGAAAATGCCGCTTTAATAAAAAGAGAAGCTGAGCTTGAGGCGGAAAGAATAATAGAAGAAGCTAAAAGAAAGGCAGAGCTTCTGGTAGCGGAAGAGGGACAGAAGGCAAAAGAAGAGGGCTATCGGCATGGAGAGGAGCTGGCTCAGCAGCATTATAGTGATCTTATTGCAGAGGCCATGGAGTTCAAGGAACAGAGCAGAAAGGCATATGAAGATACTCTCTCCACCCTTGAGCATGATATATTGGACTTAGTTCTTGGTATTGCTGCAAAGGTTGTGGGAGATGAAATCCGTAATAACCGGGAGTCTATCCTGGGTGTAGTAAGAGAAACAATCTCTTCCTGCAGCAATCGGGATAATATCGTCATAAAAGTATCGGCAGAAGACTATGAATTCGTTATGGCTAACGAGGATACTCTCCGCAATAGCATAAAAGGGCTTAATGAACTCGAAATAAGGAAAGACGGATCTTTAGCGAAAGGCTCCTGTGTAATTGATACTGAGTTTGGATCAGTTGACGGTAGCTGCGATATTCGCCTGGATAGTATAAGAAAGGCATTTTTTGAGTTAATAGGTGATAATGGACAGCAATATGAATAATAATGTTTCATTAGAAAAATATAAAAAGCTTTTAGAATCACGCAGCTTTGTCCGATACACAGGCAAAGTAACTAAAGTGGTAGGTCTCACAATTGAGGCTGAGGGCCCCGAGACGCATATCGGGGCCTTATGTCATATTTTCCCGCAAAACAACCGGATGGTTCTTGCCGAAGTTGTAGGATTTAAAGATAAACAGGTTTTATTGATGCCTATAGGGGACATGTCCGGTATTGGACCTGGAAGCATTGTCGAGGCAGCCGACAGGGATCTTGAGGTAGGTGTCGGACAGAACCTGCTGGGGCGTGTATTAGATGGGCTTGGTAACCCAATTGACGGGAAAGGACCTGTGGATATAGAAAAACACTACCCTGTAAACAATATGCCACCTAACCCTATGACACGGCCAAGAATCACGCAACCTCTCCCGTTGGGTGTAAAGTGTATTGACGGGCTCATGACAGTAGGCAAAGGTCAGCGTCTGGGTATATTTGCAGGAAGTGGAGTGGGAAAAAGTACTCTTATAGGTATGATAGCCAGAAATACCAAAGCTGATATAAACGTGATAGCTTTAATAGGAGAACGTGGGCGTGAAGTTCGGGACTTTCTGGAAAGGGACTTGGGAGATGAAGGTCTGAAGCGTTCGGTGGTTGTTATAGCTACCTCGGATCAACCTGCCCTGATACGCTTGAAAGGGGCGCTGGTTGCTACAGCTATTGCGGAATATTTCAGAGACTGTGGAAATGATGTGCTTCTTCTGATGGACTCTTTAACCCGTTTTTCCATGGCACAAAGAGAAATAGGCCTTGCTATCGGTGAGCCTCCTGTAACAAGAGGTTACACGCCTTCTGTATATGCTGCAATGCCCAAGCTTCTCGAGAGGTCAGGAACCTCATCAAGAGGATCAATAACCGGATTATACTCGGTACTGGTAGACGGGGATGATATGAATGAGCCCATCACAGATACAGCTCGCGGTATTTTGGACGGGCATATTGTACTTTCAAGAAGACTTGCACATAGAAATCATTACCCGGCAATAGATGTGTTGGCATCCATCAGTCGTGTTATGACTGATATAATAGATGACGAACATAAAGCAAGTGCTAATGAGCTTCGTCGTAATCTTGCAATATACACCGACGCAGAGGATCTCATCAATGTTGGTGCATACGTCAAAGGAAGCAATCCTGAAATAGATTTGTCAATTCAATTAAACAAAGGTATTAATGAATTTCTGACACAAGATACCTTTGAACGCTTTTCATTTACAGATACTATTGAGCTTCTTAAAAAAGCAGTCCAAAAATAAGAGCAGGAGATTAAATGGCAGGTTTTAAATTTCGATTGGAAACATTTCTAAAACTGAAAGAGCAATTCGAAAAGAATGCCAAAAACGAACTGGGCATTGCCATCATGAAGCTTGAGGACGAAAAGTCCAAGCTAAGAGTCATAGAGGATAATATTGATATTACCACAAATGACTTTAGAGATGCGTGTTCAGGAGTTATTCGCCCTGATAAAATCAAGGAGCTGAAAGTATATCTTGAACATCTGCAGCATGAGAGGGAAAAGCAGGAGGATAATGTTAAGCGGCAGCAAAAAAATGTCGATATCATAAGAGAAAAGCTCGTTGAAATAATGAGAGAGAGAAAGGTTCTGGAAAATCTTAAGGAAAAGGAGTTCCAGGAATATTTGAAAGAGGAATTAAAGAAGGAACAGCAGCAGGTAGACGAGCTTGTTAGTTATAACGAGAGTAAAAAGTTACCCAATTCTTAGATGATTGGTAGGGTCAATATCCCGGGCGGGGTACCCCGCCTCGAGTTATAATGACTTGGCCCCCGTTCGAAATCTTTGATTCCGGTAACGGGTAATATCATTTTAAGGAAGCTGCTAAAGTGGATAAAACCGGCTAAGGAGATTATTCATGGCAGAAAAGGAAAAACAAGCGGAACAAACCCTGGAACAAGAACATAACAACCAATCAGAAAAGCCCGGTGGTTGTTTACATTCCATAATTGCTGTGTTGATAGCTTTTTTGATTGTAGCCATTGTTTTTGTCGGGGTTTTTTATTTTGTCGCACAGAACAATATTAATGGTGTGGCTGATTCATTAAAGCCTCACGTTAAGAATTATCCTGTTTTAAAAGTATTTATACCGAAGGATTTAAAAGATTTTGATCCGGAAGATCCTAAGTATCTGACCGATAAGCAGATCGAGGAAAAATACCAGGAGTACCGTGAAAAAGTACGAATTCTGAATGAAAAACTTGATGAAGCAAACAGGGCTATAGAAAGTATTAAAGCAGAGGGACAGACCGCCGCTGATTTAGAGAAAATTGCCGAAGAAAACAGATTGCTTCTGGAGAGTATAGAAGCCGAAAAAGCCAAACTGGAGGCTGAAAGAAAGTCTTTAGCGGAGCTTATTGCCAGAGGGGATACTGAAGGCTTTAAAAACTATTTTCAGAAGGTTGATAAAGCGACAGCTGAGACCATCTATGCAGAAATCATGAAGGAAGCAGCAATCAGTGAAGAGAAAAAGGCCCTGGCTAAGCCTTTTTCAACCATGAACCCGCAAGGAGCCGCAAATGTGCTGACCGAACTGTTTTCTGATGATAAGGAAGCTGCTCTCGATATCTTTGAAGGCATGGAACCAAAAGTTATGGCTCCAATCCTTGAAAGAATGGATGCAAAAATTGCAGCTGAAATTTATGGGTTGCTTTCCGACCGAAGACTTGGTCGGTAATGCATATATAAATTGCCCTTTTATTAGGGTGTCAAAAAGGAGGTGAAAGAGATGCAGAGTAATGCGGTTAACACTATGCTATTAATCCCCAAAACACTGGAAATTGGAAAAACAGCTACAGCACAGGGGCTCTTACCAGGGGATGATACCTTTATGCATATGCTAAGCGAAAGAATTGCCGCCGGAAGAGAAAACAGTTTAAAGAACCGGCAAATGGAGACGAAAAGGAATTTACCGGGATACAATGTGTTAAGGGATAATTTTAAACCTGTAAACAGCAGTGATCCAAAAACAGTATCAAAAACGCATGGCAATGAATCTAAGGGTATCACAGACATATCTAAGCCGGAAGCTAAGGGAAAACCGGAAGTTGAGGCAATAAAAACTGAGAGCGATGAAAAAGAGAAAATCAAAGAGCAGATAAGTTCTCTTGAAGCATTAATTGCTTTATTGGAAGAACTTATGGCCCGGTTGAACAATGATATTGTTTCAGCTGATCCTGTGAAATCAGATATTCCGCCGGAATTAATTACGACAGATACTAAAGAGATTTCTCTGATGGAGCTTTTAATGGCTCTGATGGAGGGAAATGCTGAAAAGCTTAAGACGTTAATTAATGAATTAGGCGACAGCATACAAACATCTGAATTTCAAGAGCTGGTGGAAAAAATCAAAAGTCTTATAGAGAGACTTGCCAAAGATCCGGACATGCCCGAACTGAAAGCTGAGATTGACGGAGAGAGTGTAAGCAAAGAGGAATTGATTAAGCAGCTCAAAGCCCAGTGTGGACAACTTATTGACCAACTAAAAGAACAGGTGGCAAGGCTTAATTCTGCTATTGAAGAGGAGGAAGCAGGCCTTCAGACAGACTCGTTACTGGCTGGAATTCTAACGGATGAAGGGTCCCTGAATGAGTCACAAAATGTTGAATCTGAGACCGGGCATGAAGCAAAAGACGCCAAAGATGGTTCTGCTGCTTTTGCAAAAGATGCTGACGCTTCCAATGTAAAAGCAGGAGCAGAGGTTGAAAATCCTTTTGAAAACATTATTATTCAGAACCAACAGATGCCTGAGAAAAGCCCGGGCCCGTCTGAAAGTCTCGGGAAATCGCAGATTCCTCTATCCGGAAAGCCTCTTGCCCATGCTGTAACCAATCAGGTAATGATGAAGGTAAAGCTTATGGCAGGAGAGAACAAACAGGAAATGGAGATGCATTTAAAGCCTGACAGCCTTGGCAAACTGTCCCTTAAAATTATCCATGAACGGGGAGAAATACTAGCTAAGATAACTGCTGAAAATGAGCAGGTAAAGGGAATTCTTGAGAGTAATATGCAAATGCTTAAGGATGCGTTGGAAAAGAGCGGCTTTAACGTTCAGAGCCTGAGTGTTTCGGTCGGGAACGGTAACGGCAAAGGTCAAAATACCGAAAGCAGTGATGGAAAGGGCAAAGCAACATCAATGAGCATGGGGCGGACAACAAGTACCTCATCACAGGTAGATGCAGATAAACCCAATCTGCGCGCCCGCATCGAAAAGGAGTATTATAGCGATACCTCTCAGATTAACCTAACGGCTTAGTCTCCGGATTATTTAAGGGAAAGGAAGTGAAAAGCATGTCAGTTACATCAACAACAGATATACGCAATCAAAAAACAATTGAACAGATTATAGAGGCTCAGGCAGAATCTACTGCTTCCACCCGTAATACAGGGGAGCTGGGCAAGGATGATTTTTTAAAGTTGCTGATTACCCAGGTTCAAAACCAGGATCCTTTAAACCCGTCTACTGATACCGAGTTTATTGCGCAATTGGCACAGTTCAGTTCTCTTGAGCAGATGCAGAACCTCAACAGATCTTTTTCCTACTCAACAGGTATTGCTCTGATGGGTAAGTATATTTCAGCAGAAGTAGATGATGGAAATGGGAAAGTTAAATTTATTGATGGCCGGGTAGATACTGTGCGCATAATGAACGGAGAGGTGTATGCAGTTGTAGGGGAAGATGATGTTCCTCTGGACAAGATAACATGGGTCGGCAATGTAGATCTCAGTTCTGACGGGGATGTTACAGGTTACAGTGGCATAATAGGAATGTTGGGCAAGGCTCATATTCTTAACGATGCAGGTAAGACCGGATCCATTGAAGGAATAATTTCAACAGTTGTAAAAGAATCAGACGGTATATATGCCAGACTGGATGAAGTGGACATTAAGCCATACAACCTTGATTTAGCCGGCCTGGAAGATATTGAAGCTTATATTGAAGCAATGGCCGGAAAAGAGATTTCCTATAGATTTGAAGATGAATTGACCGGAGAGAAATTCAATGTTAAGGGAATTTTAAGAGGCGGATATTATGGCAATGATGGAGAGATACGATTAATTCTTGACGACATTAAGGTTCCCGCAAACCACGTTTATTCTACTAAGAAAATAGACCTTTTGTCCACTGAACAAATGCTATTAAATGAGATCTTAAAGGAACTCAGAAAGCAAAATTCATCCGGTGATCCATCAGATGAAACCGATCCGTCCGATGAAGCCGAGCCAACTGACGAATTATAATGGGGGGTAATGCTATGAATATTAACAATCGTCCCATTCAAAGTATTCATCAGGTTGTCGGAACCGCTAAGCCCGCAGCGAAGGTTCCCATTTCAGGCAAAGGGGAAGATTTCTCTTCTATACTTAGTCAGAAACTTAACGAGAGCCGGGATATAAAAATCTCTAAACATGCGGCAATGCGCATTGAATCCCGAAATATAGAACTAGATTCAAGCCGGGTTGAAAGGTTAAAAAATGCAGTAGACAAGGCCTCTACCAAAGGCGTAAGAGATACGCTTGTGGTTATGGATGATATGGCATTTGTAGTTAATGTCAACGCCAGAACAGTAATAACTGCGTTGAATCAAAATGAGCTGAAAGATAATGTCTTTACTCATATTGACGGAGCGGTGTTTACTTGATTGATTACAATCGAACAACTACAAACAATACTTAATTTTTGAGTCTCAACAGACAGCCGGACCCACCGGGAGGCTGTTCATTCCCGAATGACAGACGGAATGAAGACTTTTAGGAGGTTGATTTTTATGATGATGTCCATGTTTTCAAGTGTTTCAGGCTTGAAGGCTCATCAGACCCGTATGGACGTAATAGGTAATAATATAGCCAACGTAAATACGGTAGGCTTCAAAGGAAGCCGTACGACTTTTCAGGAAATTTTTTCTCAAACCCTGTCATCTGCCAGTTCGCCTGATGCACTGTCAGGACGTGGCGGTACAAACCCCATGCAGATTGGCCTTGGCATGAATGTAGATGCAATTGACGTTCAAATGGGCAGGGGAAGTGTACAAAGAACCGAAAGCCCCACAGACCTGTCAATAGAAGGCGAAGGCTTTTTCATTGTCAGAAGCGGAAATGAGGGTGCCTATTTATTTACAAGGGCAGGGAATTTCACTATAGACAAGCAGGGGAATCTGGTTACTGCTTCCGGACAGAATGTATATGGATGGATGAAGTATGAGTATGGTGATGAAGG
>JGI24711J26586_10000614_pt1 | contig 27550 bp, 30 predicted proteins | sample BioPla3DNA1_FD_26586 | JGI IMG/M metagenome (IMG submission 26586)
GGTGTGCTANCAGAGGATTATGATTTTGAGGCACATAAAGAGCTTGTTCCTATGCAACCTGGAGATGTTGAAGTTACTTATGCAGATGTTGATGAACTAGTTAGAGACTTTGGATTTAAGCCAAGTACTCCACTACGTGATGGGCTAAGAAAATTTGCAGAGTGGTATAAGGATTTTTATATGTGATTTGAATATTACAATGATAACTTTAAAAACTAAAGTATTTAGTATAAGAGAAGTAAAGAAAGGGAATTAGAGATGAGAAACAGGAAGGATATAGTTATATCTGTAGCCGGAACTGGTTATGTGGGACTTTCAATAGCTACATTACTTTCACAATATCATAAGGTATATGCGGTAGATATCGTTCCAGAGAAAGTGAATCTTATTAACGAGAGGAAATCACCAATTGTAGATAAAGATATTGAAGAATACTTTGAAACTAAGGATTTAAATCTAATTGCAACTTTGGATGCAAAAGATGCATACAGGGATTCTGATTTTGTTGTAATTGCGACTCCAACTAATGTCTACTCAACAAACCGTATTGACGTAGCATAGTCGAAAAGAACCTGTTTTGTACACTATATAGGGTGCTGAAATTGGCTGTATTTCACAACTATATGAACTGTAAATGCAAGATATTTATACAAAACGCTGAACTTTTGACCCCTGTGGCACAAAATTGGCACAACTTTTTCAGAAGAATCATAGAAATGGCGGAAAACAAGAGAAAACAACAAAAATCCATGAGTTTATCATTAACGTCTGAAACTGCTGTTGAGTACACTATCTAACCCGCTAATGACACCAACATCATAACGGTTTGTTGAGTCATGAAAAATAGAGAAAAACAGATGATTTCTACTTCAAAAAACAGCTGTTGAGTAGAGCATGAATGGTGATGATAATTACATGTTTTGTGCGGTGAGAGTGAATGATTTGTTCATAGTGAACAATGAATGGCGAGAAATTGGCTAGGTGATATATACGGTTTTAACAAAACTCATGCACCGACAGGGTTCGATTCAATAATCCAACACTTAGAAAAAACGTCATTGTAGGGTATACGGGGTTCGACTGTATAAATCAACACTTCAGCTATAGAGAAATAGAGACGAGTGTACTCAACGGATATTTTATGAAGTAAAAAACAAGGGAAATATGATTGCTGGGGTAGTTGGATACGACAGTATAAGAAAACACTTAGCCGAGTGTGGTTATCACACAGCGGAAACTAGAGAGAAATACCATCCATATGGATGTGTACATAGATACAAAAATAAGGCATGAGTCCTACAAGGGATAGAGGAGTAAACAAATGATTATTACGCAAACACCTTTCCGTATGTCCTTTTTTGGTGGCGGAACAGATATGGAAGGTTTTTTTAGAGAGCACGGTGGAGCAGTTCTGTCAACCACATTTGACAAGTATTGCTATGTGAATGTGCGTCATCTGCCACGTTTCTTTGATTATTCTACTGAGCTGTCTTACTCAAAGACTGAGCGTGTGACAAATATCGATGACATTCAGCATCCAGCAATTCGTAATGCGATGAAGATGCTGGATATGCACGAAATTCGTCTTACATATGAAGCTGATCTCCCGGCACGTTCCGGGTTAGGAACATCAAGTTCTTTTGCAGTAGGAATGCTGAATGCCTTTTATGCGCTAAAAGGAAAATATGCTGATAAGAAGAAACTAGCAGACGAGGCAATTTATCTGGAACGAAATCTGTGTCAGGAAGCAGGCGGCTGGCAGGATCAGATTGCAGCATCATTTGGTGGATTCAACCGTATTAACTTTAGTGCGGATGGATATGAAGTCTTGCCGGTTATTATTTCACCAGAGAGAAAGAAGCAACTTAATCAGAATTTAATGATGTTCTTTACGGGCTTTACTCGCTTTTCTTCTGACGTTCAGAAAGCAAATGCTTCAGGTAAGGCTGATAAAACAGCACAGTTAAAAGAAATGCTGTCTTTAGTTGATGATGCAGAGAGAGTTCTGACTGATAAGGAAAAGAATCTTGATGATTTCGGTAGGTTGTTGGATCACACGTGGAAGTTGAAACGTCAGACAGGATCTGCGGTGTCCACAAATAGCATTGATGAACTTTATGCAAAAGGAATGGCTGCTGGTGCTTTGGGAGGAAAACTCCTTGGTGCCGGCGGTGGTGGATTTCTTGTATTCTATGTACAGCCGGAACGACAGGATGCTGTTCGTTGGGCGATGCGCGACCTACTCTATATTCCGTTCAAATTTGAAGATGGTGGAACGCGTGTAATCCATTATACACCGGAAGACTATACACCGAAGGATTAAAAACATGAAAGTAGTGATTATGGCCGGAGGGCGAGGTACTCGAATATCTGAATTGTTTCCAGATATTCCTAAACCTTTGATTCCAATCGAGGGTGTTCCAGTTCTCGAACGCGAACTCGTTTCGTTAAGGGATCAGGGCTTTAAAGATTTTATCATGACAGTTTCCTATATGGGAGACAAAATCATGAACTATTTTGGGAATGGCTCTAAACTTGGGGTGTCAATTCAGTACTACAATGAAGTTACACCACTCGGAAACGCAGGAGCTCTTTTCAAACTACGAGAGCAACTTGGAGATGAACCATTTCTTCTTTTGAACGCAGATGCTGTTTTTGATGTTGATTTTAACCGCATGGTTAGGTTCCATCAGGAACATGGTGGATTAGTGACGCTGTTCACTCATCCTAATAACCATCCTTACGATAGCGGTCTCATCATTGCGGAAAAGAATATGTCGGTTCAATCTTGGCTGGCAAAAGAAGATGTACGTCCGATATATTATAAAAATAGAGTCAATGCGGGTTTGCATGTGATTGATCCTAAAACCCTTGATATGGTGTCAATTGATGCAGACAAAATTGGCACTGTGGACGAGACGACAGGGAAGACTGTAAAAGTTGATTTAGATCGCCAGCTCCTGAAGCCGTTGGCGGGATCTGGTAAGATGTTCTGCTATGATTCTCCTGAATATGTAAAAGATATGGGGACGCCTGCTCGTTTCCATCAGGTAGAAGAAGATTTCAAAGCCGGAAGAGTATCGGCTAAGAACCTTTCTAACAAGCAGAAAGCCATATTCCTTGACCGAGACGGTACTATCAATAAATATGTTGGATTTCTTAGAAATATTGACGACTTTGAATTAATTGATGGTGTATCAGAGGCGATTAAGAAGATTAATGCATCTGGTTATCTTGCAATTGTAGTTACAAATCAACCTGTAATTGCAAGGGGAGAGGTGACATTCCAAGAACTGGAAGAAATCCACAATAAAATGGAAACACTCCTTGGAAAAGAAGGTGCATATTTGGATGCCATTTATTATTGCCCGCATCACCCTCATAAGGGATATGAAGGTGAGCGTCCGGAACTGAAGATCGAATGTGACTGTCGTAAACCAAAGCCAGGAATGCTGTTGAAAGCAGCAGAAGATTTTAACATTGATTTGTCACAGTCGTGGATGATTGGCGATGGAGAAAACGATGTTAAAGCTGGTATTAATGCTGGATGCAAGACAGTACTGCTTAGTGATGAAAAGAAAAATTATGGGCAGGATGTAACAGTAAGATCGTTGCTTGAGTTCGCAGAGTCTAGCATGAAATGGGGATAAAATGAACATATTGTGGAAATGGGCACATACTCTCCTTAGTCGGGGGGGTACTGCAGAGGATGGGCAGAGCCTTAGATATTTTAGAACATATACTTTTTGCAAATTCAATTAGCGCAAAGGCTTCAATAGGTGTGGGAACCTATTTTTATCACAGAGGATTAGGATGTGTTGTACATCCAAAATGCATGATTGGCGAAAATTGTACTATTTTTCAACATGTTACATTAGGCAGTAAATGGTCGGGAGGAATTAACGACGGCGGTGCTCCCGTTGTTGGTAATCATGTGATGATAGGTGCCGGTGCATGTATATTGGGGAATATAACGATTGGTGATAATACAGTTATTGGTGCAAATGCTGTAGTGACACATAATATTCCTCCGAATGTCGTTGTTGCGGGTAACCCTGCCAGAATAATTAAGGAGAAATCGAATGAATGAGATTGAGATACTTGTAAATAGATATCCGGAACTTGCAGTAGCAAAAGATGATATTTTAAATGCGTATCAAATTCTTCGTGACTGCTATAGCCGCGGTGGAAAGTTGCTGGTTGCTGGAAACGGTGGATCTGCTGCGGATGCGGAGCATATTGTTGGAGAATTAATGAAAGGCTTTAAACTCCAAAGAAAACCAGATGCGGATTTCGCAGATAAACTAGTTAGAGAAAACGAAGAACTTGGTACTGTTTTAGCAGAAAATCTGCAAGGTGCACTTCCTGCCATTGCATTGGACGGACATCTGGCATTATCTACTGCGTATATGAATGACTGTGAACCGCTTTTGTGTTTTGCGCAGCAAGTGAATGGCTACGGTAAAGCGGGGGATGTATTTTTAGGCATTTCTACAAGTGGTAATAGTAAGAATGTGCTCTATGCGGCGACCACCGCACATGCAAAAGGCATGAAAGTGATTGGTCTGACAGGGGCTAGAAACAGTAAGCTGGAGCAGATGAGCGATGTGTGTATCAAGGTTCCACAGACAGAAACTTATATGATCCAAGAGCTACATTTGCCAGTTTACCACTGCCTGTGCTTGATGCTTGAAGATGTATTTTTTGGAGAAACAAGGAATGAGTAAAGAAAAGACAATTTTGTTTGTGATGCCGAGACTTCCATTTCCGGCATCTTCTGGTAGAAAAACATCATTATATCATTATTGCAGAATTCTATCGGAAGAACTGGGCTATAGGTTGGTAGTTGCAGCATTTTTAGAGAGCGGTGACGATCCTGCACAGAAACCGGAATTTATTGATAAATTAATTATACTCCCAAGGGCGTCTGCAAAAAATCGCATATTAGAAATTGTAAAAGATTCTATTCTTTTACGTAAAAAACCGATGCAAGTGGCATTGTACTGGAGTTCTGAAGCCAAAGGGATGGTAGATGAGCTTGTTGCAAAGGAACATCCGCAGTATGTGATTGGAGATATGGTTCGTAGCACCGAATACATAAAGGATGTTGATTCTTTTAGAATTGCAGACTTGGATGATAGAATTTCGCTACGATACAAAAGACAGTTAGACAATGACATTGATGGAATAAATCCATACGGAGCATTTCTTTATACTGTACCGAAAGCTCTGCGGGCAATAATGCTGGCTAGACCTTTAAAGTTAGCAGTAATGAAGAATGAGGTTGCTTTGTTAGAAAAATATGAAAAAGAAATTGGACGGATATGCGAAAAGACAATATTTGTTGCAGAAAAAGAAGTTCAGGAATTTAATCAGGAATTAAAACAAGACAAGGCTGTTGCAGTTCCGATAGGGGTGGATGTGGATTATTTCCATTACCGTGAACCTAAAGCATCAAAGAATGTGGTTGGCTTTTTAGGTGCGATGAGTGTAGCACATAATGAGAATGCAGCGCGGCATTTTATTTCAGAAATTCTCCCAATTGTTTTGAAAAAGGTTCCGGATACAGTGTTCATGGTTATTGGCGGCGGTGCATCTGAAGAATTGCGCAAACTTGAATCAGAGCATGTGCATTTTACTGGACGTGTAGAGGATGTCCGAAATTATCTGGAACAGTGTAAGGTTTTTGCTTGCCCAATGACATTTGGAAGTGGAATAAAGACCAAAAATCTTGAAGCGATGGCGATGGGGCTTCCGGTTGTAACGACAAGTATTGGAGCAGAGAATATAAACGCTGTGAACGGTAAGGATTGGATTGTTCAAGATGATAGTGCCAAGTATGCAGATAGCATTACTGATTTACTGACAAATGATGCAAAGAGATGTTTAATCGGAAAAAATGGAAGTGACTTTATTAGAAATAATTTCACTTGGAGTGTTGCAAGAAAGAAATTCGAAGAATTGTTGATAGAATAATCAGGTGGGAAGAGTGTAAACATGAAGGTAAAAAATATTATTGTTGTTTGTGATTTTGCAAATATAACTGGTGGTGCTGAGAGGGTAGCTATTACAAGTGCTGTTTCACTTGCGGAAACGGGCAGCAATGTTGTCATGTTTACAGGAAAAGGTCCGATATGTGATGAGCTAAAAAATAGCAACGTACATGTTATATGCCTGAATCAAGAGGAAGCAATAAAAGACAGCAACAGGTTGCGTGGAATCATCAGAGGAATTTACAATCGTTCTGCACGGCAGGAGATGGAGAAGCTGTTAAAAGAGTATGATCCTAAAGATACAGTTATCCATATGCACGGCTGGTCAAAGGTACTGAGTTCATCCATTTTTATTCCAATTAAGAGGATGGGATTTAAAGTTCTTGTGACAATGCATGACTACTTTTTACAATGTCCAAATGGTTGTTGCTATGACTTTCAAAAGAAGGAGATATGCGAAAGAAAAGCAATGAGCGTTGATTGTGTATTGTGCAACTGCGACAAAAGAAACTATATATATAAATTGTACAGAATTATCCGCCAGATTGGTATGCTTAGGCTGGTGAATGGAACAGAATTGTATATCGCATTTATCTCAAAATTTAATAAGAATGTTTCTGAAAAAAGAATTCCATTTCACTATAAAAAAATGATGATTCTGAATCCAATCAATGTCAAATTGCAAACAATAGTTCCTGCTAGCGATAATAAAAAGTATTTATATATTGGTCGTTTGTCATATGAAAAAGGAATTGATTTCTTTTGTGAGGGGATTACAAAGGCTGGAGTGAGTGGAATAGTAATTGGCTCTGGTGACAGACTGGAAGATTTGAAAAATAAATATCCAAAGATAGAATTTGTTGGCTGGAAACAACAGACAGAGATGAAGGAGTATATCCTTCAGGCGCGTGCGTTGGTTTTTCCATCGGTATGGTATGAAGGTGCTCCGTTGACTATTCCAGAGGTAATGGGAGGCTATTGCCTGCCATGTATTGTATCAGATTGTTCAGCAGGTAGAGATTACATTGAACAGGATTATAACGGACTGATTTACTCTGGGAAAAATGTGGAAGCGCTTTGTGAATCTATCTGTCGTATGGAAAATGATGAGCTTGTAATTAAGTTACAGTCTAACATTGAAAAATATTTCAATAGAGAAAAGTATTCTTCGGAACATCATGTTAAAAAACTGATGGAGTGCTATGAACGAATGCTTAGCGAGGAGTAAGAATCATGTTTTTTGTTCATAGAGTTTTAATAAATGCCAGACGGATAGCGGTAACTTCATATTATCGTTTCATATATAGAGATAGATTTGTATATGGGAAGCATTTTAAATTCAGAGGGAATTTTAAACTGTATATTGAACCTACAGGGTGTATTGAATTTGGCGATAATTGTTTTGTGAATAATTATTTTTCAGCGACGTCGATAAAAGAAATTAAAATTGGAAATGATTGCATTTTTGGTGAGGGCGTTAAAATTTATGACCATAACCATAAGTACAGAGAGAAGGATGCTGGAATTCCGATTCATTCGCAAGGATTCACAAGCAAGGAGGTCTCTATAGGAAATAACTGCTGGATAGCTAGCAATGTAACAATCCTTGCAGGAGTGCATATAGGCGATAATTGTGTAATTGGCGCAAACTGCTTAATTTATAAGGATGTTCCAACAGGATCTGTTATTAAACATAAGGAAGAATTACTGGGGGGGGGTACGATGAAGCCTAAAGTTTCTATTATCATCCCTGTATATAAAGTGGAGAAATTCCTCAACAGATGTCTGGATTCTGTGCTAGGACAGACACTTAAAGAGATTGAGATTATACTCGTGGATGACGGATCACCTGACAATTGTGGAAGAATCTGTGATGAGTATGCTGCCAAGGATAAGCGAGTTATCGTAATCCACAAAAAGAATGCCGGGGTATCAGCAGCAAGAAATAGTGGACTTGAAGTGGCATCAGGTGAATTCGTTGGATTTGTAGATAGTGATGATTACGTTGCCGCTACGATGTTTGAAGATATGTATCGGCAAGCAGTCTTGGCTGATGCAGAGATGGCTATGTGCCAATTTGCAATTACTGATGGTGCGACTGATCAACTTGTACATAGGTTTTCGGGTGATGACTTCAATGTGCTGAGATTTGACAATAAGAAAGCCTTTGAGCTCATAGCTGATTTTAGCTGCCCGGTTCAGGTAACGGTATGGAATAAACTGTTTAGGAGCGAACTTATCCAGAATCTGCGTTTTGATACCAGTAAAAGAATGGCAGAGGATTTGGAATTTTTGATGCGCGCTTTATTTAGAAGCAAAACGGTTGTTTATGTACCGTATGCGCTCTATGCGTATTATGCGCAACGTGAGGGTGCGGCAACATTTCATGCTGATCACAGCATCGCATGGTATTTGGAACAGAACAGCAACATTACCTCCATTATGGATGAAGTTGCACAGAACTGTGCCTCTATGAAAAAACTGGCTATAGGATATAAATGCGTAAATGGCGATCTTTCTATTGCAAATGCGATGGTTCGTGCAGGAAAACTGGATTCAGAGGCTGTGAAGCTCGCGAAGAAAGATTTAAAGAATAATATATGGGAAATTATGACATCAGAACTTCATGCAGTAAAGAAGGTTCAGATGTTGCTGTTTATTGTTAGCCCAGCACTGTATATGAAGGTTATGAAGAAAAAGCTAGTTGGATAATAAGGAGAAAATATGTCAAAGATTGCAGTAATAACGTTACATTATATTAGAAATTATGGCTCTGTGCTCCAGACCTATGCAACACAAAAAAAGCTGGAGTTGATGGGGCATAAGGTTGAGATTATTGACTATGTTAGACCGAATGCGGAAGAAGATGCTATGCTCAAAGATGGGCTTGAGAGCAAGCATTTTGGAAAAAATGTATTGAAGTCAGTAGCGTATGTCGCATTGAAAAAAATAGAAAATATAAAGAGAAATAAGGTCTGTGTGATTTTTTTAGCACAAAATGTATCACTGACAAGAAGATATAAAGACTATGATGATTTAAAAAAGAATCCACCGGTAGCCGATGTGTATTGCACTGGAAGCGATCAAACTTGGAATAGCGAATACAATGGTGGCGTTCTTCCAGCATACTATTTGGAATTTGCTCCCGATGGAAAAAAACGAGTTGGTTATGCGGTCAGCATTGGTATGAACTCAATTAAGGAAGATGAACGTGCCGAAATGAGTAATTATGTACACAAGTACAGCGCAATTTCGGTGCGTGAAAATAGAGCTAAAGAACTTTTGGAAGAACTTGGATATAAAAATGTTGAACACATCCTTGACCCGACGCTTGTGCTGAATAAAGAGGAGTGGAGTGACATGATTGCTCCACGGATGATTCGGGAAAAATACATTATCATTTATCGCTTAAATCCTAATTCAGAGATGGAACGGTTCGCCAAAGAACTTTCTGAAAAAACGGGCTGTAAGATTGTCAGAATGAGCTATTATCTGAACCACTTAAAAGAACAGGGGAAAATGATCTATACACCGACAGTGAATCAATTTTTGTCGTTGATCAACTATGCAAATTATGTGATTACGGATTCATTTCATTGTACAGCTTTCTCTTTGAATTTCAATAAAGAGTTTTTCATTTTTTATCCAGGCAAATATAATTCCAGATTGCAGAGTGTGCTGGAACTGACAGGAACAGAACATCGTGTAATGAATGACAAGAAGAAATACGAGCCGATTGACTTTACAAAGGTCAATAAGGTGCTTGAACGCGAAAGAGCGAAAGCAACATCGTTTATTCAAAAGAATTTTTGATTGAGGAGCAGATAGGGGGGAGAAGTGAACCGGATGAACAACATAGAGCTTTTTCATGAAAAGAAAAATTGCTGCGGATGCGGTGCGTGTTATAGTATATGCCCGAAAAAAGCGATAAAAATGAAAGAAGATCAAAACGGATTTATTTATCCCCAGATTGATAAAGACAAGTGTGTGCAATGTGGTTTATGCAAGATGGTATGTAATTATCAAAAGAACCATGAGGCATTTAAACCGATTGCGGGATATGCTGCAACAAATACAGATCATGATCAGTTAATGAAATCATCCTCTGGAGGTGCATTCAGCGCATTTGCGACAGAAATACTTCGCAATGGTGGTGTTGTATATGGTGCATCCTACGAGATGAAGAACGGAAACTATACATTGCAGCATATAAGAATTAATACTCTTGAGGAACTTCCAAAAGTTCAAGGTTCCAAATATGTGCAGAGCTATATTTTTGATGTTTTGCCATGTATTAAAAAGGACCTTGAATCAGGCAAGAAAGTTCTTTTTTCTGGTACACCATGTCAGGTGGATGCTCTGAAGGGTTACTTAAAAAAGAAATATGACAATCTCATTACGGTTGATATAATCTGTCATGGTGTTCCTAGTCAGAAACTTTTGAATGATTACATCCACACGCTTTCAGATAGCGTAGAGACTTTTGAATTTAGGGATAAGAAAAAAGGCTGGAAGGATTTTTATATCAAATATGGTATAAATAAAAAGTCAAGGCATATTCATTGTCGAGTCTCTTCATTTTACGAGTATTTTCTCCAGGGTGAGACTTATCGCGAGAATTGTTATAGCTGTAAATATGCGTCTGAAATGCGGTATAGCGATATTACGATCGGAGATTATTGGGGCATCGAACATGAACATCCGGAACTTTTTAGAGATAAAAAGTGGAAAGACAGAGTATATGATGGCATTTCTTGCGTTTTGGCTAATACAGAGAAAGGTATGGAGCTAATAGCAGATACAGCTTCGTTGGAATTAGTCGCATCCAACTATACACGAATTTCGGCAAATAATGGACAACTGAGAAAACCATCCCATTATAGCGAGGAACGAGAGAAAATTATGAAACTGTATCATGCGAAGGGGTATGATGCAGTCGATGAAGAATTTAAAAAGAGTCTTGGAATAAAAAGAGTAATGCTGACTTTAAAAGCATCAATTCCGGTTGGACTAAAAAAGAAGCTGAAAGAGCTGGTGGAAAAAGGTTAAAGAGGAGAGAATAGCAATGGCAATATATTTTGTATTAGCTGTATTTATATATATATACGGAAACTTGTATCGAGCAAATAGTTCCGATAGACGAAGAAAGATTTATCTGATTGTGACTTTTGGTGCTTTGATTTTAGTAGCAGGATTAAGAGCTCCAAGTGTTGGAACGGATTTGGCGGGGCACTATGCAAAACGTTACAATATGATTGGTTCCTACAGTTGGTCACGGATTCCTGAATTTTCAGCTACGATTGGCTATGAAATTGGATATTGCTATTTTACTAGATTCTTATATGTTTTTTCAAGCGACGTACAATTTTTTATTTTTGCAACTTCTTTTCTGATGTGTGCGGCATTCGGCTATTTTATTTATAAGGAGTCGATGGATGTTATACTAAGCACTGAGCTTATGCTATTCACTTGTTTTTATTATCGATTTATGACAATGATGAGGCAGGGACTGGCGATTTCAATCATATTGGTTGCCTATACATTGATGAATAACAGCGAAAGAAGGCTAAAGGATTATATAAAATTTGCATTGTTGATATTGTTGGCATCAACCTTTCACAGCTCAGCCATTTTGTGTATACTGATGATTCTGTTTGATCGGCTAAGGTTCACAAAAAAGCAAATAATCATTGGTGTAGGAGTAATGGTGGTTTTTTACTTGTTTTATATGAATTTCTATACGGCCGCACTCAATTTCTTTGGAACAGGAAATAATTATGAACGATATTTGACAAGTGCATCGGAAGGTGTTGGACATATAAATCTCCAGACGATTTATAATTTCATCCTTGCATTTGTGCCATTTTTACTAGGCTATTATGTTTTGGTATGGGAAAAGAAAACAGAAAAGCATCTTTTTAAAGATGATGAGAGTATGTATTGTTTGGCGAAAAATGAGAGCTTTTTACTATACATGGTTTTGATAGCGTCGACATTTAACTTGCTGGTTTTTCGCATGAATATTCTGAACAGATTTTCGCTATACTTTACACCTTTTGTTTTGATTCTTTGCCCTTATGCAATCAGTTCAATGAAGTTGAAATCCAATAAGCCAATTGTTAGAGCTTGCATATATTTCATGTTCGGCTTTTACTTTGTTTGGCTGACGATAACTAAGGCAGCAGAATTCTATGGAGTAGTACCATATCAATTTATGTGAGAGTGCGAAAATATGAAAGATAGAAAAATACTTATTATGGTTAGCAGTTTTACTCAAAATAATGGAGTAACGAATAGTATCATGAATAATTACGATGAACTGATTAAAAGCTCAAAGTGTGTTGATTTTTTAGTGCTAAAAAATGTTGATACAGCTAACGAAAAAAAAGCTATTAAAAATGGAAGTAAATTGTATTTAATACCAAAAGCAGATTCTTATATTAGCAAAAAGAAGATGAAATTTTTGGATGAAATTATGGCGCAACGGTATGATGTTGTTCATGTAAATGTGCCGAATCATAATGGAGCGGCCGTTCTATTGTCTGCTTACAAAAACAAAGTTCCGGTTAGAGTGTATCATAGCCATGCTCAGAAGCTGGCAGATACTTACAAAAATAAAATCAAATCTTTTGTTTTTGATAATTTGTGTTCAACGTTGTCTAATGCACATTTAGCTTGTTCTACAGCAGCAGGTGACGAAATCTTTGGAACAGGAAATTTTAAGATTCTCCCCAATGGAATCCATGCCGAAAAATATGTATTCAACATGGAAAATAGAAATCAAATTCGTGAAGCCCTTGGACTGACAAAGGCCATTGTAGTAGGAGTAGTCGGTCGAATGAGCTATTTAAAGAATCCTTTTTTTTCAATTAAGGTGTTTGCTGAGTTCCAGAAACTAGTGCCAAATGCCAGACTATTATGGCTAGGAGCGGGGGAACTGGATGAACCTGTTAAAGAGTTAGCTAAAGAACTTGAGGTTGAGGATAAGTGTTTGTTTATGGGAAGTGTGGGTGATGTTGAAAAGTGGTATTCTGCAATGGACATACTTCTTTTCCCTTCTAAAATGGAGGGATTAGGAATGGTTGCAGTCGAGGCACAAACATCTGGTTTGTTTTGTATTGCTTCAGATCAAGTTCCAGAAGACACAAAACTTACAGAAAATATCAGGTATTATTCTTTAAATGATACTCCTGCTGAATGGGCTAAAAAGATGCTGGATGAGCAAGCAAATTGGAAAAAGCCAAGGATATCGCATTTGGATGAAATAAGTGAAGCAGGTTATAACATTGATTCAAGTAAAATAACATTGGTTACTCTTTATGATAGCTTTTTGAATGCTGTTCATAGATAGTAAGTGAGAGGATTATTAAGGTCAGATGAAAAAAGTAGGTATAATTTCACTTTACTATAATAGTAAAAATTACGGTGGCTTATTGCAAGCCTATGCTTTGAATAAGTATATTAGCGAATTGGGATATGACAGTGAACTAATCTCTTATAAAAGAGAGAATATAAAGCCGCTATATTTGCCGCCACAACAGACGAAAATGCAGAAACTGGTAAAAATGGGCATTGCTGAAGTTGTATGGCGCGTATATTCTAAGATAGTAACAAGATTCTTTGCAAAGCGGTATTCAGAACGCTTGAATTCGCGTACAGAAAAAGTATCGGAATTTAGAGAAAAATCTATTAGGCATTCTAAAGTTTATACAGAAGAAACAATTTCTGAGTGTAAAAAGGAATATGATATTTTTATAAGTGGAAGCGATCAGATCTGGAAACCAGGTGTGGTTGATGATGGATATGTATTCAATTTTTTAAATGCTAGAGATCATAAAATTGTTTTTTCATATGCATCAAGCGTATCGGTAAACAACCTGCCGGATGTGTATATTCAATATATGAAAAAGGCATTAGCTAAATATTCTGCTGTTTCGTTAAGAGAAGAGGCAACGGTGGAGCAGTTTAAAAGGTGCATTTTTGATAACACAAAGCATGTATTAGATCCGACACTTTTAGTAGACAGAGAAAGTTGGCATGAGTTAGCAGGAAAGCAGCGCATCAATGAAAAGTATATTTTTTGTTATATGCTTGGTGATGACCGAAATCAAAGAAAACAAATAAAAGAATTTGCAAAGAAAAAAGGATTAAAGCTTGTCACAATCCCGCATATTGTTAATAGCAGCGTTTTTCAGTTTAAGACACAGGATTGGCATTTTGGTGATGTGCAGTTATATGATGTTGGAATTCCAGAATTTCTTAGTCTTATCCAGCACGCAGAAATTGTTGTAACGGATTCATTCCATGCAGGTGTATTTTCCTATGTTTTTCACAAGGAATTTTATTTGTTAGAGAGACCAACAAGTAATCCTGAAGACGTGATGAACGTTAGAATATATGATTTAGTGAAACTGTACGGAACACCGGATAGAGTGGTATCTGTTAATGAAAATTTGGTAACAAAAACGGTTGCTCCAATCGACTATTCGATTGTTGACAAAAATGTTTTGACTATGCAAAAATCTTCCAGAAAATTTTTGAGTAATGCATTGAAAGGCTGAACATTGCAAATTACATTGAGGTTCAAATGATGAAAGGTTAAAACAGAGAATTTTGAAAAATGGAAAAGATGATTAATCAGCGAAAAACCGGTGTTGTATTATCATATGCTGGTGAATTAGTAAAAATATTAGTTAGTTTAATTTATACACCCATAATGCTACGCCTTTTGGGACAAAGTGAGTATGGGTTATATCAGTTAGTATATTCTGTGGTTTCTTACTTGAGTCTTTTAAGTTTGGGATTTGGAAGTTCTTACTTACGGTTTTATTCAAGGTATAAAGCACAGAAAGATGAAGATGGCGTTGCAAAGTTGAACGGAATGTTCATGCTTATTTTCTGTTCTATTTCTATTATCTGTGTTTTATGTGGACTCGTAATGATAGGAAATATTCGTGGCATTTTTGGTACGGGCCTTACAGAAAGCGAATATGCTACTGCTAAAGTTTTGATGGGACTACTCATTATAAACCTTGCGATGACGTTTCCGAACAGTGTATTTAACTGCTCAATTACGGCGCACGAAAAGTTTCTGTTTCAAAAACTGCTGATACTTCTTCAGAATTTATTTAGCCCGTTTTTGACCCTGCCGTTACTTATAATGGGATACGGGTCAATAGGAATGGTATCTATAACGACATTCCTTACCTTTTTGTTATTGATATCTAATATGTTTTACTGTTTTAAGAAGTTGCATATTAGATTTGCATTCAGAGGACTTCAGGTTGGTTTACTTAAGGAAATGTGGGTATTCACTTTTTTTATTTTCCTAAATCAAATTATAGATCAAATTAATTGGAGCGTAGATAAATTTTTATTAGGTAGATTTGCTGGTACGACAGCAGTTGCCGTATACGGAGTAGGCGGACAGATTAATACATTATATCTTCAGTTTTCTTCGTCCGTGTCAAATGTTTTTGTTCCCAAAGTTAATCGTATTGTTGCCGAGACAAATGATAATGATCAATTGACTATACTTTTTACAAAGGTTGGTCGAATTCAGTTTATGGTTTTAGGACTGATTTTGTCTGGATTTATATTTTTTGGAATTCCTTTTGTAAAAATTTGGGCTGGGCCAGAATACGGTGCTTCGTATGCTGTGGCACTGTTGCTTATTATTCCTGTTACAGTTCCCTTAATACAAAATCTTGGAATTGAGATTCAAAGAGCCAAGAATATGCATAAGGCAAGGGCAGTTGTCTATTTGGCAATTGCGATTGCCAACGTATTTATCAGCATTCCACTGATTAAACTTATGGGACCAGCTGGTGCTGCGCTTGGGACAGCTATTTCTCTTATTGCGGGCAATGCCATCTTCATGAACTGGTATTATCATGCCCGAATTGGAATGAACATGATTTATTTTTGGAAAGAGATTGCAAAGTTTATCCCGGCATTGATTGCACCTTGTGTAGTCGGATTTTTCATTATGAAATTTGCCAATATTACGGGACTTGTTAAACTGGGAGTGTTTGCAATTGTCTATACAGTTGTGTACGGACTCTCAATGTATTTCTTAGGAATGAATGAAGAAGAAAAGCAGCTTGTTATGGGTCCAATTAGAAAAATCTTAAGGAAATAAAGAGATGAAAGAAAAGAAAGAATATTGGCAAAGCATCCGGGGAATCTGTATATTGGCGGTTGTATTGATTCATTCCTTAGGTGGATTTAATTATTCTACTGGATATGGTGTAGAGTTCGTTGTTCTTCGCCAGGTTATCAATTTTGCAGTTGCTACATTTGTTTTTATGGCTGGTTATTTTGTGAATGTCGATGCCTTGTCTGATAAAGAATTCAGTTATAAACACTGGATAATTTATCGGGGGGGCGACTGTGTATCCCATTTATGATTTGGTCGCTACTGTATAGTGGACTTGAGCTATTAAAAATCGTACACAGTGGCAATGAGATTCATTGGTTTGGATTTGTTTACCGATTTATTGTTGGAAAGTCAGCAACTCCATTTTACTATATTGTCGTTTTGATGCAGCTTACGATGATGACGCCTTGGCTAGTCAAAACTGTAAAACAAAAAGGAGTTATCAGTAGAATTCTATGGTTAGTAACGCCGCTTTACTTAATGTATTTGTACGCTTGGAATTATATAGTTGGTATCTCACCACGTCTATATGAAACATTATTCCCAGCATGGTTTGTCTTTTATTATTTAGGAATTCATGTGCGCTGTGGATGGAAATTGAAATGCAATGGATATGCGGCGGCAGGTGCGCTCGCATTAAGTTGCGTTGAAGCGGTTGGATTGAGAGCAGTAGGATTCGATATTGGATTCTATACGAGTCAGATAACAGTTGGTTCATTTCTTTATTCTGTTACCATAATTGGCTGTCTTCTAAAGAAAAATGAAAATAATCGTAGTGGCTGTCACTTGCTATCAAAGATAGGCGATTGCTCATATGGAATTTTCTATATTCACATGGCAGTGCTGATGATTGTTGGTAGAATTATAGAATGTGAAAACTGGTATGCTTATTGGGCATTGCGATTTGTACTGACATCATTCATTAGTTACATCGTAGTTCATCTTGCTCAGATGACATTGAAGAATCATAAAAAATTGTTGCGGTATATTGGATTTGTATAAAAGGTACTGGAAGAGGAGGATATACTAGTGAAGCCAGAAAAAGTATATGCTTGTTATAGTAAAGATAAAGATGTGAGATTGAGCAGTTCTTCTGGAGCGGTATTTTCTTCTCTGGCAGAGTATGTGCTTAATAAGAATGGCATTATTTATGGTGTCGCGATGTCTGAAGACTGCTATTCTGCAGAATTTATTGCAGTTACGGATCGAAGTGAACTAATAAAACTCCGTGGATCAAAATACCTGCAAGCAAAAGTTGGGGATACATTTAAGAAAGTTAAGGCAGAATTGCAAGCAGGAAAACTTGTGTTATTTACAGGAACAGGTTGCCAAGTAAACGGGTTAAAGAAGTTTTTGGGAAAAGATTATGAAAACTTAATCTGCATGGATGTAATTTGTCACGGAGCACCATCACCTGCATTGTGGAGAGAATACGCACAATATCAAGAAAAAAAGTCTGGTGGAAAGCTGAAAGGAATTAACTTTCGCTGCAAAGATGAAAGTTGGACTGATTTTGGCATGAAGGAAGTTTTGGAAAATATTCCAGAAGATTCCGTAAAAAAGTTTTACATATCTAAAGATAAAGACCCATATATGCAAATGTTTCTGAGAGATTACTGCCTACGTCCTTCTTGCTATGAGTGTGTGGCTAAAAAAGAGAAAATGTCTGATTTAACTGTCGCGGACTTCTGGGGAATTAAAGAAGCTGCCCCGGAAATGAATGATGGGTTAGGAACCTCTCTCGTATTGATTCGAACCCAAAAAGGAAAAGAAATATTTAACTACATCAGTTGCAAAATGAAATTAAAAGAGGTGACATACGAAGCTGGTGTAAAAGGAAATCCTGCTGAATACAAGTCATGTGCAAGACCGTCACAAAGAGATACTTTTTTTGATGATATGCACACAATGAGTTTCGAAGAACTGGAAGGAAAGTATGCTGCTCCGATAAAATATTCCTTGAAAACAAGAGCAAAAAGGAAAGTAAAGAAAATAATTAAAAAAATGCTTCGAGTAGTCGGGGGGGCAGAGAGTAATACAGAATATGGATTACTCCTTGTGTTTCGTGTTTGATTGTAAGGAGAATAAAAAATGTCAAAATACTTTGGAACGGACGGCTTCCGCGGAGAAGCCGGAATTACATTAACAGCGGATCACGCCTATAAGGTTGGTCGCTTCTTAGGCTGGTATTACAATGCTTTACGTGAGCGCAATGGTGATACCGACCCTGCCCGTATCGTCATTGGCAAGGATACTCGTCGGAGTTCGTACATGTTCGAGTACAGCCTGGTCGCGGGCCTGACAGCCTCCGGGGCGGATGCCTACCTGCTGCATGTTACGACTACCCCGTCCGTGGCCTACATTGCCCGCGTGGATGACTTCGATTGCGGCATTATGATCTCCGCCAGTCACAATCCGTACTACGACAATGGCATCAAGCTAATCGACTGCTACGGCGAGAAAATGCCTGAGGAGACTCTGCTGCTGGTGGAAGACTACATCGACGGCAAACTCCATGTCTTTGATAAGGACTGGCCAGAGCTGCCCTTTGCTCATCGTGAGCACATCGGCTGCACTGTGGACTATGTGGCAGGTCGCAACCGCTACATGGGCTACCTGATCTCGCTGGGCATCTACTCCTTTAAGGGTGTCAAGGTCGGTTTGGATTGCGCCAATGGTAGCTCCTGGAATATCGCAAAGTCCGTGTTCGATGCGCTTGGCGCAGATACCTATGTCATCAATAATAATCCGAATGGTCTGAACATCAATAACAATGCAGGTTCAACCCATATCGAGGGCCTTCAGAAGTTTGTTGTGGAGAAGGGCTTGGATGTTGGTTTTGCTTACGATGGTGATGCCGACCGCTGCCTGTGCGTGGACGAAAAGGGAAATGTTATCACTGGCGACCATATCCTTTACATTTACGGTTGCTACATGAAGGAACGTGGTAAGCTGTTAAATAATACTGTTGTCACCACAGTTATGTCCAACTTTGGTCTCTACAAGGCTTTCGATGAGCAAGGTATCAGTTACGCTAAGACCGCTGTCGGCGATAAGTATGTTTATGAGTATATGGACAAGAACGGCTGCCGTATCGGCGGTGAGCAAAGCGGCCATATCATCTTCTCCAAGTATGCGAGCACTGGCGATGGCATTCTGACCAGCCTGAAAATGATGGAAGTCATGCTGGCTAAGAAGAAGCCGATGAGTGAGCTGGCAGCACCGCTGAAGATTTATCCGCAGGTGTTGGAAAATGTCCGTGTGACCGATAAGAAGGCTGCACAGAATGATCCTGTTGTTCAGGAAGCTGTGACTAAGGTTGCTGAAGCACTGGGCGATACTGGTCGTATTCTGGTGCGTGAGTCCGGCACTGAGACTGTGGTGCGTGTCATGGTGGAAGCGCCAGATCATGATACTTGCCAGAAGTATGTTGACGAAGTGGTTAATGTGATCTGCGAAAAGGGATATAAGGCGTAAAGTCAATGACGACTCTGGCAATTACCCGGAGTCGTTTTGCATAAAAGGGAAAGTATAATAGAGAATTAAACAACGGGAGGGATAAACCTATGTGTGGAATCGTTGGTTTTACAGGAAACCGACAGGCAGCACCGATTTTGTTGGACGGTCTGTCAAAGTTGGAATATAGAGGATATGACTCGGCCGGACTGGCTGTCCGTGATGGAGAAAATCTGGCTCAGGTCGTGAAAGCAAAAGGTCGACTGTCCAATCTGATTGAGAAAACAGATGGAGGTAAGGCATTAAAAGGAACCTGTGGTATTGGTCATACTCGTTGGGCGACCCACGGTGAGCCGAGCCAAACCAATGCACATCCGCATGTTTCAGGTAACTGTACCCGTTCTGGTTCCGGAGCAGTGGAGTCTGAGGTCGTTGGCGTACATAACGGCATCATCGAGAACTATACCGAACTGAAAGAAAAGCTGCTGAAGCACGGGTATACATTCTATAGTCAGACGGATACGGAAGTGGTTATCAAGCTGGTGGACTACTATTATAAAAAGTACAACCTCGGTCCTATTGATGCCATCGCTAAGACGATGGTGCGTGTCCGTGGTTCCTACGCTCTTGAGCTGATGTTCCGTGACTATCCGGGAGAAATCTGGGTTGCTCGTAAGGATAGCCCGATGATCATCGGTATCGCGGATGGTGAGACTTATGTAGCTTCGGATGTTCCGGCAATTCTGAAATACACTCGCAATGTGTATTATATTGGAAACCTTGAGTTTGCAAAACTTGTTCCGGGTGAGGCTCATTTCTATGACCTGAATGGTGATGAAATCGAAAAGCAGACTACCGAGATCAAGTGGGATGCAGAAGCGGCTGAAAAGAGCGGCTTTGAGCATTTCATGATGAAAGAGATCCATGAGCAGCCGAAAGCTGTCCAGGATACTCTTAATTCCGTAATCAAGAACGAAGTTATCGATCTGTCCAGCGTGGAGATTACCGAAGATGAGATTAAGAATTTCGAGCAGATTTATATTGTTGCTTGTGGTTCTGCATGGCATGTGGGCATGGCTGCTCAGTATGTGCTGGAAGATATGGCAGACATCCCGGTGCGTGTGGAACTTGCCTCTGAGTCCCGCTACCGTAAGATGCCGCTCAATCAGAAGGCACTGGTGATCGTTGTTAGCCAGTCTGGTGAGACAGCGGATACACTGGCAGCATTGCGCCTTGCAAAAGAAAAGGGCATCACCACAATGGCAATCGTTAATGTGGTGGGCAGCAGCATCGCGCGTGAAGCGGATAAAGTGTTCTACACACTTGCTGGACCGGAAATCTCTGTTGCTACGACAAAGGCATACAGTGCACAGCTTGCCGCTATGTACTGCCTGGCAGTGCAGTTTGCGAAGGTCAGAGGCAAAATCACGGATGAGCAGTACAGCTATTATATTTCTGAACTGCAGACTATCCCGGAGAAGATACAGAAGATTCTGGAAGACAAAGAGCGTATCCAGTGGTTCGCGGCAAAGTACGCCAACGCTCATGATGTGTTCTTTGTTGGTCGTGGTATCGACTATGCAGTCAGCCTGGAAGGCAGCTTGAAGCTGAAAGAAATCAGCTATATCCACTCCGAGGCATACGCAGCAGGTGAGCTGAAGCACGGCACCATCAGCCTGATTGAGCAGGGAACACTGGTCATCGGTGTGCTAACTCAGAGTGAACTGTATGAGAAGACTGTAAGCAATATGCTGGAGTGCAAGAGCCGTGGGGCTTATCTGATGGGACTGACTACTTATGGCAAGTACGAGATTGAAGATCAGGTGAACTTCACAGTCTATGTCCCGAAGGTAGATGAGCACTTTGTTGGCAGTCTAGCTGTGATTCCACTTCAGTTGCTGGGCTACTATGTGTCCGTCGCCAAGGGTTTGGATGTAGATAAGCCGAGAAATCTTGCAAAGAGTGTGACGGTGGAGTGATTGGATATGGAAAGAGAAATACCGGTACTATATAAAAGAAAAGAAGAATGCTGTGGATGTACAGCCTGTTATGCTATCTGTCCGAAAGAAGCCATTTCTATGGTAGAGGATGAAGAAGGATTTGAGTATCCACAGATAGATGAAAGCAAATGTGTGCGGTGCTATCAGTGCATTAAGGTATGTCCGATAAAAGCAGCACGAGCACAGTAAGGAGAAAAGAAATAAATGAACACAACATTACTTATCATGGCCGCTGGAATCGGCAGCCGATTTGGAACAGGAATAAAACAGTTGGAGCCGGTCGATGATGCAAACCATATCATCATGGATTACTCAATTCATGATGCGATTGAAGCTGGTTTCAATCATGTGGTCTTTATCATCCGTAAGGATATCGAGAAGGAGTTCAAAGAGGTCATCGGTGATCGTATTGCTGCTATTTGCTCTTCTCATGATGTAACTGTGGACTACGCATTTCAGGATATCAACGATATTCCGTGAGAACTTCCGGCAGGCCGTACAAAGCCGTGGGGAACCGGTCAGGCTGTGCTTGCAGCGAAAAAAGTGATTGATACCCTATTCATTGTGATCAATGCAGATGATTACTATGGCAAGGAAGGCTTCAAGGCTGTCCATGAGTATCTGGTGAATGGCGGCAAGTCCTGTATGGCAGGCTTTGTGCTGAAGAACACCCTGTCTGATAATGGCGGTGTGACTCGTGGTATCTGCAAGATGGACGAGAATGACAACTTGACTGAGGTTGTGGAGACCAAGAACATCGTGAAGAATGCTGATGGAGCAGAGGCAGACGGTGTGGTTGTTGATGTGAATTCTCTGGTATCCATGAATATGTGGGGCTTGACTCCTGATTTTCTGGATGTGCTGGAGAAAGGCTTCAAAGAGTTCTTTGAGAAAGAAGTGCCGGGCAATCCTCTGAAAGCTGAGTATTTGATCCCAATCTTCATCGGTGAACTGCTGGAGCAGGGAAAGATGTCGGTGAAGGTTCTGAAAACCAACGATACCTGGTACGGCATGACCTATCACGAAGATGTCGCAGCCGTAAAGGGTAGCTTCAAGAAAATGTTAGAGAAAGGCGTGTACAAAGCTGACCTGTTCAGTGACCTGTAAGCGATGGTGAAAAATTCGATTGATTTACTAGGAAATATTCTCACAAACATCCTGACTGCTCTTTATGAGCCGTTTGGGTTTTCGCTCCTTCTTTCTTTCCTTGCAATGTTTTTCTACCTGTATGCATATGAGCCTACTGCAGCAGGTAGAGGCTGGAAGAACGCTATAGTGACATGGTATCAGAAATTCAAAGAGAGTGTGTTCTTCAGGAAGTTGTTCCTATTAGCTTTCGTGACATCGATGATTTTGTTTCGAACCCTATTAAACCGAAATCTGTGGCTGAACCCGTTGTCCAAGATCATGGGAGGTTGGGGAATTTGGGCGACAGTAAATGGGGAAAGGCAACTGACAACCGAGTGCATCGAGAACATAATCATGATGGTGCCGTTTTCAGCAGTAGTGATGTGGACATTCGAAGAAAAGATAGGAAACGGCTGGAAGGAGATACTGTGGCAAAGTGGGAAGATAGCGTTCATCTTCTCGATAAGCATTGAGATGTTGCAATTATTGCTTCGCTTGGGTACGTTCCAGCTATCAGACATCTTCTACAACACAGTCGGTGGAATGATCGGTGGATTGATGTATTGTGCGGCGATGAAGGCAAGAAAGCGTCTGTAAAACTGGATGAAATTGTGATATACTAGGAGCGGTAGCTCCCTACGCTGCTCTTTAAATAATCACACACCTCTCCGTGGTGAGCAGCAGGCAACGATCTTATGATCGGCGAAGATGTGAGAAGAAAATATAGTAAAATATGACGGAGGAATCACATATGAATTTAGTACAACAATTTCAGAATCTATTTGATCCTTCTACGGCGTTGGGGGCATTTTTGATTAGTTTACTGGCGGGAGTTGTGTGTTCATTTTTGCTTGGTCGAAAATATCAAAAAGAAATTGACAAGAAAAATATTATTGAAGCAAAAAAAGCTAATTCAATTATTCAAGATGTTCGTAAAACTGGTAAATCAGATTTAGCGGATGAAAAAGTAAAAAAGTCTAATAGTATAAAGGTCGGAACAGTAACTGGCACAATCAAACAGGATGTTGAAGAATAAGGAAACGTACTATGCTGAAATATGCATTTGATAAAATAAAGGGATTATTCCGGAAAAATGGAAAACAGAATAGTATCGAGATTGGTACTATGGAAAATGGAAACATATATCAGGATTCGGTAGTTAAAATTGAAAATCCGGCAATAGCAATCAGCCATATAAAAGATAATCCAGAGGATTTAAAAATAACATTAGATTCTATCTCGAATGTGTTGCTAAAACCAAGTAAAGCCTTACCGCAAGGTTACCAAGTTGTTGTGAATATGAAAGACGGAAAAGCCGATATACATAGTGAGCCGTTAAATGAAGAAGCACGGGAGCGATATCCGCAGAAAGTAAAAGCAACGGCTAAAATTGTTATTCCTGTTGGTATGTCATTTCAAGAAGCATTAAATAGAGCTAGGATTTCGCAAACTCCTATTAATGTCGAAATGCTTGATATGCAAAAGATGATTGGAGATAATATTGATCCCTATCAGGAACAATTTCAAAAAGAATGGAGAGAGAATATATTTAAAATTGTTCCAGAAGAATTACCAGCGGGTATGAACTGTGTGATTGGAATCGATGGTATTCCATATAGGTATGATACAGTTATGAGAATACAACCAGTAGATCCAGATGCGGGCATAATTAAAATATCTAATGAAGAATACTCAACGGATTTTGTTTTAGCCTTGACGTACCATGTGGATACAAGAGCAACAGATTTCACATATCGATTTTCTGGAAAGTCCTGGAAAAGTATATATAAATTTTTGAATTTTATGAAGGCAGCAGTTCCAGGTAATAGATTGTTTGTTTGTGTGACAGAACAAAAGCAAGATTTATTTAGTGTAAAACTGGATCGGATTTTGTTTGACGATGAATATGACAACATCAATTATAATATCGATATTGCCAAAAGACTGCTAATGATTGAAAATCAATATGGAATTCAATTCCCAACGGATCAAGAGCCGTCCGATGAAGATATAGAATTAATAGGATTTTTGTCTAATAGCATTATGAATAAACCAAGCGGATTTACATGGGATAACTTTAATGCGACAGCAAATTTTCATGTAATAGAACCAGATGGAATAAATAGTGATGCTCGTTTAGAATTCAAAGAAACAGTAAGTATTACAATATTAGGACAAAAAATTACTGACTTGCTTGTAAGTGTTGAGCTTGAGTCAGTTAGAATTGCTAATTTAGATAGTATAAAAGAAGCAGTCAAAACACATAAAACCGAACAAATTCAAATTTCTCTAGTACCTGGAAATAGAGGGAATCATGGAACAAGAATTGTTCTATTATAAAATCAACATATGCTTTTGGCAAGTTTCAGGTGCAATATTATAAAAAAGGAAAGAGGTTATCACCTATGCCCAGAACGAAAGGCAGCAAGAATAAACCGAAAGTTACCAACGACTACGCATCTCAGATCGTAGAGAAGCAGGAGACTATTGCATCTCTGAATACTGAGATCGCATCCATCCAGAAAGCGATTGAAGAGCAGAAGAACACATTGAAAGAGAAGAAGACTGCTCTGAAGAAGGCCGAAAAAGAAGTGGCATCCCTGGAAGCGAAGAAGTCGAAGGCGGATGCTAAGGCCGCTGAAGAAGCAAAAAAAGCAGAAGCCGAGAGTGTACTGAAGAAGTTGCTGGCAAGCGGGATGAGTGCGGACGAGATTCTGGAAAAGCTGAAATAAACAAGAACCCAAAAAAAATAATGCCGTGTGGACAAACTGAACTCCAGGAGTTCACACGGTCTTTTTTGAAGGTAGCTGTATAGTTTATAACGAAAATAAAATGAGAATAAAAATGGAGCGTGAGAAAATGAACTTATCTAAAATACATCATATTGCAATCATCGTATCTGACTACGAAGCTGCTAAGGATTTCTATGTGAACAAGCTGGGATTCTCTGTTATCAGAGAGAACTACCGTCCAGAGCGTAAGGACTGGAAGCTGGATCTTCGTGTCAATGAGCACACAGAACTGGAGATTTTTGCTGAGGAAAATCCGCCGAAGCGTGTGAACCGCCCGGAGGCCTGTGGCCTACGTCACCTTGCGTTCTGCGTTGATAGCGTGGAGCAGACGGTGAATGAGCTGGCGGAGGTAGGGATTGAATGTGAGCCGGTTCGTGTAGATGATTACACCGGCAAGAAGATGACTTTCTTCCACGACCCGGATGGACTGCCGCTGGAGCTGCATGAGTAAAATGAAGAAAACAAGAAAACCCGGCGGCGGTCGGAAGAAGCTGAAGCCGGAGTACGATGCCGGGAAGAACCTAAAAGAGCAGATGGATGCTGCTGTGGCGCTTTATGGGGAGGACTGTTCTCTCCAATCTATCGCAGATGCGCTGAACCTTAACCCTATCAAGGTGAGAAAGCTGCTCATCACGGCTGGTGTGTATGAATCAGAAGTGGCTGAGAAAGTGCAGGACACTTTTGAAGAATATAGAGAAACGCAAGACTACAAAACCTCCATCCTCTCAACATCCTCTACTCTTCAGCTTTCCAAAGCCTCTGTTACCTCGTATCTGCCATATCAGAAAGGCGTGTACTTCCCAGGCACAGCAGATAAAGAGAAAATCAGTGTTGGTGCAGAACGGCAGCGGAGATACAGAGCGATGAAGCGGTGGAGGGCTGATCCGACAGAAGAAAACTTCTGGGGAGTGGTTCTGGCTTATGCTGGTGTGAAATTCAAAACTTACTCAGGCTTATCATTTTCTTATGAGGTACGGAAAGGCAGGAACGGCGAGTACACGAAAGAACTGTGGATCGACAGACGTGAGAAGAGTAAAAGTCTGGCGTGGAGTTCTATTGTTTTGGCTCTGGGAAATACTAAAGGGGGAGTAGTAGACCGCCCGAAAGCTCTGGGCGACATCCGGGGTGTGACTTACATATACGGTATGTTTTACCGGTTTGGGCTGATCAATGTGCCAGATGAAGTGAAGGAGAAGATGGGTCATCCGAAAAACCGCAAAAAATAGGTTGCTATGTACAGAAGTGTGCGGTAATATGTGCCGTAACTGAGGAAGTGAATCTCAGTTGGGAAGGATGGTAGCATTATAGAAAAATTGAAGGAAATACTGGAGGAGTATTTGAAGAAAGCGGAGCCGGAGTATTACCCGCCAGTGGAGAATCTGCTGGATCTGATCTACGAGCATTACACGGAGAATAACCCAGTAGAGAAAAACACAGTTGCCGGTAAAGCGGCAAAGGCCAAAGAAAAGGAACTGGAAGAGTGGCTGCGTGGGTTAGATGGAATGGATAGGCTCGTAGATGACTATGTCGGCGATAAGATTCCTCTCTGGGAGAAGATCATGGACCGGCAGGGGACGGTGTGCTGTGCATGGGAGAAGACTGCTTTTGAGGAAGGCCTGAAAGTTGGAATTCGACTCATGATGGAAGTGTATAGTTTGTGATGGGAATAAAGCGAACTCCTGGAGTTCAAAAAAAGCCCTCGCTTGTTGCGGCGAGGGCGTGTGTTCTTATTTTTCAGGCTTTTCAGCTTTTTTCTTCTTCGGTGCAATTTTGTGGCCTGAGTAGATTGCCATGCCCATGCAGACCAGAGAGCCACAAGCGAAATACTTGTGAGCCTGCATCAGTTTCTTGCAGCCCGTGTAGAAGCATCCTGCCATGCAGGCAAGTGCGCCGAGTGACCAATATTTATGTGCTTTCATTTTGTGTCCTCCTTATCTTCTTTCTGTATTTTGAGCAATTCCTCGATTTCCGTTTTACTCGCCGGCCGTACTGCCTTTTTATTATCGTGTGCTACCGCTCCGC
>JGI24711J26586_10000621_pt1 | contig 27426 bp, 27 predicted proteins | sample BioPla3DNA1_FD_26586 | JGI IMG/M metagenome (IMG submission 26586)
ACACCAAATCCCCAGCCACATTTACAGCCCAGCATTTCACCACCCATAGAGCCCATTAATCCGGGAATAAAAATAATCGGTGTCAATTCATCGGACATTATTATATTCCACCCTTCCTGTTTTGCTTAATTATACTTATCCGATGAATAGCAATTATATGAATAAAACATCTCTATTCAACAGCTTTTTCACTGCTATGTTGTTCCCTTGCCCTGCGCCATTGTTCCCGCGCTTTTAGTTGTATCTGCCTTTTTCTCTTGATGTTGGGATGCTCCAGCGCTATACCGTACCACTTGATTGCCTCATTATAATGCCCGAGTTTCCTGTTTAACTCCCCGTTTAAATATGCTAACGTTACTTCATCCAGGCCTGCCTCGGCTATCCTTTCGGTTTGATACGCTTCCTCGAAAAATTTTAATGCGTATGCCAAAAATTCCTGTTCTCTCGGATCTTTAACTTCCCTGTAAAGCCATGCTAACCTCAAACAAACACCACCGGTATATGCCTTTGATTTCTTTAATATTTGTGCAATAAACAATGCTATTTTAAAACTTTCCTCCGCTTCCTTGAAGGTGCGGACTCCACCGAAGTCCCGTTCCTTCCATTTAGAACTGACCATTTTCTTTACCATTTTTATTTGATTTTCCCTAATATTGTTAAATTCTCTCTCTGTAGCGGCATAGCCGCAGACAGGGCATACCCATATATAGTAATAATTCGGATTTACATTGTTTTTATATATAACGTTAAAGTCATCTTCCCGTTTCTTTATTCTGAGTGGACGTGTCCTTATTTTTTTCGTAGTAAAATTATATTTACATACACTACAAACACAGTCCTTATCATATAGTAATTTTTCCATTTTTCGTCTCCCTTTGAATTTAACCCTATTTGGCCAAATGTGTAGTATTATATTTGATTATTCTTGTTTTGTACCTTCTATAATGAGCCCATCCCTGGGAGGATAGTAGTCCCTGGTTACCAGTTCCCTTTTTACCTCCCGCCCGTCTTGCAAGTAAACTTTGTGTGTCACAGCCCTATAGCCTCTTTTTCCGCTTTTGCTGATCTTTTTTTCTGATATGTACATATTTCCGTCCTTTTTTACCTGCATTTTGGGCTCGATCGTCTCCACCACTTCGGATTCCAGGTCTACGTATATATCGTCAGTTTTTTTGCCGTACAACCTTATGTGTATTTCCCCACCCCTGACAAAACCCTCTATGTAAACAGGGTACTCTTTGTTATTCCTGAATTTAAGATCTATATAGCCATAGGCAACCGTCGCATCTTGGCCCATGGGAACATAACTGACAGGCAATCCGTGGTTTTGCCTGGATGTTATCTCCATGTCGGACTTGAGAGCAGCCCGATATAATGTTGTAGATACCTGGCAAACCCCGCCCCCGATTCCAACTGTAAATTCACCGCCAACTATAACGGATGCTTCCTTATAGCCCGCTTCTGCGTTCCTGGGACCGGTACTGTTGTTAAAGGAAAATTCCTCTCCCGGCATCAGTACTGTGTTATTAATACTGTTAACCGCAATTTTAATATTTTCCGTTCTGCCCTTGTTCTGACTGTTGAAAATTGTGACAGATTCCCCAATCAGATCCTTAATACTACCCAGGTCCTTACTTGTAATCCCCGGTTCCGTATCCCCTACCTTTATATCTATCGACATACTATTGAAATTATTTATAGCAACCAATATATTCTGTTTCAGAATATCTCTATCTACCTCCATGCCCAAAATTTCTTTTGTAACTATGAAATTCTCATTTTTTCTTTCAATTTTGGCGTTTATAGGCGCCTTATTAATTGTTTTGGAAATTTCACTGATTTTATCTTCCACCCTCGATAAATCATAATTCGGTATTAATTTGATGGTTCGGGGGTTTCTTCTTAAATTTAGAATTGTTTTTATTTTATGAAAATAACCGTTTCCCCTACCCACATTATAGGCTTCTTCTATGCCTTCATCTAATAGATAATACAGATCTATATCCTTGCAGGTTAGAGCCCAGGTATCATCATTGTATACAAGTTGTATTGTAAATTCATCTAACTGTTTTTCCAATTCTTCACTCACTTTTTGCTTTGCTCTGTCAGGTGTAAGTTGGCCAACATCGATGTTGTTAATAAAAATGTTAGAAAAAATTTTGGAACTGTCGAATAGCCAAATATATAAATTTATACACAAGAATATTGCAACGGCAGAAATAATGATAATTATACGAATCTTTTTTGCCAGATTTTTGCCGATCGACGACGAAGCATTCATAGTATAATCCACCTTCCATTGCCCGGGACAACTTAAGGTCAATCCCAGGCAATTTCAACCCATTTTAATATATACTATTTTGCTTCCACTAAAAGTATTCAATAACATTAACAGTCCCAATAAATTCTTACCTCGTCTCCGGTTTTTATGGAATCTGTATAATTTGCTTTCCTCCCGTTTAACAATAAAACCAGTTTTCCATACGCTTTGCTGCGGTCAAAATCAATATAATCAAAAATATCTATGAAAACAACCCCGTCTTTTTTATCGGGAATTTTTATTATGCTATCGTTACATTTGATTGTAATTTCTCCACCCTTTGGTTCGGTCTTTTTATTAGGATAATTTATACTTTTTTGCAGATCTTGTCCAGTTGTTTTTCTTTCAATATTAATATAATCTCCGTTCTTAATATCTTGATCCGACTTTGCTATTTTGTTGTTTATTTTAAAAATATATTCCCCATAATCGACACCCATATATAAGCAAAGGTCACTCATATTTTTTATGCTATCGTATTTAATATGATCCCCATCCTCAATAACGGTATCTTGGGTAGCTATTTTATTATTTATAACATAATTATATATTTGGGGTGTAGGGTTTTCGTTGATAAATATTTTGTTTTGCAACGGAAGTACATTTTTTAGCAAATACGTCTTTGGTCTGCCCTCTTTCGCAGGGTAAATTTTAATAGCATCCCCATTTTTTATATCGGATTCCATATTGCATACTTCACCGTTAACTATTATTTTGGCTGCCTCCCCGTATTCCCCATGTAACACCCTTTTACTGCCATTTATACTTACGTTTATGGATTTGCCCCTTTCAGGTATCAATTTCCTAGGGTTAAACCCGGTCAAAACCAAAGCATCCTTTACCTTCAGCTTTTTCGTTTGGAAAAGTTTAAACCGCCTTTCGTTTACATATATTTCGATAAAGTCCGGTTCCCGGTCCCTTAATGTTTTAGTTAAAATTCCTATGGGCGTAACATATTCAGGCCCTGAAATAGGTGTTGCAGTTAAAACTGTGTCCTTAAATGCTTCAATACCCCTAACCACTACCCTTTCCTTAGGAAGATTCAATCCCTCCGCAATGAACCTATCGAGCCAAGGCAATTGACTGCCCCCGCCTATTAAAAAAACGGCGCTGGGAGGTTTCCCATTTTGTTCAATAATTTTGTCGGCTATCAAATCTGCCACTTTCCTGATTGTAGGCTCAACCCTCCTCAATATTTCATCACTTTCTATTTCATAAGGTATGTCAACAATACTCGAAAATTTTTGGAGATTTTCTTTGTTCAGGTTAATTTTTAATTTTTCCGCTTCATCAAAGTCCAGCAGATATTCCTTTGCTATTTGTTCTGTAATATCATCCCCTGCACTGGATGTCATCCCGTAGGCTGTTATCGTACCGTCTCTTGTAACAGCAATATCCGAAGTGCCTGCACCGATGTCCACCAATGCCAGATTCAACAGTCTTACATTTTCCGGAACAGCTACTTCAATAGCGGCGATAGGTTCCAATGTCATGTATTTGATTTCCAAACCCAATTTAGAAATCACTGCATACAAACTGTCCACAACCATCTGTGGTAAGAACGTTGCTAAAATGTCTATTGCTATTTTATGCCCCCTATGCCCTAGAGGATCAGTAATCATAACATCATCAATATAATAATGTACTACTGTATAACCAACACAAAAATACCTTGTATATTCCTCGGATTGTTTCTCCAGCTCATGTTTGGCCTTTTGTAGTCCTTCAATTTCAAGACTGTTAATCAGATCCGCATCTATATCCTTTATAGGGTCTGTTTCCCTATAGACAGTAACCTTGTTGGTTTGAAGTGAACGCCCTGCAACCGCAATAGTCACCTCATCTAAAGTGCAATTCGCTTTTTCCTCCAGTGCAAGTTTGACCTTTTCAGCGGCATCCGCCACACTGTTAATATCGTGTATCTGCCCTTCATACATTGCTCTTTTTTTATGGAACTCAGTTTCCATATGTTCCACGATTATTTTATCGTTTTCCCTTTTCCCCAATATACCTATTACACTCCTGGTACCTATATCCAGTGAAAAAACAAAACTGTTATTATCTAACTCTTTGTATGGCATTTAACACATTCCTTCCCATCAATACAGTTATATATAACAGTTCTTCATGAAATTTTATTTTCCTTCATAGGGAGTTAAGCAAAATAATTAATCTATGCCAAGGTCTAAAACAGACTGTATGCAAAAACACTGTTCCTGCATTTTTATGGGCAGACAGAGTCGTCTGTCCCTACCCGAAGATGATAACTTGGTGCCCGGCACCGATGATAATGCCATTTATGGCTTAGCTGATTTATAATAATCGCAATATTCCTTAATTATGCATTCATCACAATTAGGATTTCTGGCGTAACAACACCTTCTGCCATGAAATATCAAAAGGCGATGTGTCAGAATCCATAAGCTTTTGTCCACAGCCTCCTGTAACTGCAGCTCCGTATTTAACACATTCTTAGCATTAGCTATTCCTATTCTATTGGATACTCTGAAAACATGGGTATCTACCGCTATAGCAGGCACACCGAAAGCATTACTTAAAACCACATTAGCTGTTTTCCTTCCTACTCCGGCCAGGGATGTCAAATCCTCCAGGGTATTGGGAACTTCCCCGCCAAATTGTTCTTTCAACTGTCTGCACATTAAAAGAATATGTTTGGACTTGTTCCTGTACAAACCTATTTGTTTTATTCTTTCCTCCAGTTCCTCCCTGGTTAACAATAAGAAATCATCTAGTGTGGGGTAATCCCTAAACAAATCTTTAGTTATTTCATTGACCTTTTTATCTGTGGTTTGGGCTGATAATATTGTAGCCACCAACAATTGAAAGGGAGTTTCGTGGTCGAGTAGACATTTTATGTCCGGATATTCCTTTGTTAAAAGTTTTATAACTTCGCTTGTCTTGCTATTCATGTATTTTCCCCCTTAGGCTATAATTGAATGTAATTTTTATTTTTTATTGTTCGAATTTAAATACCTACCAATAATTTTTAAAACATCCCTATCTTTTTCACTGTCCCGAATGCCAGAAATTAATTTTACAGCTATTTCGGGATCAATATTATACAATGCCCATATGGTTACCTTTCTAATGTCCGGCCTTATATCTCTCAACAAAGGTTCGAGGTGCGGTATGGCGTTTTTGTCTCTTGAGTTCCCCAATGCAATTATTGCATTTCTTTGTAACGCCTTTTTACCTATCCAACCCGAAGCGTTTTCCCTGAATAAAAAGTCAAATTCCTTATTGGACATCTGCAATAATCGTGTTAGGTCTATCCTGTCATATAATTCCATCGGCCTAAATTCTTTGGCCGTCATTTCTTTAATATCTATATTATGGGGACATACATCCTGGCAGGTATCACAACCATATATTCTGTCCCCGATAATCGGCAACATTTCTTCCGGTACAGGTTTTTTTTGTTGTAGTATATTTGACAGACATTTGTTAGCGTCGAATTTATAAGGCCCCTCTATGGCTGATGTCGGACAATGTTCAATGCATAAATTGCATTTCAGACAGTTTGTATCCTTCAAGGACTTGTCCTTTTTTAACGGAACATTTGTTATCATATATCCTAAAAATATCCATGACCCGAAATCTTCATTTATAATGGCAGAATTATAACCATAAAAACCTATTCCGGCACGATTTGCCAAATATCTGTCCACCAAAGGACCTGTGTCTACAAAAGATGCATATTCAAATCCCTCATATTCCCCGGCAATAAACTCTGCTAACTTTTCCAGCTTGTCCATAAGCACTACATGATAATCCTTCCCCCATGCCATTCTTGCCAAACTTCCGTAAAATTGGGGTTTGTCATCGTTTTGTAATTTTTCTTCATCTATATAATAAGACATTGCTATAACAATTATGGATTCAGCACTTTCCAAAACCTTTTTAGGATCTACCCTCAGCTCTATATCCTTTTCCTCAAAACCTGATAACTTGTTTCCTTCCTTTCGTTCTATTAAAATTTGCTTTAAATCTTCAAACGGCCCTACATCCGTAAATCCAATCAAATCTATTCCAATGTGTTTGGAATAATCTATAATTTCTTCTTTTAAATCCATCATAATTAATCCCCGGTTTCTAGTTCATAAATGCCTTGACCTCATTTAAAGGCCAGATCCTCATAAGCACCTTAGCCCTAATCCTATTCTTCGGGACAAAACCGAATGTCCTGCTGTCGTTACTATTATTGCGGTTGTCCCCCATTACAAAATACATATCGGGTGGAACTGTACCTTCAACATAATCATAATTACGAGCCAAATAATTCCCTGTAGAAACATAACCCTCTGTTTGCGCTTCACCATTTATATATAAAACACCGTCTTCAATCAGAAAGTGATCATTTTCCTCTGCTACAACCCTTTTTATAAACATTTCATCCCGCTCCAAACTATTAGGCGGGTTGAAAATCACAAGATCTCCCCTATTAAACCGTTCACATATATACGGTATTTTTATTATCAACAGTCTGTCCTTTGTCGATAATGTGGGAAACATTGATTCNCCCTTTACTGTAGCAAAACTGAACACAAAATTTTCTATTACAATAGCAATCGTTAAAGATATTATAATTACCTGCAACCAGTCCAGAACTATTTCAACCTTCTTATTCATTATAACACACCCTCATATAATATGATTGAGCCCTTTGAATTATTGGCAACCAACACAAAAATTATTCTTATTTTGTGTTGCAATAATTTGTTTGCTATGCTCTATTATTATGATTAAGGATGTGTTGATTATTCATAGAAAAACACCCGAAACAAATAATCGTTTCGAGTGTCTCAAACAAGATATTTTATACTTTTTCCGGCTCCGGATATTCCACCCCAAAGGTATCCACTGTCACTTCCTTCATTTTTTGGTCTATAATCGGTTTATCGTTACGGTTGCGATCTACCGATACTATTTCATCAGCTGCTTCCATTCCTTCTATCACTTTACCAAAAGCGGCGTACTGTCCGTCCAGGTGCGGTGAATCCGCTACCATAATAAAAAATTGGGAACCTGCGGAATCAGGTATCATTGTCCTAGCCATTGATAAAACCCCTTTGGTATGTTTTAAATCGTTTTTGAAACCATTGCCTGTAAATTCTCCTTTTATACTGTAGCCCGGTCCGCCTGCACCTGTACCGCTGGGGTCCCCGCCTTGAATCATGAAATTCGGTATTACCCTGTGGAAGATAACACCATTATAATAACCTTGGTTTATTAGAGATATAAAATTATTAACAGTGTTGGGGGCCACTTCAGGATAAAGCTCCGCCTTCATTTGTTTTCCGTCTTCCATCGTAATTGTAACTATTGGGTTTTTCATATGTATATCCCTCACTCTCTTGTTTCTATAATCAAATTTTTTATGTTTGTTTCATTTGTGGATCTTCACGGGTCAAGCCTATCCCGTCTTTAACACCTTATCTATAGTCGCCCCACCTAAACATACTTCATCATCGTAAAAGACAACAGATTGTCCCGGGGTTACCGCTTTTTGTGGGTTTTTAAATATTACCCTGCAGGTGTCNTTCCCTTCTATATGAACGNTCACCTCCTGATCCTTCTGGCGATATCTGAATTTGGCCGTACATTCAAATGTAGAAGGTTTCGGTTTTTCGCTTATCCAGTGCAAGTCTATAGCCATAAGCCCACAGGAATATAAATCGGGATGATTTTCACCCTGTACAACATATAGTATGTTTTTTTCGATATCCTTATCAGCCACAAACCAAGGTTCACCGGTTCCTGCACCGCCTATACCTAATCCTTTTCTTTGGCCCAAGGTATAGAACATCAGTCCATCGTGTTTGCCCTTTACCTCNCCCTCGGGGGTCATCATTTCCCCGGGCTGTGCAGGCAAATAGTTGCTCAAGAATTCTTTGAAGTTCCTTTCACCTATAAAACATATGCCTGTGCTGTCCTTTTTGTCGGCTGTTACAAGGTTGTTATCCTTCGCAATTTTCCTTAGTTCGCTTTTCAGTAAATGTCCCACGGGAAACATAGCTTTAGAAAGTTGATATTGATTTAATTGACTCAGAAAATATGTTTGATCTTTGCCGGGATCCACGCCCCTCAACAGCCTGTATTCGTTATCGTTTAAATCTATCCTGGCAAAGTGTCCCGTTGCTAAATAATCCGCTCCCAGTTTTAATGCATGCTCTAAAAATGCTTTAAACTTGATTTCTTTGTTGCATAGTATATCCGGGTTAGGCGTACGACCTTTTTTATATTCCTCCAAAAAATATGCAAATACCTTGTCCCAATATTCCTTCTCAAAATTAACCGTGTAATACGGTATGCCTATCTGTCCACACACTCTTCTTACATCTTCATAGTCTTCGGCTGCAGTACAATATCCGAATTCATCCGCTTCATCCCAGTTTTTCATGAAAATACCTATTACATCATATCCCTGTTCCTTCAGAAGCAATGCTGCCACGGATGAATCCACACCACCGGACATGCCTACGACTACTCTTGTATCTTTTGATTTCTCTGACAAGCTAATTTACCTCCTAATACATCTACACCATTTGCTAGCAAACCNGGCGACTGAAGTCGCCTTTACAGCAACAAATTGGCGACCACAGGTCGCCCCTACGGCTATATTACAGACCNGCGACTGAAGTCGCCCNTACAACCCATTGTTAAACAATTGTTAAACCATTGTTAAACAATCGTTAAACTATCGCTAAACNATCGTTCAAAATGTTACTCACATGCATAGCTATCAAAATACCCCTGAACCAGTACTATGGGCGTGCCTTTGTCCCCGCTTCCACTTGTCAAATCACATAAGCTTCCCAGAAGGTCGGTGATTTGTCTTGGGGTTGTCCCTATTTTTTCACCGGGGGTTTTCTTATTATCACCTTTACTTTTTATTTTATTTTTAATCGCCTCAGCCATGTCCTTGTTGTCTAAACCACTGAATTCATTGTCGGCGACGTACTTCAGTTTTATTTCGTTTGACGTTCCCTCAAGCCCTTTTGTATACCCGGGTGATACCACAGGGTCTGCCAGCTCCCATATCTTGCCCATTGGGTCTTTAAATGCACCATCTCCATATACCATTACCTCTATATTTTTACCGGTTTTCTCTCGCATTAAACGTTGAATACTTTCGACCACCTCTTGGCAGTCTTTGGGGAACAATTTAATTGTAGTATCCGTAGCTGTATTAGAACCTAAAAGACCATAGTCCGGATTAAAACCACTTCCATTTATGGGTTTTGTTAACAATTCGTCCAAACCATATACAGTTGTTGCTCCCGCTTTCAATAATAACCTTTTTGTCCTATATCTATCATGAATGTTTGCAACTAATATCTCTTTAGTATATTTTAAAGCCGCTCTGGCATCATTCGCCAAAAATATTTCTATATTATTATCCGTTGCCAGACTTTTATACATTTTTACATAATCTATACCCGTAAATTGGTGCATCACATGTTTGCCAAATAATTCCCTGTATTTGTCTTCACTCAGGACATCTGTGTAAGGATTAACCCCCATCTCATCCATTACATCGATGTCCATTAAATAATTTCCTACTTCATCCGATGGATAACTCAAAAACAAATATATTTTTTTACCGCTCATAGCCAAGCCTTTTAGTATTAAGGAGAATCTGTTTCTACTTAGTATAGGAAATACTACTGCAAAATCTCCCTTGAACTTTGTATTTATATCTTTAGCAATATGCTCAACAGATGCATAATTGCCCTGTGCCCTCGCTACTAAAGATTCTGTTATTCCTATCACATCCCTATCATTAAGGGCAAACTTTTCGGCATGCATGGACTTCAGAACTGAATCGACTACAATACTTACCAAATCGTCTCCTTCTTTTATAATAGGAGCCCTGATCCCTCTAACTGTAGTGCCCACTGTTCTTGCCATATGAACATCTCTCCTTCTAAAATATATAACAAACTAATTAACACCAATATATACAATACATGTACATATGGATATACCCTATGATATTATAACACTTATGACTTATCAATGATAGTTATATCGAACCCAGAACAAAAAATAATAAGGGGTGGACAAATCATCCACCCCTGTAATTAACTGCAAATTAAATGTTTACCCGGATTTTATTTTGCATTTCTATGGGATTTTGCGACAGCAGCAATGTAGTCCTGGACTGTTATAGTAACAGTCGATGTAAGATCCGGCTCATCCGGCACATGTGTATGTGAAGGATCCCTTTCTTTGACCTTCATCGCCCTGATTTCATCTACTGTTTTGCCTTCCATCCATTTTTCTAGCCCTGCAATCTGCTCAAACCATTCTTTACCGATGTCAGATACCCTTTTCATATTATAATCATTACCAAGCTCAACCTTAGTCTTAAATTGTCCCTCTTTGTCTGTAATCAATTTACCCTTGGTATCATACTCCACATTGGTTTGTGCTGTGTCTATTAAGGTTTTTACAACCCTTCCTTCCCTATCGAAAAGTGTAGCAGCCATTGTGGTATCAACCTGAGCAACCGGCCCTTTGTCTCCCTTCGCAGATTCGGAACTTCCTATTGAAACCTCATGTCCGAGGCCCAAAGTTCCGGCCCCTGCACTGACGGCCACTGAATTCCTGTGGGCCTTTTCAACAGCCTCCAAATAATCCCCGACTGTTATAGTAACAGTCGATGTAAGGTCCGGCTCATCCGGCACATGTGTGTGACTGGGGTCTCTTTCTTTGACCTTCATCGCCTTAATTTCATTTACCGTTTTGCCTTCCATCCACCTTTCCAATCCTGCAATCTGCTCAAACCATTCTTTACCGATGTCAGATACCCTTTTCATATTATAATCAAAGCCGAGTTCAGTCTTGGTCCTAAATTCCCCTTCCTTATCTGTAACTAATTTACCGCTAGTATCAAACCCTACACCGGTCTGCACAGTGTCTATAATCACCTTGACAACCCTGTCATTTTTGTCGAATGCTACGGCAGCTGTTGTGGTATCCACTTGCGCCGTTGGGCCCTTATCTCCCTCCGCTTCCGTCGAATCGTTGATGGAAGTAATGGAACCAAGCCCTATTTTTGCAATATCTCTGCCTTGTGACAATCCATCCTCTGTTATCCCACCCCTATCACCTGGTGGTGTATTGTCCGGAGCCGTATCCCTTCTGCACCCAACTGCCATAGAAACAATTAAAACCGTTACCAAAAACACTACAAAAAGTTTTTTCATTGTATTACCCTCCGCTCGCAAACAAAATTTTATAATTGATACAATCATCAATTTTAGGGTGTGTACTTATTGGCAATTCTATGCATTTGTAGATTATGTTTTTTAGAATATTGTTTATTTTACCCTTCCTGCTGTGGCTCCTTGGCTTTTCATTATTTTCTTTGCACCATCAGTGGCTTTCAAAGTGCCGTCGGGCATAATCCATATAGCCTCGACACCTTCCAGGCTATCAATGAGGGCCCTGCCCTCCTCATAAGGTGTTAGAAACACAGTAGTTGATAAAAAATCCGCAACCCCCGAATCTTCGGTTATTATGGTAACAGCGCGATAATAATCCCCCGGCATGAGCGTTTTTGGATCTATAATATGGTGCATACGTTTATCGCCCACAACATAATATCTTTGGTAATCCCCACTGGTTACCACAGAAGCATTATCAACAAAGACAACATCTAAAACCCCTTTATCCGAAACTATGGATTCGTTGGGATTTTGTATCCCTATACCCCATTTTTCACGAACATAATCAAGAGGTTTTCCGATTATTCTGGCATTGCCTCCCGCATCTATAATTCCGGATACAAATCCGTCTTCAATGACTTCCTTTGTTACAACCTCCACTGCATATCCCTTTGCTACCGCCCCTACATTCAGGCTCATTTTTTCATCCTCCAGATATACAGTGCCTTTTTCTTCATCTATTATAACCTTATCTATATCTATATGTTCAGACGCTTCTGACAGTTCCTCCATTGACGGTATTTTAGCATTGGCAGGATCACGCTCAGCTTCTTCTCTATATTCATGCCATATTTTCAGCACGGCGCCCATAGCAATGTTTGTTTTGCCCCCTGTGCGATTGTACCAATCTTTGGAGAATTTAATAAGGTCTATTACCTGCTTATCAACCTTTACCGGCTCTATGCCTGCATTATCATTTATGGTTTTAACATTATTAATCCCTTCATAATTACTATATATATCATACAGTTTATGAAGCTCCTGGAATCTGGAATTGATTTTTTCAACATAAGAATCGAACTCGTCCTCTGTTTTGGTATAACCTATGATCTGTACTATTGTATCGAATGTGCCGAAAAAATTGTCATCATATCTGACATATTCTTTTTGACCCATTTGGCATCCTGATAATAATGATGCAACTAAAATTATTGAAACAATTGCTGACACTATTTTTTTCATTAATATCACCCTCCAGCCCATTCTTGGTATCATACTCGTATTTTGGAAATGAAACCCTTCCTTTTCTATTGATTATATTATATCCATTACATATAACCTAGCCCCAACAATCATACAAATACGAAAAGTTTCATGTATTGCATATAGTTATATACATTTTAAAAATGTAAAAACCCTATTAGCTCTAAAAACGGATTGTTTTAATTATCAATAAAAACTGAAACTTTCACAATTTTAAATGTTAACAGACCCCAATAAAAAATGCAATAGGACAACTTTTTTAAACATTATCGTAAATTGCCGCAGACATTGGATCGAAGGTTTTTACGACAGTTTTAAAAGTTGTTTTCACGGATGGCTGATTTGACAGACTTGTACGAGGAATGTTAACATGGGGAACATGAAAGGGTTACATTTCAAATAAAAAGGAAAGGTGTGAAAAATGACTAGCATTAAAAAGGCTGTAAGCATGGCCGTAATAATTATGCTGATAATCACTATTTCTATCGGCTGTTCCCAAAAAGGTGAAGTGGAAAGCAAGGGGGAAATTACCTTTGCAAACGCGGGATGGGAAAGCAATATGTTCCATAACGCCGTAGCCGGATTGATAGTGGAAAAAATTTATGGATACAGCTGGAGGGAAATACCCGGTACAACCCCGGTGACATATGAAGGTGTAATAAAAAATGAAATAGACGTAGATATGGAAATTTGGACTGACAATATCCCTACCTATATGGAAGGAATTAAAGAGGGCAAATTGCAGGAACTCGGGGTTAATTTTGATGATAACTATCAGGGTTTCTACGTGCCCAGATATGTGATAGAGGGTGATGAAGACAGAGGAATTGAAGCCTCGGCACCTGATTTAAAATATGTATGGGATCTCAAGGAATACCCGGATGTTTTCCCGGACGACGATGAACCTAACATGGGCAGGGTTTACGGTTCTATCCCTGGCTGGGCAGTAGATGAAATCATGTATAATAAATATTTACACTACGGTCTGGATGAAAACTTTATATATTTCAGGCCCGGGTCAGACCCTGCACTTTCAGCAGCAATAACAAACGCATATGAAAAAGGCGAACCCATAGTAGCTTACTATTGGGAACCAACATGGTTGATAGGAAAATATGATTTTGTACTATTGGAAGATGAACCTTTTGATGAAGATACCTATCTGGAGGGTAAGACAACATTACCTACCGTAAGGGTAGCAATTGGAGTAAGTAATGATTTTGCCGAATCCGCTCCAAAAGAGTTGATTGATTTTCTAAGCAAGTACAAAACATCAAGTGCACTGACATCTGAAGCCTTGGCATATATGCAAAACGAAAAGGCCAGCTACGAAGAAACAGCTGAATGGTTTTTAAAAACCAAAGATTATCTGCTGGATGAATGGTTAACCCCTGATGAAGCACAAATTATTAGAGACTTTCTGAAGTAAAAGGGGGAATTTTTATGATACCATATTTATCTCTTGGCTTCCCTTTTAAAATTCCAATCAATACTGATTATATAGATACGGTGGTAAGGAATTTTAGTATAAAATACGATTTATTTTTTGGTGCAATCAGATCATTTTTAAGTAGTTTTGTCAATATAATACATTTCATATTAAACCGCACACCTTGGTTTTTATTGGTTATGGCGGTGTTCATACTAGGATGGAGACTGGGCGGTAAAATCAGCAAAGGAATTTTGTATGCATTTCTTTTATTTCTAATAGGGGTCGTGGGGCTATGGGGTCTTATGAATGAAACCTTATCCATAGTTATAGCTTCGGTAATCATTTCATTAATATTGGGGTTCCCTTTGGGGATCCTCATTTCTTCCAATGACAGGATGGATACAGTAATCCGCCCTATATTGGATACAATGCAGACAATGCCTGTATTTGTATATCTGATACCGGCCCTTTTATTCTTTGGATTAGGTAAGCCTCCTGCTGTAATAGCTACCACAATTTATGCTATTGTTCCAATGATCAGGCTTACCAACCACGGAATTAGACAAATAGACAAAGAAGTAATAGAAGCCTCTATTTCCTTTGGTTCAACTAAACTGCAATCGCTGATTAAGGTGCAAATACCGCAGGCCTTGCCTACCATAATGGCCGGAATTAATCAAACCATTATGATGGCTATGGCTATGGTTGTCACCACTTCCATGATCGGTGCCACCGGTCTTGGCATGGAAGTGTTAATAGCTGTTAACCGTATAGAAATAGGCAGGGGACTGGTATCCGGAACGGCAGTTGTGATCATTGCTATAATTCTCGATAGAGTTACCCAGGGACTGGCGCAACGTAGCGAGGTGAAACATAATGCAGAACAATAACATATTAAGTGTTAAAAACCTATACAAGCTATATGGCATGGAAAAAAGCGCAGCTACCAGGTTAAAAAAATCAGGCACTGATAAAGATGAAATATTTAAAAAAACCGGAGTAACAATAGCTGTTTGGGATGTATCTATGGATATAGCAAAAGGTGAGGTATTTGTCATCATAGGTTTGTCCGGTTCCGGCAAGTCTACGTTGGTAAGGTGTTTTAATATGTTAAATAAACCGACATCGGGACAAATTTTATTTGAAGGCAGGGATATAAGTAAATTCAGTAAAAAAGAATTGGCTAATTACAGAAAAAACAAAGTTTCCATGGTGTTTCAGAACTTCGGTTTGATGTCTCATAGAGATGTCATGGGTAATGTGGAATATGGCCTTGAAATAAAAGGCATGCCTAAATCCGAACGTCGGATGAAAACAAAGGAAATGATATCCATGGTTGGTTTGGAGGGATTGGAACACGAACCAATAACAAGTCTTTCGGGGGGAATGAAACAGAGGGTCGGTTTGGCAAGGGCCCTTGCAAATGATCCGGAAATCCTGCTTATGGACGAGCCTTTTTCCGCTCTCGATCCCTTGGTAAGAAAAGACATGCAATTTGAACTATTATCGATTCAAAGAAAGTTAGAAAAAACAGTGATATTCATTACACATGATATAAACGAAGCCTTTAAACTAGGTGACAGGGTGGCCATAATGCGGGACGGGGAATTGATACAAACAGCTACACCCGAAGAGATGAGCGAAAACCCGGCAGATGACTATGTAAAACAATTTATAGACGGTGCTGATAAAACCCAGGTGATAAGCGTTAAAAATGTAATGATTACTCCAAACAGTATAGTGCGCATGAAGGACAACATTAACTATGCAATAAATATGATGAAATACAACAGTGTTTCCAGTGCATATGTGGTAGCTGAAAAAATGAGGCTACAGGGAGTCATTACTATAGATGATGCCATCAGGGCCGGCCGTGAAAAATTAACCATTCCCGATATTCTGATAAGAGACATAGCAACCACATCGCCGGATGCTCTACTGAGCGACATAATTTCTATGGCGGCTGAGACCAAATATCCTATTGCGGTAATTACCGAGGATAGAAATTTGAAGGGAATTGTATCAAAGGCTCAGGTGCTGTCGTCTATGTCGTAGGTATGAGGATATTAGGCGTGCAGGATTCACGCTTATATTTTGTTTCAATATTGACATAAATTTAATGGGTGGCCAACGGCCACCTGTTTGATAATATAAGAATGGCCATTAGAGACAGGTACCAATAACCACTGTTAATTAGCGAACTATGTGCATCGAAAACAGATACAATTGTATTACAATATTAGGTTCCTTTTCTTAGGAGGTTTAAGTATTCTTCATAAGAATAGATCCTGTATCTTTGCCGGCCGGCTGATTGTACCAGAATACCCGCTTTCTCTAACCTTTTTATTGCATCAGATGTTGTGTTGAAAGCAAGGCCCAAAGCTTCTGCCGTTTTGGAAATCTCAATAATCGGGTTAGCTTCAATATAATCAAGTAATCGAAGAGTGCTTTTTGACGCCCTACCCATGTTATTTACAATTGCCACATTTTTATTACGAAGTGTCACTAACCGGTCAATGGTTGTAATTGCATCTTCAGCAGACTCCAATATGGCTTGTAGAAAGAATTTTACCCACTGCTCGTAATTTCCTTTTTTTCGAACTTCTAAAAGTCGGTCATAATATTCAATACGATTCCGTTTTAAAAAATAGGAAATATATAATACCGGGCTCTTTAGTAATCCTTTTTCCATTAAAAATAAAGTTATTAGTAAGCGACCCACACGGCCATTACCATCAAGAAAAGGATGTATTGTTTCAAATTGATAATGAATAAGGCCGGAGCGTACCAGAATATCCAAATCATCATCGGAATTTATATATTTTTCAAGATCAGATATGGACAGAACCATATCTTCAACATTAGGTGGAATATATCTGGCGTTTTTTAAAGTACTTCCATACCCTCCAATCCAATTTTGAGAATGCCTGAATTCTCCGGGACTTTTTCCCTGGCCGCGTACTCCTTCCATAAGCACAGCGTGAATTTCTCTGATTAATCGATTACAAATAGGTAATTCTTCAAGTCTTTTTATAGCGAATTCCGTTGCCTTGATGTAATTAATTACATCGATTACGTCCCTATTAGCATTTTCATCAAGCATGGGATCAAAAACATCTTCCAGGGTAGCTTGGGTACCTTCAATCTGAGATGACATCAGTGCTTCTTTGCGGACATACATAGATACAAACAGGTTAATATTTGGGATTCGTGATGAAACAGCATCCAATATTCCAAGCTGTTTATTTGCAGAAACCAGTAGCCTTAACCCTTCGGTATCTAACTCCAATGGAGGGTTCGGCGGTAGAGGTGCAGGCAAAAAAGATTTATAGGCTGCCTCGCCTGAAAAATTTGTTATTTCTTTTCCTGCCCTGTTATCCATAAGACAGCACTCCTAACCTGAATTAATATATTAATTATATCCATAATAATTTCATTTAGTCAATAAAAATTGAAATTAAACTCAATGGGCGGCCAAAGGCCGCCCCTACGTTCTAAAGACTATATATGACAAACAAAACATCCCCATGCCATTCCTGCTAAATTTATTGCAAACCCTGTACCTTTATTACTGATTCTATGTTATACGAGGACAGCACTTTGATATATCCCTTGAACATGCTGTTCACTTCCTCATCCCCTGTATCTACCAATAATGGCCGGTTTCCTAAGGAAAGAAGTTTACCCTTAGAAGCAATAACTTTTATATTTTCTTTTCCTACCCTTTTAATAACTTCTGCACTGATTTGCTGGTTTCCTCTTCCGAATATATAACCTTGTCCACCGATAACAGTAACTACTATTTTTGCCTTATCGTCTTTGATGGTATCCAATATCTGTTTTTCATTAACATCAGATGCTACCAATTGTTTGTTCTTTACGATATCTATCCCTAAAAGAGTATTTGGCAAGCCCAATTTCTCCATAATGGGTCTGGTAGATGTACCGGAACCGATTATATAATATACATCCTTGTCCTCTTCCATCATCTCTATAATTTTATCTGAAATCGCATCAAGGGCCTCCTCTTCAGATCCTACTCCTCCGGATTTGGTTACTTGAGTCAATTCTTCTTCCAAAGGAATTACCATGTATCCATAAAGTCTTGCCATTACTTCCCCTGCTCTGAATGCCTCCTCGTCTATATCCATTACTTCTGCTTCTATTGTTTCCATTTCATCATCTTGGAAAAATTTTAATACCACCTCTCCTGCCGCTTTAGGATGATTTGCGTATACCGCCGAATGTATTTTTACTCCCGTGGGTATCCCGATTACAGGAACCTTACCGTCCACACCGTTATAAATATTACGTGCTGTACCGTCTCCACCTGCAAATAGTATCAAGTCTACACCTATTTCAAGCATTTTTTGAGCAGCTTCCTCCGTATCCTTCGGGGTGGTATTACCCTCTGCTCCCTCCAGTACTATCGGTTCAAACCCTACCGCAATGGCCTCCTCTTCTCCCATGCTTCCCGGATAAGTATAAATTTGTATTTTATCTTTGAGGGGAAGAATTTCTTTTAATGCCTTTATAGCCTTACCCGGTGATTCGGGTGTTGCACCTAAGCTACGTGCCTTTGCTAAAACCTCAGGTCCGTCGGTACCCTTAAGGCCTACTCTTCCTCCCATACCTGCAATAGGGTTAACTATAAATCCTAGCTTCATAAAAATACCTCCTAAATTTTTATTTACCCATGCCCTTACCCATTCTGTAACAATATTTTTCACCTCTAAATTATATATAAATGCCTAATTGCGAAACACAGTGGAATATATAAGTATCACAATACCACATGAATATAATTTTCAATGATACATATTATTATCTGATGAATAGTTCGTTTGAGTTGCCGTTTTTACGATACTACTTAATTATTGTACCATAACATAATATAAAACCGGGACATTTTTTTAGATAATTAGGAAATAAAAAATTATTTTCTACAAATTTAACAATAAAATGATAAAAAATCCCTTTTTGTTTTAATCCAAAAAAGGATAATACCATAAAAATTGGTAGAATATATGTTTTGTTCAGTCTAAGGCTTCAACAAATTTATAGAAATCTTCATAACTCCCCCTATGATCTATAACCAGGTCTTCCTTAGCCTCCCCAATAACATAATCCTCGATAAGATATGTTTTCATCCCCAGATTTTTGGCTATCATATCTTCCTCAATATCGTTTCCCACCATCATGCAATGTTGAGGCTGTTTTTTTATAATATCTAGAACCTCCTCATAAAATTCCAATCGCGGTTTGCAATAGTGCATTTTCTCCAGACACGAAATAAAGATAAAATCTTCCTTATTTAATCCTGCCCATTCTATACGATGGAGGATAGCTCTTTCAGGAAAAAGCGGATTTGTCGCCACTACTAAATTATAGCCTTTTTCTTTAAGAAGAGCTACGGAGTTTATCATATGTTTATTTTTGGTAGATATCTTTCTAATGTTATTAAAATCCCTCTCATAAAAATCATTAAAAATAGGGTTTAATATTTCGGCCCTATGATTTACCCTCTCGTAAAAATCCTCAAAAAACGCCTCTTCATTGGTTTTATTGGAATCTATGTTGTTGATCATATACATAGTTGAATCCCAAATATTTTTGACAACCTCTTCAGGAGTAAAATAATCCCTCAGTTTAATTGATACCTCCATAAAATATTTTTTAGTAAATTCTTCGGTGTCTATCGGCAGCAGGGTACCGTCCAAATCAAATAATATAGTTGTAATCATTTTATATCCTTTCTTTTAAAAAAGTATCCACAGCTATAAAGATATGGATACCTTTCTATATTGTTTATTTGTTGGAATGCTTTATTAGTGACAAGAATGATCCCCGTTTCCGCATCCGCCGCCATATTTATGTTCTTGGCAAACAGACCCAGTGGATTTCAAGGAACCCTGCAGATATGCTTCCGCTGCTGTCCTGGCATCACCGCTTGCCCCGACAACAACTTCGATACCTTTTGAATTAAAGATATCAATAGCGCCGCCCCCCATACCTCCTGAAATAATCACATTAACTCCCATATCATTCAGGAAAACCGGCAAAAAACCGCGCCTGTGTCCAGGGTTCGGTACGGATTCACCTTTTATAATTTGATTATCCTCAGCCTCAAAAATATTAAAATTAGCACAATGTCCAAAATGCTGGGTTACCTTTTCATTTTCACTTGCTACCGCAATTTTAATCATTTCCTATCCCTCCACCTTTTTAATATTCCGACAACAAAATCGGCTCAATTTTCACCAAAGATTTTCTATCCCTCTATCATAAACAACAATTATTCCCGGGTCAACTGACAATTTAATTCTTTTAAATTTATATTGTTATTTCACTGCCGGTTGATAAGTACCCAACACTATCACCCATAATAGTTTTTAGCCTATCATAGGGTTCCATACCCGTACAATGACAAGTATAACATTTTGCCTTTGTATCTAAAAGATACTTACCTATTTTATCTATAATTTCGGGACTTTCGTCACCACCGGAACGGCTCGAAAGATGAAATCCGCCTATTACATAATCAGGCATATTCCCTTTTAAGGCGTGAAAATGCTCAATAATATTAACAATACCGTTATGAGCACAACCTGTTACCAAAAGCGTCTTTCCATCTTCTTCTACTATAAGGTTCTGTTCATGTACAAAGGTATCATCCACCATTTGCCCGTCCTTCTCAATAAACAAACCCTTATTTGACGATGGTTGCGGTTCCTTCTGAGTAACGTCCGAATATATTTGAATTTGCCTGCCGATAAAAAAACGGTCCGATGTGAACATTATCTGGCTATTGTCTTCCAGGTCTTCTTCCAAGCCTGTATATTCCAGCTTATCACCGGGACGTAAGGCATAAAATTTTTCAAATGCCTGGGGATGTATAAATATATCGGCTGTGTCATTCTCCTGCAAAAATACCTTCAGCCCGCCGCCGTGGTCATAATGCCCATGTGAAATCACAAGAAAATCAACATCTGCAATGTTAACATTCATTTTTTTAGCATTTTCAAGAAACAACCCACTTGCTCCGACATCAAATAAAATTTTGTAGATACTTGTTTCAATATATAAACTAAGTCCATGCTCACTACCAAAATCTTCCGATATTGATGTGTTTTCCGCCAACATTTTAATTATCATGCCCCTAACCCCTCATCTTCTTCAAAAAGTATTTCCATCGTTTTTTTATAGACCTCTTTAGCTGCTGTTCCCGATATACAATCTATATCCACAATGGTCTGTCCATTATTAATTGCTCTTACAGCCTCTGGATCGAATGGTACTCTACCTACAAAGGACAAACCATGTTTTTTNCAGAATGATTCGATTTTTTCTGTATTCACAGGATTGGTATCATATTTATTGATACAAACTGCTATTTTTACCCCGAATTTCTTCGCCGTATTTATAATTCGCTCCATATCACTGATACCCGATACAGAGGGTTCAGTTACGATTAATACCATATCAACACCACTGAGAGATGCGATAACCGGACAACCAATTCCCGGAGAACCATCGATAATTGCAAACTCTGTATCAATCCCTTCATCGACCACCGTTGTTTTCATCTGTTTTTTCACCTCAGCGACCAAAAGCCCGGAAGTGCCACATCCCATTTTAAGCTGTGCTGTTGAAAAAACTTTTTTGCCGGGAACAGAATACAGCATCAATTCTCCTGATACGGCCGGTTTCAAGGTTGCTGCTCCTACAGGACAAACAAGCTGGCAAACCCCGCAACCTTCACAGGCGAAAGGATTTACCCTGTATCCTCCTTCCGCTGTAATTGCATCAAATCGGCAATGTTGTCTGCATTTGTCACACTCAATACACAATTCCGGATCTATTACAGCCTCGGGCAATCCATAAAAATCCGTTTTTTTCGGTTCAGCATCCTGTTTTGTTATAAGATGTAAATTGGGTGCATCCACATCGCAGTCCGCATATGCCTTGGCGTCGGAAAGTTTTATAAACGCACTTGCCAGAGTTGTTTTTCCCGTACCGCCTTTGCCGCTAAGAATTAACAACTGCTTCATGACGCTGCACCTCCTTTGTTACCGTCTCCAATAAATCCGAAAAAATTTTCCTGTATTTTTTGCTTTCCCTTACTACTATTTTTGCATTTGAATTTAACATCCCAAGTTCATTATCAAAAGGAATTCGGCCTAGGATTTTAATGTTTCTTTCTAAACAAAATTTTTCTGCCGGATTTTCTCCCTCAAGACATTTGTTAAGAACAACACCAAATGGTTTTTTAAATATCTTCACCAGTTCATAAACCATGTTGAGATTATGAACACCAAACAAAGTAGGCTCAGCCACTAAAATACAATAATCAGCGTCTTTTATACTATCCATGACAACACAGGCACTGCCAGGGGGACAATCGATAAAAATAGGAATGTCTGAAATATTTCTGTTGTCGTCCAAAAGTTTGCTGATGATTGGAACACCGGATATCTCCCCTGTATTTAATATTCCTGTGTTAACACGTACACTGCCCGATGTACCTTTTTGTATTTTGCCGATAACCTTATCCTTTTCAGTCAATGCTTTTTCAGGGCAAAGCAGCACACAGCCACCGCAAGAATGGCAAATGTCCTCGAATATAACCAATTTATCTTTAATATAGGAAAGTGCATTAAATTCACAAAAATCGACACACTTTCTGCATCCATTGCAAAGTTCATCATCTACTACAGGAATTTTAACCGATACCTCTTCTTCTTTAATGTCTTCCGGTTTAAAAAACAAATGTCCGTTCGGTTCTTCAACATCACAGTCAATATAAATTGATTGTTTTGCTACTGCGGCTAAATTTACCGATACCAACGTTTTACCTGTGCCTCCCTTGCCACTTAGCACAGCTACCATCATATCAATTTCTCCCTCTACCGCGTCCGTGTCCATGAAACCCGGCATGAATTTCGTTTAATAAGGAAAGTTTCCCATCTATAAAAGCATCTATATTCTCCCTTGCCGGGGCATCAATTGTTCTGTATATTTCAACACCGGCAGCCTTCAGAACATTGGCAGCATTTTCCCCACATCTAGGTGCCAGTAAAACATTTGCCTCGGTATCAACTATTATTTGTGCAGCTTTAACCCCCGCACCGCCTGCACTTGTTGCCGCACTGTTATCAACAAACTCGCTTTCCTCGGTTTCCGTATCATATACAAGGTAATAAGGAGCGCGCCCGAGAGCTTCGCAGACATCTGTTTTTATATCTTTTTCATCTACAGGTATAACTATTTTCATAATAATCCTCCGTTCTGTTTTTTACTCATATAAATCCCTGTTGCATTTGTTTTTTTGTGAACATATAATCAGTCATTCTTATTTCCTCTGTGTGCAAAACCTTTGCCGCGTCCATGTCTGTGCATATGACAGTTATGACCGCATCTTTGTCCGTAACCGTTACAAAGCTGATATTTGCCTCCCTCGATTGTCAGCACTTTGCAGTTTACCAACGATTCCGCCAGCTTTCTTCTCGCTCTCATGTAAATTCCCTGAACGGTGGTGCGGGCAATATCCATTCGATTAGCACACTCTTCCTGGGTAAGACCCTCCAGATCGATAAGTCTTATTGTTTCATATTCATCAACCTTCATATTTATACAATCCTCATCATCTGAAGTGAAGCCAAGGGGACCGAATTTATTACTCTCCGGCAAACGGCATACTCTCCTCCATTTAGTTGGTCTTGCCATAATTTCATCACCCCAATTATAGTCAGAAATAACTAGGGATTTCCCTAGTTACCCCTGATATCCGTTACAAGTTGCCTTATTGTTTAATAATGACTTTACACCGATATTATAACAATTTATTTTGCCGTTAAAATGGTTATCTTTGTGTTCTTGCCGGGTTTCGGTTTGCAGCAAAACCTCTTCCATAACCGCCGGCAGAACCACGTCTACGGAGAAGTCTGCGACCCACCCTCATTCCAAGGCCCGCACCATATCTAGCCAATCCTGTGCCTATACAAGATCCTAAACCTCTTCCGGTCATTGATCCGGCACCCGTTGGTCCGGTTCCGTCTCTTCTTGGCATACGATCCACCTCCTCCTCATAGTCTAACCCCTGCTATTCCTATTATACTTTGTTCTTGACATATGTCAATAATTTTTCATGACATTTTACATTAAATTCCCTGTTAAAAGACCGGGTTATCAAAATAATAGAACAATTTCTTTTAAATTCCGAAAAACTAGAATTCCGAGTTGTTTTGTTTTTGAAAAAATAAAACCCATTGGCTATAAACCAGTCAACAGGTTTGATTTGATACTAATATTTAGGTTGCAGTATATCCTTCCTTATTAATTACTATGAACTTCTATATGATTTCTTATTTCCCTTATCAGCCTTCTTCTCTCATCCGGTAATGTACCAAACATCCTGACCAGGTTCGTTGGGTGTGTTGTATCAAACAGCATTGGCTGCTTAGGTTCAAGATTTTCCAAAAATGTTCTTATTTCTATCAATCGTTCTCTTCTTCCTGAGGGGATATATTCATGGTTCTGCACCATTTCCCTTAACCTCGACCCTTCCATGACCACCAGGTTCATGGTAATAAATTTTTCTGTTGTAAACTGGTTAATCATTTTAGCGGTTGCAATTGCGTTATTTACAGACTCACCTTCACCTGCTATCCCGTACATCACAATGGAATTGAAGGGCAAATTGGCTTCGTTAAGCTTTCTTGCTTGTTGAATTGCTTGTTCTACAGTATGGCCTTTATTCATCAATTTCAATATATCATCTCTGCCGGTTTCAAAACCGATATATAATAGTCTAAGACCGGCGTCATGAAGAATGGACAATTCCTCAACAGAATATTTAAAAATGCTTCTTATAGCAGCATATGACGCCACACGCGCACAATACGGCAAATGCAAATGTATCATATCCAACAATTGTTTCATTTTTTCGAAACCTATTGACATGGGGTCGGAACCCACCAAAAATAACTTTTCAGTATAGGTATCCGTATTCATCAGTTGCATTTCTATATCTGAAAACGAAACCTCAGAATATTCCTCATCCTTATACATAGAACAAAACACACATTTGTTATATATACATCCTGATGTAACAGGTAATAAAACAGTGTTCATCTCATCTTGTGGATAATGAATAGCATCACTTCCATACATGAATTTCTCCCTCCTTTTACTTCTGTTTATTATATAACATCTGAATTTCCATTATATAATATAACATTGTTTAACATTTTCCAATTTAATTAACGATACATTTTGCTACTGTATCGGTTCACAATTTAATTATTACACATTATAGCAAAAATAACAATACATTTCCGGTGCGGGAAATCCATTCATTTATTACCACGCCCCCTTATTGAATATTTGACTGTAATGTTTTTCAAAACATCTTATTAATATTTTATACCCAATAAAATGAAAATCCCCCATAATATATTATATAATTTGCTATGCCTTACAATAACAAAATAATTATACCTTGAAAAATACCAATTATAAAGCCCAGTACTCCGCCCAATATTTCAATATGTCTCAGCTCAGCCTTTACTACCTTAATAGTTATTCTTTCTAATTCTTCCATTTCGAATTTGTTTATCCTGTCTTCTATCATTTTACTAAGCTGTATGCCTGCAGTAGCTTCTGCCACCGTGCCTTCTATAAATTCCGTAATTATCCTATCTCCTTCTTCGTCTATTATATCGTCCACATATTTTAAAATCATTCTTTTAAATACAGAAGGGACAACGGATGGGAGCCTATCCTTTATAATTTCCTCTATTTTGTTTTTGAACATCGATAGGATTTCCGTCTTGTTATTACTTCTAACCAGTTCATCAACAATTTCCTCTATAGATAGCAATTCCGTTTCTACTGTTTCGCCTATACTTTCCGCTATTTCCGCTTTTCGTTTTGGTATAAGCCCTTGTATTTTAAAATTAACTAAAGGGACATTAACTGGCTTAAAAGGTCTGAACAACATTTTAATTGCCAACAAGTTTGTGATCCAACCTATAATCCCCCCTATGGTAGCCAGTATTAATAGTTTTAATGCCATAAGCCTTTCCTCTCCAATTGATATAACCGTAATTTACATCCACTTCCCTGAATCCTTCGGGGATGGCATGCCACCCACGCCGCCCAACAACGCCAACAAAAAAGGAGCGAGGCTCGCCCCTATAATATGGTGCACCCCAAGGTTGTCCCCAATTCCTTTAATGCAAAATCATGTGCTTCCCGGTCAAAGGATGCTACCCCATCCTTATATACATTTACCTCATAGGCCAAATTTCTGGCATCCGCCGCCGTATACAAAACGCATATATTTGTGCAAACTCCTACTATGTATATTTCATTTATTTTCTTCTCCCTCAAGTGTAAGTCCAAATCTGTGCCGAAAAAAGCGCTATATCTTCTCTTTTTAATTATTATATCCTCTTTTTTGGGTTCTAATTGTTTAATAATTTCACTGCCCTTGGTGCCTGCTATACAATGAGGTGGAAACATATCGAATTCTTTATCGTCAGCCTTATGATTATCACATATATAAATAATGGGATAATCTTTGTCTCTGAATTCCCGAACCTTTTCCTTAACAAAATCTACTATATCTGCACCTGCGGGGCCTGTTGTAAGTGCCCCCTTTTCATCAATAAAATCTTTTAACATATCAATTACCAGTAATGTCTTCATACATAAACCCCTTTCCTTTATCTTCTCTATTTCCTCTTTTATAAAACCTGATGTAAATCATTTGCCATTTTACCCTCTCTATTATTCTGTCTGTCCTTTTAGTTATTATAGAAATTATTTACTATCTCCAAAACTGGAATATGTTTTTTTATTTTTCCTTCATACGCTGTACGTCGTGTATCATACCCTGCATATATTTATTATACCCGATTTCCTGGCAAATTTCACCATGGGAATAAGAACACAAGGGAAGAACACAAGAGGACGGCAGGCTGTGTGAAAAATGTCATCCTGAGCGAAGCGAAGGATCTCAAATGGCTTAAAAACGAGATTCTTCGCTACACTCAGAAATTTGCACGTGTTACCCACACCACGATAAACGAAAGCATTATTGTAAAATATAGGTCCTTCGCGGGTCAAGCTAATCCTGTTCGTCTCAGGATGACAAAAATGTGGGGCTTTCATAGCAATGACAAAAAGCGAGAAAAGTGCTTTTTCACACAGTC